>MDTD01122325.1_pt1 | contig 18271 bp, 11 predicted proteins | sample 811221 | NCBI WGS metagenome assembly MDTD01 (sample SAMN05326646, study PRJNA326480) | marine metagenome | isolation source: seawater | place: Pacific Ocean: South West | collected 2011 | reverse complement strand
TGATATAATTCAAGAGTAGTAGACATTCATATCGGTATGAGGGGAGAAAATGAAGGCGGCGATGAGTGGTTTTGATTTGCGAGCTATCTCTCGCGAATTAGATGAATTCTCAGGCGCTTATGTCAAGAAGGCGTACATGCCACATTATGAGCAAATTGTTTTGAGAATTAATCCTAAGGAAAGCCAGCAATTCGATTTAGTCTTGGTAAGAGGAGCCAGAATTTATACTTCAAACAGAGATCGCCCAATGCCAATGACACCTCCACCATTTGCCATGGTCCTTAGAAAACATTTGAAAAATGCTAGATTGACCAAGGTAAGGCAATTAGGATTTGACCGTATTTTGGTATTCGAATTTGATACAAAGTTTGGCCAGAGGCATCTATATGTCGAAGTTTTCAGAGATGGAAATATAATTTTGACCGATGAAGATGATGTAATTATACAACCCTTGACTCATGCTTCGTATGCTGGCCGTACTCTGAAGAAAGGAGTCCAGTACCAACCACCGCCACAAGCACTTGACCCATATGAAGTTAACACAGAAACCCTAGACTCTATGTTTAACGAATCAGACAGAGATTTAGTCTCAACTCTAGGTGGTAAGGCGAATCTTGGAGGAACTCATGCTAATGCAGTTTGTGAACTTGCCGGAGTTAAACCAAATTCAGATACCAAAGACGTCTCTAGCAAGGAAATTCTATCAGCATTACAATCCTTGTTGGATGATTTGGCGAACTCTCGCGTTGGATATGTAATGCTAAAGCCATCTGAAGAATATAATGAAAACGAACTTAGGAAACATATTCCAACCTTACAGGACAATGCCATTAGAGACCGATTTTTAGAAACTCACGCTAAAGAAGCAACCCCGATTTTACTTCCGTCCCATTCAAAGATGGTTAAACTTGAATTCGACAGTTTGTGCAAAGCAGTAGATGCTTGGAAAGGCGCCCATGACGCTGGTGCACTGGCTAGAAGAGAAGCTGAAAAATTGGATGTTGCTGCTCCGGGAAGAGGCCATTCAACCGATGTTGAAAGATTGGAACGAAGAAAGGCGCAGCAAGAAAAAGCACTTGATGGATTTACTGCAAAAATCGAAAAACAGCAAAAACTAGGACACTTAATACAAGATAACTGGACACATGTTGAAAGTTTGTTAAAGCAAATATCACAAGCTGTGGAAAGAAATGGTTGGAAAGAGACTAAGAAAGCAAGCAAGGAAATAGCATGGATTGTTTCAATGGATGCGGCTAATAGGACATTTGTCACTGTCTTACCTGATGAAAATTCGCAACCAAATGGACCTCAAGTAACGTTGTCCTTAGATGAGACAGTTCATCAAAATGCACAACGACATTTTGAAGCAGCAAGAAAACAAAAAGACAAAACCAAAGGCGCCGTTGAAGCATTAGAGAATACCAATATCGAACTTAAAAGAGCGAATAAGAAAGAAAAGAAAGCCGAGGAAAGCGGACGTATTGGAAAAATCAAGAGAAGTAAGCGCTTGTGGTTTGAGAACCACCGCTGGAGTATGACTGCTGGAGGGCATCTACTGGTTGGGGGAAAGGATGCTAAAGGAAATGATGCCATTGTCAAAAAGCATCTTTCTGGTCAGGATATGTACCTCCATGCTGACATTCACGGTGCACCAAGCTGCAGTCTTCGAGCAAATCAAGGATTCGTTGTTGACGAGTACAGGCCCGCCCACATTCCAGATTATATCCCCGCATTCAAGTTAGTTGACAAATTAGGTGATGAAAAAATAAATGATGAAAAATTGCTCGAGGCTGCAACTCTTTCACTTTGCTGGAGCCGCGCATGGGCAAGTGGAGGTGGACACGGCACGGTATATTCAGTAAAACCCGCCCAAGTTTCAAAGACCGCTCAAACGGGAGAATATGTTGGCAAAGGCGCATTTATTATCAGAGGTAAAAGGCAGTGGTTCAAGGACTTAGATGTGAAAATGGGATTAGGTCTAGTTTCAATCAATGGAGTTCCTCTACTAATGTGTGGCACTCCAGAAAGAATTAGATCGATGTGCCAAAGATTTGCAATAATTTCTCCCGGTATCACTAAAAAAGATAAATTAGCAAACAGGATTTACAAAAATACTGGATTGATGACTGATGATATTCTGTCAGTTCTTCCTGGGGCCAGTCAAATTTTGGAAGATAGAGGGATTTTCTCAAAAATAAAAGAGAAAATAATTGAAGAAGAATGATTAATTTCTTCTTCGACCATTTCTACGCGAATTATTTGGTTTACGCCGGCCACGATTATTTCTCCCGCCTTCAGATTTTCCACCTTGATAACCCTCTTGGGATTTCTTACTTGGCTGGTAATTTTTACCCCTGGCTTCACCTCTGTACCCCTTAGATTTACCTCGTTCATTTGATTCAGCGGTTTTTTTCTTCGACCTTCGATCCCCGCTACGGCCCCGGCCTGAGTCGCTTCGGCCCCTACCGCCGCCACGATTGCCACCACCACGATTGCCACCTCTTCTATCTCCACCGCCACGATTGCCACTGCCGCGATTGCCACCACCATGACGCCCTGAGGAACGCTGATTTCGTTGACCATAATGACCACGGTGTCTCTCATTCCTATTTCGACTGCCGTAACTCTGTCGCCGCTTAGGGGCAATAAATTCTACTTCAAACTCAGGCAAATCTGAAAATTCAGGTGGTTTAAATTCAACATTTATACCCACTTCTCTTTGTATCCGGCCGTAAGATTTTTTCTGAGGTTTCTGTACTAATGAAACTACAACTCCGCTGGCTCCACCCCTCGCTGTTCTTCCACTACGGTGTTTGTAGGCTTTGGCATTTTCAGGCGGATCGTAATGAATAACGCAATTTACTCCTTCAATGTCAATTCCGCGCGCGGCAACATCGGTGGCGATCAATGCCATGCATTCTCCGAACTGGAACCTTTTCATGGCTCCGTCACGTTGTCTTTGAGACAAACCTCCGTGTAATATTTCAACTCCTAAACCATCGTACTCGAGGTCTTCACCGATTCTATCAACACCGGCTCTAGTACGGCAAAAAACAATACTACGGCCACATTTACGAATTATTTCAGATGATATTGTTGACTTTTTAGAATTTGGCATTAACCAAAAATGATGCTCCATACTTTCAATACTAACTTCTTCGGGGCCAACATGTATAGTAACAGGATCTTTTTGATAATCCCGAACTAACTCTGCCACCTCGTCATCTAATGTTGCACTAAACAAGATTGTTTGTCGGTCTTTCTTACACTCGTCAAGAATTTGACAGACCGGTTGCATGAAGCCCATATCTGCCATTCTATCAGCTTCATCTAATACTACAATTCCTGTATCTTCTAACGACAAGGAACCTCTTTCCAGTAAATCGATCAACCTACCCGGGCACGCAACTAAAATATCTACACCCCTTTCAAGGGCTCTAAATTGCTTATTGTAAGAAACTCCGCCATAGATTGCATGGACGTAAAGTTCCATTTCCCATGCGAGCGGCTCGAGAACTTTGTAAATCTGTTCAGCTAGCTCCCTAGTTGGAGTAAGTATCAGCGAAGTGGGCATACCAGGCCTTGCTGGTTCGGTTCTTTCAATGAGAGGCAACCCGAAAGCGAGTGTTTTTCCCGAACCGGTTGGAGCACGACAACAAACATCATGACCCAACATTCCATCTGGAATCGATTCTCTTTGAACTTCGAATGGTTCTTCTATTCCTTGCTGACGCAGAGCCTTGACAATTCTTCCGCTAACTCCCAAATCTGAAAACGAAACCATGCCCTCACCACTTGTGGCCGCCTTCCAACCCTATTTGATACCCGCAGTAGTAATATAGCCTAAATCAGTAAATTAAGCAATTTTATGGAGTCTTCGAATGATTAATCTCTGTTAACCAACATCGCAACTGCATTACCGCCACCGAGACATAATGTCACAATTCCAGATTTAGCAGCGTTTCTTTTCATTACCCCGAGCATGGTAATCAAACATCTAGTCCCGCTACTACCTAAGGGGTGACCCAAACTAATGGCTCCTCCATGGAGATTGAATCTTTCAATAGGAATTCCAATCTCTTTAGCAACTGCGCATGATGCGGAAGCAAATGCCTCATTGTGCTCATAAATATCTACATCTAGAACCTGTAATGAGTTTCTTTCTAACAATGTTTGAATTGCCGGAATTGGAGCGCTCATGACTCTTTCCGGCTCAACTCCGCTGGTACAATAATCCTCCACATAAGCAATTATTTCCCAGCCTTGCTCAATCGCAAATCCTGATTCTGCAAGTAAAATAGCACTTGCCCCGTCGTTTAGAGTACTAGCATTACCTGCCGTAACTTGGCCTTCTCTGTTGAAGACCGGTCGCAACTTGGAAAGTATTTCCATAGAAGTATTTTCCTTGATGCCTTCATCTTTGGAGAAGATAACCGAATCTCCCCTTCTTTGAGGAACCTGTACAGGGAATGATTCCCATTCGAACCATCCTGAACTCCATGCTTCAGCAGCTCTTTTATGACTTCTAACTGCGTATTCATCAGAATCATCTCGCGTAATTTCACTTTCTTCAGCGACTGTTTCGCCGGTATTTCCCATATGGATATCATTGTAAACATCCCATAATCCATCATGAATCATGGAATCGACTAACTTTGAATCACCCATCTTTCTTCCTTTTCTTTGGCCCATCAATAGTTGCGGAGCGTTAGACATACTCTCCATACCACCGGCAATAATTGCTTTACTACTTCCTGCACGAATACTATTTGCAGCCATCATCGCGGCTTCGAGAGAACTTCCACACACCTTGTTGATAGTTGTGGCAGGAGTAGTTATTGGCAGTCCGGCACCTAACGCAACCTGTCTTGCAGGATTTTGCCCGCATCCGGCTTGTAATACTTGACCGAATAGAAAATCATCGATAATTCCACTGGATGGATCTAATTTCGCCCTAGAGCATAATTCCTTAACAGCCAAAACTCCCAAATCGACTGCAGAAAACGAGGACAGTGAACCCATAAATGAGCCGATAGGAGTTCTGGCGACTGCACAAATCGCCACCCTCGGTTGTCCCATAACCCCGCTAATGAGGTACTTCTCTTGAATGTGCGCATGTTTTTTGTATTCATGAAAAGAGAAGAATTGATGAAAGAAAAGTTCTGCGAGTGACATGGCCAAATTCAAAACCGATTTCGAAACCGACAGAGAAGCAAATCAGATGAGACATGTAGAAGTAGAGATTGACTTTACTCCTAATGCACTTGCATCGATACTTTATCGTCAAGGAGACACTGTAATTCTAGCCTGCTGCACAAAGGATGCTAGATTACCCGGGTGGTTTCCAAGAGACTCGACAAAAGGATGGGTTCACGCTGAATATTCACTTCTGCCCGGCTCTACCGATTCGAGGTTTAGAAGAGAGAGGCGTGGTGCCAAGGGAAGAACACAAGAAATTGAGAGGTTAATTGCCAGGTCTCTAAGAGCAGCAGTAGACCTTGAAGCCTTAGGACCTATATCATTAAACATCGATTGTGACGTTTTAAACGCTGATGGTGGGACGAGGTGCGCTTCAATTACAGCGGCTAATATTGCTTTGAGACTGGCGGTTAGAAGATTGATTGCACAGGGAATTTGTCTACCATCTGACCTACGACCAAATGAGGACCAAAAGAAATCTGGTTGGTCGGCACCAAGCCTTTCAGAACAAGAAAGGGTGAACCACGAAAACGATGTGATACCATTTGACTTAGCCGCCCTATCTGTTGGTTTAATCGATGGAGAAGTTTACCTAGACTTAGATTACATCTTAGATTCAAATGCTGATGTCGACATGAATGTTGTAAAAACTAGTGATGGAAGATATGTCGAAATTCAAGGCACTGGAGAGGAATCTACCTTTTCAAAAGAGGAACTTTCGGCGCTACTGTCTCAAGCCGATGCCGGACTCGAAGCCCTTTTTGAAGCCCAAGTTGCTATTTTAGATGGAATTGAGTAAGGTCTGACAACTAACTTTTCTCGGAAGGCTTGAAATGCCAGTTGTCCTCGCCACGCTTACTGGGTAGGTAGCTTAGTTGGGAGAGCGCAGCACTGAAGATGCTGAGGTCGCCGGTTCAAGTCCGGCCCTACCCACCATAAATCTACAGAATTGTATAATTTTTAGAAATGTATTGATTTTTCATGCGTTGGGTTCATGTGCTAGTGTCCTATCTGCGCGTCATGGGCGATGAAAATATTGAACCAGCCGATGTTATCGGAGAGGTCGATGTTGAGCAACGTACCACAGATAAAGTAGCCCGTGAAATTAGTGAAATTAGGAGACGGAGAACTAAAACCGAGAAAAAAAGATTCCTTTCCAACAAAGAGGACTATGTTTTATTCGCAGGTATCGGTTATGGGTTACTATTCGCCTTGGTAATATTCTGCATGTCTAGTGGAATTTTCGGTTCATCCACTACATTAGATCACAAAGCATCGCAGACATTTCTCGATACTGGAGAGGAATGTGAAGACATCGAAGATACGCCTTGGATACATATTTTCCCTGAAAATGACCTAGAGTATTTGTCGCTCGCTGGGCACAACCTAGTCGATGGATTCGCCCTGATGAATTACACAATTACAGAAGCCGGAAACACAGAATGGCAGGGTGTTACTGAAGAGGTGATTGAGGAGGTCGAAGATGGAAGAGCATATCTCAAGGCACCTTTCGATACTTTGGGTGTTGGAGAATATGAAATTGAGTTCTCAATCACCATCTATAATTCTAGCAACCTTTCTATCGCAAGTGTTGTTGAAGATGGAACTATTACGCCAAAAACCGTTGCCTTTGAAGTTGAAATTACCGATGGTGGGTTCTTTTCTTTCTTGCCATTTGTAGACTCGGATTCTAGAAGTGAAGTCAGAATTACTGACCCTGGTAGCCGAACTTGTTGGACAACCAAAGATTTGGGTGACTGGGGATATATATTGATGGCTGCTGAATTAGGAGGAGGGCGTGAGACAGCGATGCTAACCGGTGGCACGGCTGGTATTCCTGCATGGTGGATGGCATTTATCTCGCTGTCATTATCTGCTGTAACTTTACTTGTGGTTTATCCAATAATGTACAAGATTTATCACCAAGATACCGACGATGTACTTTCGAGAGCCCACATATCCAGATTAGTCGAAGATACCCTAAGTAAAACCGCTAAGCGATTAAATATTCTAGTTGATTGGGAACTGTATAAAATTGAATCACGAGAACTGTCAATTGACATAATGGTCCCCTACAAAAATACCGACGCTACACTTTCTGACAGCAAAGATGTTAGAGCCGAAGTATTGAGAGAAATTCTAGAAGAATTCGCAATTTTTAGAGTATTCAAACCTGTTCAACTAACTGTCAGAACCATTGGAATAAACCAAGCGATAGATTTCGATAGCGGAGTTGGAATTGGAACTGGAGCTGAGGGAGCAACACTAGAAGAAGAACAAGATTACTCCAGTTTCTTTTCAGAACTTCATACTCTTTCCAGAGTTGAGGATGAAGTTAGAGATAGTCTCGATCTATTCTTTACTCGAAGAAGTGATGTGAAAATGGAAGGTGCGGTTGTTACCAGCGATGATAGCGTTATCTTTGTCTCGGTTATTTACCGACCAACACAGCGTTTTGCTTTCTTCAGATTTAAGAAAACCACCGATGAAGTAGAAGTCGAACTTTATCGGTATATTTCTGAAAGGAATAATGATTTGTTAGGTAGTCAAGAATTGATTGTTAAAGCAAGGAACCAAATCTCCACATTAGCCGACCGTTCAGGTGCTGGTAGAGTAGAAAGTGGCGGTAAAGATGATGATCGAATTGTTGCTGTTGCCAAGCAGGACGGACTTGGAGGAAAAATGCTTCAAACCAAATTCCTTGGAGATACCTTGTCAACTGTAGAATACATGGCGAATGAAAAGCGTGAGATGATAAATAAATGGGGCTTCTGGGGATTGATTGTATTCGTTTGGATACCATTCATGGCTTCTGGAGTACTTGTTGGAGCAATGCTAGGTTTGCTGTCCAGAATGCAATTTTCAAGAGTTCTCGCAGCTACATTCATCGGTGGTGCTGTTGCATCCGTTACTTGGGCATATACTGCAGAGGGAATTGTTAAATTCATGCACCAGTATAAGTTAGAAGCTGTTATTCCATTGATTATTATCGTATTTATCGGTGCTGCATTCCTTCATATAAGATCAACAAAAGTAAGAAGACAAACCGAATTATTCGAAGATACTTTACTCGATAATTTCCATGCTGATGTTCACGCAAAATACGGTGAAGATTGACTGAGTGGTGAAAGTATTGTTACCCCTTACTAGAATTAGCGGTAGTGAGAATTCTTGTGGTGACAATTCCACATTGGGCATTATCACGGTAAGTGACAGAGCAAGTAGGGGAGAATACGAAGATGAAGGTGGCCCCGCAATTTTGCAGTTTTTCCAAGAAGCACTCGTTAGTTCTGCAGATGTAATTTATCGATGTATACCCGACGACCTTGCCATAATCAAACAAACACTAATCGAATTGGCGGATGAAATGAGTTGTGATGTGATTGTTACTACCGGAGGTACTGGACCTGCAAAACGAGATGTTACTCCGGATGCAACAATTTCAGTTTGTGATAGATTGTTAGACGGATTTGGAGAACAAATGAGAAATATTTCCTTGAAGTATGTCCCGACTGCTATCTTATCTAGGCAAGTTGGCGGAACTAGAGGTAATTGTTTAATTTTTAATTTACCAGGTCGCCCGAAAGCAATTAGAGAAACAATTGATGAAATATGGAAGGCAGTACCTTATTGTGTTGACCTATTACAAGGACCCTATATCGACATGAATGACGAGGTCTGTAACTCATTTAGACCACGTGACTCTAAACGGGAATAATAGAAGAGTTAATTTGATTCCGTCTGTTAGATTGGTTGATATTATGGGAAATGTGACAGACCTGCTTATATGCGGAGCGACAATGGTTCTTCCAGAAAAAACAATTGTTGGAGATTTAAGAATTCGAAAGGGAAAAATCTCACAAATCTCAACCGATAAAAAACTACAACCTGAAGAAGGCGAGCATTTTGTCGATGGAACCGGACTACATCTCTTGCCCGGTTGTATTGATCCACAAGTCCATTTTAGAGACCCTGGGCAACCCGAGAAAGAAGATTTGGGGAGCGGTTCTGCTGCTGGAGTAAGTGGCGGAATTACCTCATTTCTTGATATGCCGAATAACGCTCCATCTATTACCGACCTTGATGGAATGCAAGGTAAACTCAGAACCGCCGCTAAAAAATGTGTCAGCAATTACGGATTCTTCATCGGTGCAACAGAGGATAATATCGAAGATTTACAAGAAGCAGTAGGCACCAAAGAGAATCCTGTAGCAATTCCCGGAATTTGTGGAATCAAAATTTTTATGGGTTCTTCGACCGGAACTCTTCTTGTTTCAGATAGAGTCAAACTCGAGCGAATTTTTACTGAAACTGCTGGCTTGATTGCAGTCCACGCAGAAGATGAAGAGCGAATGAATGAACGCAAAAAATTAGTCGAGGGGCGTACTGATATCGCTGCACATGCCTTTTACAGAGACGATATAACTGCATTATTGGCTACAAAATTATCGGTTGAGTTAGCAATTAAAACAGGACACAGGCTGCACATCCTGCACCTTACTTCTGGTATTGAGGCAGATTATCTGTCAGATTATTGTAAACTTCCTTCTAAAGCCGAACATCACCCAATTATTACAACCGAAGTTTTACCACAACACCTAACATTCGACGAAACTGATGTTGACGAAAAAGGTGTTAGATTACAGATGAATCCGCCGATTCGATATTCAGCAGATAGAGATATTCTGTGGTCTCGACTGATTGATGGAACTATTCAATGTATTGCAACTGATCATGCACCACATACACTCGAAGCCAAATCAAAAGGCTTCCCAAATGCGCCCAGTGGCATGCCTGGAGTAGAAACCTCACTAGCAGTAATGCTGAACTTTGTCAACGAAGGGAAGTGCTCAATAGAGGACGTTGTGCGATGGATGTCTGCTAATGTCGCTGATTGTTATCAGATGATTGGGAAAGGCCGATTAGAAGAGGGTTATGATGGCGATGTTGTTCTTGTCGACATGAACTATGCTGCAACAATCAAGGATGAAGAGAGTTGGACTAGAGTTGCATGGAATCCTTTCGAGGGCAGAACATTAGTTGGCTGGCCAGTTCTAACAGTTGTAAATGGGACACCGGTCTTTGAAAGAAATCAAATTACTGGCCATAAAGGAAAAATTTTAGTTGAGCCGGGTGCGACAGGCGAACCTATTTTGATGGGTCCCTGGAAATGATAAAATAGCCATTTTTAGGCCAAAAATTGGGAAATAGGTTAAAAGTGTGATTAACCTGAAAGATTCGAGGAGACTTAAATGAGCGAAGGATTAGAAGAAACTCTTGGAAGCGGATATCAGCAAATAATTATTGGATTTATTGTATTCATTATTGGTGCAATATGGGGTGGAATACAAGCGGATGGTGACATGACGGCATCCGATGTTTACTGGCCAGCATTTACCATGCTTGCAGGTGCAATGATTACCATGTTGGGTATTTCGTTTGGAACCGAGCATGAAGATGATCGAACCAACGATCTTATGGATGCAATCAAAGAATTAGCCGAAAGAATGGAAGCTTTAACCGGTAGTGACAGTGATAATTCTGAAGAATAATCAATCTAAGTTATACAGTTTGGAGTACTTTTCTTCAACATAATTTAGGAATGGTTCAGGGGACGGAGGCATTCCCGTAGCATTCTCGATTAATTCACTAGGTGTCCACTTACTTCCTTCGTGGTGGATTCTAGGCCTTAACCAATCTAACAAACTTGACCAATCTCCAGATTCAATTATAGTATCTATATCTCCCAAATCTTCTGACATAGCCTGTAATAATTGAGAAGCATAGAGATTACCCAGAGTATATGTAGGGAAATATCCAAATGCCCCCATCGACCAATGTATATCTTGTAAACAACCCTTGGTGTCATTAGGCACCTCTAATCCGAACCATTCTTCAAACATTGAATTCCACAACTTAGGTAAATCATCTACTGACAAATCTTCATTAAAAAGTCGTTTTTCAATTTCATATCTCAACATAACGTGAAGATTGTATGTCACCTCATCTGCTTCAACCCGAATAAAACCCGGTGTAACACTATTAGCAATTTTATTCAAATCACTGGGAGTCCAGTCTGGCGAATCAGGAAACTGCTCTTTGAACCAAGGTAATGTTACATGCCAAAAAGACGGAGTTCGACCGATTTGATTTTCCCAAAACCGACTTTGAGATTCGTGAACTCCTAGGGAAACTGCGTCCCCTCTTGGGGTGAACGAATGTTCCCTTGATAAGCCCTGTTCATACAATGCATGTCCCGTTTCATGCATCACAGCATACAAACAAGAAAACGGGTCTTTTTCATCAAATCTAGTTGTAAAACGAGTATCGCCTGGCCAAAGTCCAGCCGAAAAAGGGTGAGTAGAAATATCCATTCGACCGCCTTCAAAATCGAATCCCATTGCATCAGAAACCTTGGTGCAAAATTTTGTCTGCCCATCGATAGAAAATACCATACCTTCAGGCAAAACTGGGTCAGGATTAGTCTCTTTAGCCTTCATTATCTTTTGCAATAGCGGGACCAAACGTTCCCTTAGTCCCTCGAATAATGGATTATAATCCGCAACAGTCATACCAACCTCGAATTCATCCAAAAGAACGTCATATGGAGTTGTTTCAATTCCATAAAATGCTATTTTTTGTTTTGTCATATCGATTAATTTTTGTAATGTAGGCCTGAATAATTCAAAATTCGAATCGCCTCTGGCTTGTTGCCAAGCTAACAGGGCCTCAGACTTTGTCTTCGCAAAATCAGCCACAAACTCTGACGGCAACTTGCTAGCTTTTTCAAAGCGTCTCTTCATGTCTCTGACGTTAGATTTCTGGTCTTGATCTAAAGATTCATCACCCGACAATTTTTCAATCAATTCACCAAGTTTTGGATCAGTCGTTCTTACATGCTGTTCTTTGGCGAGCCAAGATAAAATTTCTCCTCTGGATTGTGCCCCATTTGGTGGCATAATCGTTTCTTGGTCCCAACCTAAGTGCCCTTGTAAAGCACCAATTTTGTGAATGTCTTTTACTCTAGAAATGAACTCCTCATAATCACCCATATACCATCCAAATGCTACTCACTCATCAATACTTTCACTTATTTCAATTTCAAAAAATAAATTCGGCCACACATTCAAGACTGATTACTTTTTGCGATATCTATGGGCAAACCATCTAAAGCAAAAGATGGTAAAAAACCCGACTTAAATGATCATGATTTAGTCGATGTTATCGAATCGGTGATAAACAACTCATCAGAACAAAATGATAATTCTAAGTCTATCAATCAAGAACTGGATAGTGAACAACTGCTTGCAACGAGTGCCAAAATGGTTGTTGAAACCTGTATGGACATTCGTCGAGGTGAAAATGTTCTAATTGTATGTGACCCTACTACCGGAGTCATCGGACAAGCACTTCATGAAGCGGTTACTGAGCGTTCTGAAAGAGTTCTGCTGATAGTCATGCCAAAAGGTAGGCACCATGGCGAAGAACCCCCCACGCCTGTTGCAAGTTTAATGAGACAACAACAAGTGATATTGGCACCCACAAGATACTCCCTAACGCATACACGCGCTATTCGTCAGGCATTACGCGAAGGAGCTAGAGTTGCCACCATGCCCGGTATGACGGAAGAAATGTTCACCCATGGCGGAATGTCTGCTAATTTCAACGAGATTAAGAGAAAAATTAGCAACTTAGGCCCATATCTTAGACGTCGAAGGATTATAAATGTCAAATCTGACAAAGGCACAGATATTACATTCGAAGTTAATTGGCGTGAATGGAAATTAGATGATAACGGTATCTGTAACCGACCAAGAATGCTGACAAACCTACCGGCCGGCAAGGCGTTTATCATGCCGCGTGAAGGTACGATGAATGGAAAAGTGATTATTGATGGTTCTTGGGATGCTACACTTCTTGATGAAGAAATCGAACTTGAAATAGAAAATGGAATTGTTATTGATGTCAAAGGAGGTACTACTGCCGCCAATATTCGACAAGAATTTGGGGAAGTGGCTAGAAAATTGCGGACCAAAGAGCGTGAGAATGTTTGGACTGTTGCGGAGTTTGGATTTGGAGTAAATGAACAGGCAAGATTGGGTGGAAATGTCCTTGAGGATGAAAAAAGACTGGGTACTTGTTATTTCGCTATAGGCGACAATACCGCACTCGGTGGTAACTCTTCTGTCGGCATTCATATTCCTGGCGTTTTAAAATCGCCCAGTGTTTGGCTAGATGATACGCAGATTTTGGATAATGGGAACTTTATCCTAGAACTTTGATTACCCTAAATTCTGTCCACCACAAACTGGGCAATATCTCCAGTAAGGGTCTAAACCAATTCCACAACCACGACACAAAACTCCAGAACGAATCGTGGGTTGAGCTGGTTGATTCCAGTTATTTTGGTTTATTGGTTGTGGTCTTTGTGCTGGTTGGGGCTGATTCATTGGTGTCGGATATACCGGTTGTTGGTTGATTTGTGGCGCCCGGTTAATCGGCTGAGATTGTTGAGGCTGGACTGGTTTAGGTTCTGGAGCAACTTGAGCTTCACGCTTGTTAACGGGCCTTCTAACAGGAGAAACTGGCCTAGGAAGAGAAGCGACTTTTTCAGCAACCGGTGAAGATATGAATTCTGAAAGAGACACAGTTCCGTCTTTATCGGTATCGGCTTCGGAGTGAAGTTCTTCGGTTTCTTCTATAGAAAGACCAGTCGCTTGGGATAATTCTTCAACCGATAAGACTCCATCATTGTTAGTATCCGCTTCGACAAAATGTTCAGCTGCGCTAACAAAAATTTCCGGTTCAGGTTCTGGCTCCGGCTCTGGCTCTGATTCAGGTTCTAGCTCCGGCTCTGGCTCTGGCTCCGGTTCTAGCTTCGGTTCAGGTTCAGGTTCTGGATTTAATGAAATATCAAACGCACCATCAAAAGCAGCCTGTGTTACTTTTGCAGCTTTCTTTTCTGTTACCGTTTCCTCAATTACGGCTTTTGGAATGACCTCAACCTTAGCAGGTTTTGAAAAACTGGGTAACGGAACAGATTCATTTAACTCTGTATTATTCTGTTCAACTGGTGATATGACATTACTCACCTGCGGCTCAACTTTCTGTTGTGATTTCGATTTTATCGGATTGCTTGGGGATGGAAGGGATAGATCTGATTCCGCTAAATCAGGAATTGGAAGCGCATGTCCTATTACGTCGAGAGAAGCGTCCAACTGATCAGCAATATCAATTATTTTTTGAATATTTGATGCTGGGTTTTCAAATAGACTCTTCAAAGTGAAATAATACTTGAGAACTTCATTTGCTCCACCAGTTTCTTGAGCAATTGCTAAGATTTTGATTATCTTCATTGGATCTGCTAACCTTTTCAAGGAGTCATAATCAGATTCAGGCAAATCAGGTTTTGAACTTGAAGATTCTTGTCCAGAGGAATCGGCTAATCCCAGATACTCTAATAGTGGGTCTGGAAAACTCATCAATCCTAGATGTCCAGAAACCAAATAGTATATTTCTCCACCTTCACAATTCATTCTTTCACTAGCCGCTATGAAATCAAAATCGCCGGGCAATAATACAATATCAGAAACACTAGCAAAGAAATTCGTTAGAGCATTGGAAACATCCATCTCCATCAACTGATGAACTATGTCAGAGGATTGGGTGATGCCGAAATATGCCGATGTTTCGTCGACATCAATTCCCTCGGGTAAGGAGGCGCCTTCTAATGCTTCAGTCGACATTTTCACACCTCACTAAATATCGCTGATATCTCTTAATATGAAAATACATGGCTCTCATCATAAGCTATCATCTGTTTTTTCCGAGGTTGATAATTGCCCTAGATTGAGGAGCATTCCAACCATTTCCTTGTAATTCCATAAGAATTTCTCGTTCGGACCTTTTCTCTTTGAATGATTTCACAACCCAATCAATGGCTGAATCTCGATCTCCTGAATCAACCCCTTCAAAGATGTCCATATCAACATCTAGTTTCGCCTTGCGAACCTTCTTGCCATTGATTTCACTGGACTTTACACGCTTGGCTTTTTGGGAACTAATACCGGCACTATTCGGTCTTGAATTTCCAGATTGTGCTTTGTTTAAGCCTCTGGTTGGGCCTGCCGGAATTGAATTTCTACCTCGATTGGGTGGGCCTCTCGGCGGGATGTTTCTTGGTGGTCCACCACTGGGGCCACGTGCAGGAGCAGGTTGATTTGACCTCGAAGAACGTAAGTCGGCAAGGAAACTTAACGGCTCATTTTGGTATTCTTCATAATCTTCATCGTCTTCATCATCATACCAGTCTTCGTCATCGTTTCGTCCACCTAATAGGGAAATTATGACTACTAATCCTACCAAACTGGACACACAGACTAGGATGAATAACAGAATACTCATTCCAAAAATCTCTACGCTCTCATCAGCGCTATCTGAGGTTTCAAGTGGACAACCATCGATGTATCCATCTGGACCTTTTGCTTCGGTAGGACAATTATCTAAACTGTCAACTACACCGTCCTCGTCGGTGTCTTTCTCATTGTCTGCACAACCAGTTAAATCCACAGAATCTCGATATGCCGACTTAGTTTTGGGGCATAAATCAGGATTATTCCCAGACTGATTATCGCCGAAACCATCACCATCTTCATCTCGCCACTGTGTCGGGTCGGTGATATCAAAATCTCCTTGGCCATTAGGAGAAGCAAACCAATCTACATCATTAGGATCTGACCAACCATCTCCATCACTGTCGATACACCCAAGCCTATCTTCGAATGATGTGCCATTTTCATTAACACAGTCATCAGCATTATTACCTAGAATATTATCTCCAAAACCATCACCATCTACATCAACCCATTGGGTTGAATCATTAGGGAAAGCATCATCGATGTCATCAAAACCATCGCTATCTGAATCTACGCCCTCCAAAACACATCCTAAACTATCTACTGCGGCCCCAAGATTAGTATCTGGACATAAATCCTCAGAATCTAGTACTCCGTCACCATCAGTGTCTGTTTGCGTTTCAGAACAACCGGCACTGTTGGCCGTTTCACCCGATGGAGTGTTTGAACACTGGTCTTGGAAGTCAAATACGCCATCACCGTCTGAATCAACTTCTTTTTGGGCTTGGCTACAGCCTACTGAATCTACTGTATCGCCTTCAGAGGTTTGGCTGCAAATATCTGCATCATTGAAAACTCCATCGCCATCATCATCAATCTGATTCTGAGCACAACCAACTAAGTCGACTGCAAGTCCGATGTCGGTATTGGGACACTGATCTTCATCGTTGATTACATAATCACCATCATCGTCACTATCATCAATTATACGGCAACCTAGGCCGAAGGTCCCGTTTTCCACGCCTGGTTGATATGGACATTCATCGGCTTGATTTCCAAACTGTTGATCCCCAAACCCATCACCATCCGAATCCTTCCATTGGGTTTTGTCGAACGGAAATGCATCTCCGGACTGATTCTCCCGAAGCCCATTGGTAGAATTGACATCAAAGGAATAGATATCCATGAATCCATCCCCGTCACTATCAAGACATCCGAATAGAGGATCGCTAGAGTTGCCAAATGACAATGGACATCCATCTAGATAAATCCCCGCAGCATTAGTTCCGTTGTAGAAAGCGGTGAAATCATCTGGGAATCCATCACCATCGGTGTCATTCACAATCGCAATATTATTTGGGAAAGCATCAGGATTTGTTGCGTTGAGGGAACTGTTATCGCCAAATCCATCGCCATCGGAATCCGCCCATTGTGTCGGATCAAAGGGCCACATATCTGCTCCGTCGAGTTCACTCCACCCGGGAGTAGGATCCGAATAACCATCAAAGTCAGAGTCTAAGCAACCATTTCTATCAAATCTTGAAGTCCCAAAGTCAAACCGGCAGTGGTCGCCACCTTCCAAATCAGAAGTATTGTCTCCAAAACCATCACCGTCTAAATCGAAATATTGCTTCCTGTCGTATGGGAATGCGTCGCCGGGCTGAGCGTTAGTATCATACCATGTTGTGCAGCAATCAGGTCCGTGGTTATCACCATAACCGTCACCGTCTGAATCAAACACTTGCTTCCAGTTATTTGAGAAGAGATCTCCGCCCTGATAGGAAATTTTGTTATCTGACCAACCGTCTTGATCAAAATCTCCACATCCAGTTCTACCCAACCATGAAAATCCTCTGACGTTATTACAAGTATCGACACTATCTGCATAGCCATCATTATCATAGTCATTACAACCAAATATCAAAAGCGAAGATGTTCGATTTTCTGTTGGGCACGAATCAAATTGTGGGCCTAAAGGATTATCACCATAGCCATCGCCATCTGAATCTGTCCACTGGCCAGATAAATGAGGGAGTTGATCTATTTTGTCAAAAACCAAATCTCGATCGGTATCAAGATAGAAATTTAGCGAAACAATTTTATTTTCTAAATTGTCAATTACTGCAAGGTTTAGTGTTCCATTGCCATCAAAAATAGGGTCCAGGTTGGCTGAGTTACTACTAATTGAGTTGAAGGATTGACTAAACCAAGGGGCGTTTTGATGATGAACGCCTTGCTTTTCTAAACTACTCCATTGTAAAAATCCTGAATCTAAATTAGTTGAGAAAAGAATGAAATGGTCGTCAGTTTGTGTAATTCCAAGTGAGCCTTGATTCATTGAAGCTAAATCGGTGGAAAAGGAATTCCAATTATTAGGACCCTGTCTAACATAAACTGAATTAGATTGAGAATTTACTAACATTACCGGGTTTTCTCCACCAATTAAATCTAGACCCATGTTGGAAACTTGTCCGTTAGGTTGGTCGATTAAAATTCCGTCCCAATTCTCAGACTGCCAATTTTTCTCATAAAGGCTCAGCACTCCAGTAGATGTTAAAGTTGCAAAGATTAGTTCTCCAGAGTCTGCTATACTCAACTTTATTTCACTATCCAGATCTGTTTCGGGACGGATAACGGAACTGGTGAGAGATGTTCCATCCCAGGTCCACATCGTTAAATTGTAGTCATTTCCGTCAAACTCAATTAAGCCAACTGCT
>MDTD01089440.1_pt1 | contig 18271 bp, 11 predicted proteins | sample 811221 | NCBI WGS metagenome assembly MDTD01 (sample SAMN05326646, study PRJNA326480) | marine metagenome | isolation source: seawater | place: Pacific Ocean: South West | collected 2011 | reverse complement strand
TTCCATCGCTCTGGTTATCGTGAATATAGCATGATCTAATCGTAAGATTGTTTAGTAGGTCATCTCCGTTGTTTGGCTCAATATCAATGCCGGTATTCGGGGCCGTGCCGGAAGTGTTCTTGATCTCACAGTATTGAATAGTCAAATTGTCGGCGGCGACAACACTGATTCCGTTCCTGTAGGCATTGTCGATAATCAGGTTTTGAACAAGACCGGAAGTTCCTTTATCTGTAGAGGTTGAACCCAGGTATACACCATCACCACCTGTGTTTTTGATGGTTAAATTTTCAATAATAATATCATTGCATCCTTTAATCGAGATGCCGGTTCGCCATTCACCGCAGGAGTAATTATTATTGGCGCAGTCCTCATATAAATCCTGTCGCATTTCGAGTACGACGGCGCTGCTGTCATCCGCCCCCCTGATGGATATATTATTCTTGTCGATTGCCTCGAATAGGTTCTCCGCTGCATCTGTTTGATAATAAGTCGTATCCAGCGCTTTGATTGTTACGCCTTCTTCGATATAGATTTCAATATTACTATTATTGATTCTGACTTCGCGGTCAAAATACCATGTGGCTCCAGATTGATTTTTGATTAAAATGGTCCGGTTTCCTCCAGAATTAATAGCCGCCTGTACTTTGTCGGCCATGTTTGAACTGTTCCAGCCATATACGTCAACAACGTCAATAACAGTGGCATACTCATATGCAATGGATTCGCATACGGCAACAAACATAAGTATACATATGAATATACTCTTAAAATTTCTGTAAGCTTGTGGAATAGTATTCATAGTTGTAATTACTTTCTTATTTTCTGTATTGAAAAAACAAGTTGTGATTTAGTCTGCAAATCCTTGTCGGCTCCTAATTCGACAAGGAGTATTTCGCCGGGTAAGACTTCAGCTTCCCGTCCATTGTTAATATAATAAACGTCAGTGATTATTATGTCATATTTATTCATTTGACTAAATCTTGTTATCTTTGAAAACTATTTCTCTCCCCATGTTAAAAACTTAAATACCTCCCCAAATACATAACACAATATTTACAAATTACATATATTTAATATTAATAATTATCCTGAATAGACAGATGTGGGGATCTTAATTAACCTATATCAAGTTGGCTGCGGTAGTGAAATCTCGGCGCGATAATTGGACGCATTATATTTCGGATATCGTTTTGGATCATAGACTTTATCCCCTTCAAAAGGACGATCTTGCGTGTAAATCCACATTCTGCTCCAATCCCAAACGACAATTTCATCCCGTCCATCACCGGTTAAATCAATTGCTTCACAAGCCAATTCGGGATGCCCGTCATCAGGAAAAATAACGACTCGTCGTCCAAAGCCATCGACAAGTCCTCCGTCAACAGCACTGGCTGAGAGCAAAGAAAGTTCCCGCTCATCCCCTGTCCAATTAACCGGATTCATAATATTCCCCCAACATGTCGGCTCCATTTCAAAAATACGCTTGCCTTTGCAATCGTGTAAAGAAATTATCCCAGCATGTCCCCAGAAAGTCGTTACAAAAAACTGTATTCCCGGCAAGTCATCCCGGTATTTTGCTGCAGACAAACGTTGACCGTGCCCAAGAAAATCACGATGCAGAATAGTTCCATCCGGAGCTAAGAGATTAAAGCCCTGGTCCCCGGAAACAATTGCAATTTGTTCATCGTCACGGTCAGGGTCGAAATGACCAATTGCAATCTCGTCGGTATGGTGGTCCCAGTCATGGGACCAACGGAATGTGCCATCAGAATTGAGCAACGCATATCCGATAAAAATTTCATCTTTTCCGTCCCTGTCAAAGTCATATGGGATAGCATAGTGGCCGCATTCCCATTTGGGGAATTTTTGTGTCCACATAATGTTGAGTTGGTCATCAAGAGCCCAAATCTGGCAATAGCGATTTTTAATAATAATGTCTCGGGGCCGGTCTAAACCTCGGAGGTTGGCAAAAATGATTGCATCTCCCACCATTCGGCCGAAATCATTCTCTTGTTCAGGCCACATTGGAAGTTCTTTAACAATTTTGGTTTTTCCCGTAGCGCCATCAAGGATATATATCTTGAAGTTTTTCAGGCAAATTACTTCGTCTTGGCCATCCCCGTCAATATCATAAATCTGATATGGCAGATCAGCTGATAATATTTCCTTGCCCAGGTTATGCAGCTCTTCCCCAAACTGCCAAAGCACATTTCCATCCAAATCCACCGCAGTCAGACAGGCTATTGTAAAAAGATCCGGTCCGGACAATCTTATATGTTGACCGAAGACCATATCAAGCCTGTCCGGACTTCTGAGATGTCCGAAGCGCAATTGACGACTGGCCCCATGATTACCTAAATCTATTTTTTTCCAAAGTTCAGGTTGCGGATATCTGGATCTTTCGCATTCCAGTTCCGTATTCCTGACACACTCTTCCGCTTTAAGCCTGACAGCTTCACAGTGAGTCGTACTCACTTTCATGCTGTTGAATAAAGCTGTTGTGGTGGCGATAAACCCTGCTCGTCCATGAGAATATAGACTATCCTCAACTTCCAATACAGGACCATTGTCTGCTTGAATAATGATTGTGTTGTTTTGGCACCTGACCTTCAAGTTAATGAACTTTTCAGCGTTGTATCCGAAAGGAATTTCTCCCAATACCTTGCTTTCAGTATGATTAATACGAATCACTTGTAATTTGTCACCGCCTGAAACCCCGGCGCGATAATGACTGCGGCTGGTTCTATACCGAAAGGAAATACCAACAAATCCGTCAAGGCGCAGAGGTTTTATTTCGACTTCGACTTCATAATCTTTCCAGGCCGGGTCTCCCGCAACAATTGTACGCGGCCAAACCAGCGGCGGTTTAATTACCTGCATGAGCTGGTGGCTGCCGTCATCTTCAATAACCAGCCAACTGGGACGAAGTATGTCGTCATACTTCATGGGGTCGTGCCATTTATTCATTCGGCCATCAGGCCACAAATAATGATACTCTCCCGCCGCATCCCAGTCGCTGGGTAATGTCGCTACCGGCATTTCGGAAAAATTATCCGAAAACAATATAGTGTTAAATGCAGAACCACCAGATTCTGCATCTTTTTTTTCATTTTCCGGTGAGATCAAGTTGATTTTCCTTATATTCGTATTTTACTCAAGTTAATGGTTAACAAAACAACAAACATTGTTCAAACAGCTCAATCCTTCCTTACTGATAATAGCTTTTGTGGATTAAGTGAAACAAAGCCCGACATGCCCTTTCCAGAGACAATTACATATACATCATCAACTTTGCCTGCTTTAGGCTTGATGAATTTGAATTTCCAGCAACCTGACATAGGGTTGTTTATTTTCATGTTGTCAATCGGGCTGGGGACTGTTGACAGTTTTTTAACCATCCTGCCTTTGGGATCATACAGTATGGCCGCAGCAGTTTCTCCGCCTTTGCCAGGAGTGCTATCCGATGACATTATGATTTCCAGTTCTCTGGTACCGTTATTTACATCAATGTAGAGCGGAGTTGTCCTTCCTATGAAATGTAGCCCGCGTCGCTGAGTACGATCTTTTCCTGCGTATACAGCATATGGGATGTCAGATATATTCAATCCATAGCAGGCATTGCCAGCGCTGATAAACATTTGATATATTTCACCGTTACTACCGTTAAAGCTAACTGTCTTTTCCTTTGATATCGTGCCTGACGCAACCTTTTTACCCGTTGAATTCAGTATTTGGTAGTTTATAAGAGTATCACGTAAAGTAAGGTGATTGAAATTAATACTGACAACGTTGTCATTTTGAGCTTGCATGATAAGTCTGGAATTTCTGCGTAATCTAAACCGATTATTGATCTTTTCTGCGCTTCGCCCCGCGTTGAACGGCTTTGCTGAATAAGAAGTTAGCTTGATGGAGTTTTGATCCCCGCCAATTTCCGCCGTTGAGAATAGTTTGTTCTTTTGCTTTTTGAACTTCTCAATTTCCGCTTGGGTCATATCAAACCTGGATTTTTTATTCTTTTCAACCAGATTGAAAGATTTGAGGTAGTAATACATCACATTGAGGTTATCCCCAAACATCTCGATGCGTTTTTTTGCTTTTCCGTCTTTTACATTGGCTAAGGCCTTAAAGTAAAGTTCTTCCATTTCTGGAAGGTTCGCAGCGTATACTTTCCTCAGGATATCAGTAGTTAAGGTGTATGATGCCCGGTTATGCAGATAGTATGATTTCATGCTTGAATCAATAATTTCATGAATTTTTCTCATATCGCTTCCGCCATTGCCATAGCATTGAGCATAAAAATCATTAAGCAGATCTTTTACATTCAGGTCAGCGTTCCACATCATTTTCGCCACAAGGTAGTTGTAGAGGACCGCGTGTCCCCATTCTTCCTTCCCGTAAATATATACGCCTTTAATCTGATATTTTTTCAATGCAGGCATCATCTCTTGCAGTATCTCAACTCCAGGGGCCAAAGGCGCGCCGAAGCTTTTTTTGCAATGCATTGGAAGGTCATAATACGCGATATTTTTTGTTATGGAACTCCAATATTTCAAATTGTGATACCACTGTTTTTTTACTTCCGGACGATAGAAGGTATACCCATAGGTTATGCTTGAAGCGAGCATAAGATAAAGGTTCGGAGATACCTTGATGGATCTGTCTTTGGGGGGATACAGGTAGTTTGCATAAATGTATCCGCAAACATATCTGTCCGGATACCTTTTATTCACAATTTTAGCTACAGCGTTATAGAACAACAATATTCGCCTAGTATACCTTCCATACTCATGAGTGCCAGATTCATCTTGAGCTCTGCATTTTGTGCATTGACAATAACCGGCTGAGTCTGTGGGGGAAAGGGAGTAGCATTTTACCAGAGGATTATTGTCAAAATAATCAATAACTTTTTTTGCAAAAAATTTTGCAACATCAGGATTGGAGGTGCATATTTTGTAGCGGTCTCCTATTGGCTTTAAACGTTTTCCTCCAACTTTGGCAAAATACTCAGGGTGTTTTGCATATACCTCGGAGGTGAAAATTCTATGCCATATGTGATAGTGTTGGATGGAAATTCTATACGCCTCGTTGTTCAGTTTATTTCTAAGTTCCCATCTGTCAACCATCTCACGAATGCTTTTGCTGCTTTTTGTCAGATAGGGAATCCTTCTCCATCTGAAACTGGGGTTTTCAACCATCTGCTTTTCTTTAAGCTCTATAGTCGGCTTTTGGGTATAGTATTCACCGTCATCTCCGGGCATGTACCACCGGACGCCAAGCACATTTTCCAGAAAGGTATAAGTTCCAAATAAGGTTCCTTTACTGAACCCGGCATCAGTTGACCTGGTTCCCTTTTTAGTGTCGTGTCCGAGGATGTACACATTCCCGTTTTTGATTGAGATAATGTATCCATCCGCCTTTACCTTACTCAAATTCAATCCGGCCTTGGCTGATAATTTATTTTCTCCCAGGGATATATATGGCTCCCGGGGAACTTTAGTGCTTATCTGAATATTGGCTCCAGTAACTTTTTTGATGTAAGTCTGTAGCTCTTTTGCCGCATCTTTAGCTGTTGAAGCCGCAGTTCTCTCGTGGTATATGGTAAATGAGGTCTTGCCATTTTTTACTAGCAACGATAATTTATTGCCCGATTCAGCATGAGACGACAGTGTGACTGCAAAAATTATTGTCATCAGACTTAAAAACATATTTCTCATAATCAGTTCTTTCAAAAAATAAAATGCCTGCATATTTCAACAGGCAATAAGTTAATATAAAGTTGAAAAATACTTACTCAACATACCAGTTTACTCTCGTAACTCTGTGCCAGGTTGGGGCCCCCACATCAGGTCCTTCGTTATATCCATAAACGATTCCGATTTTATATGCCGAAGCATGACCGTCCAAATGCAGGATACTGAATTGTTTATTATGCCACTCATTCAGAATGCGGGACTTGTTATCCTTTAGCTCCCAGCCGTCCCAACCATATAACTTGTACTGGACGTCGCCATATACTTTGGGGCCGGCGTCAGATTCGACAAAATAAAATAATTTCGTCGGTTTTTTTACCTTAATTCGTTTTTGAGCAGAATAGCTGTCATTATAGCCAAATCGAATGTTTACCCCATAGCATAGCCCCCAGTAGCCGATATGGGCGCCATCCGAGTAGTTCGGGCCGCGATTAGTATGACCCGGGCATACCCAAGGCCTGTTCTTTTTTGAACTGTATGTATCACAATTTAGATATGGTTGAAGGTAATTACCGCTTGAAAAGCTTTTTGTTTTACATAGTTTTGTATCGCCGCCGCCTGCATTAAGACAATAATCCTGAAAGTCATCAGAGTACATACTGGCAGCTGTACCTATTGTTTTCATATTATTGATACATGCGATGCCTTTGGCTTTTTGTCTTGCCTGGTTTAACGCTGGTAGCAACATAGAAGCGAGGATTGCGATAATGGCAATTACTACTAATAGTTCTATTAGTGTAAAAGGTTTAGTTTTCATTTTACTTCCTTTCCATTGATTTATTATTTACAAATTACAAAATGAGTCGCTTTTGGAACATAACAGTAGTCTAATTGCTTCTCCTTTCTGTTTGCTTCAGTTTATTCTGGTTATGATTTATTATCATTTTTTATAGCTTATTTTCAAATTTAAGGACAATATGTCTAGAAGTAGCAATATACTTTGGTTGTGTTTACGATAACATGTGTTTACGATAACATATATTGTAGGGATCAATTTGTCAATACCTTGATTTAATTTTTCTTTATTATTTTTGTTATTTGAAATTTTGTTAATGGAAATCAGCTATAAAGTGTTGTTTTTACTTGACATTAAGAACGTTCTGAACTATAATGTGATGCTTTGAGCAAATTGTTTTCTTAAATTGAGAGCGGGGAAATTCAAATTGTTTTTTAATGTTTTCTATTTAATTTTACATATATGTAATAGGGGTGTATCGGACGAATAAAGCTGTATTAATAATATAAATTTTGAGGTATGAATGCAATTTAAAAAAATTACAATAATGATGGTTTTTCTCTTGGCATGCATCAATTATATTGTCAGTGGAGAAGAGTCTGGAAACAAAATTGTTGTTGCCGGTACAAGCAATGAAGTAGAATATATATCAAAGCATTTCGGAGAACAAAAATTTATCCCTCAGGGAGGTTTTTTATTAAAACAAGGACAGATTCTGCCCAAATTAGTATGGGTAAGGCTAGATTTGGTAAAGCAAGTCGTCAAGGACTGTCATATCCCTTATCGTTGGTTTAATGAAGAACTCAAAGAGGTAAAAGTTGCAGATAAACCCGGTTTGTATTACGTTTACGGGGAAGCTCCGACCCCGCAAGGCCCTCCTTTGCGTCGGGCTATGACGTGCTTATGCTTAAAAGAAGATATTGACTTGATGTCTCTGGCGCAAAGTGAGAATCAGAAGTCTATGCACGAACAAAGAGAAATAATACAAAAGTGGACCCAGTCAGAAGAGGGAGTCCTGTGTTTATACGGTAAACTCAGGTCAAATGCTCCAGCCACACAATTAAACATTGATCGATGGAATATGCACAATGCGACCAACCATGTGAAAATCAAGCGTATTGTTTTGGGTATTCATAAAACTCCTCCGGTTGTTATTCGTCCCGTGAAAATAAATGGAACGCCAGCTCCGGTGCTTCATCAGCCTTCTAAGGAAATGAATCAAAAATATTTTGTATTAAAAAACAAGCTGGAGCAAAAATTTGATGAGTGGTTTGCTTCGTGTAGACTGCCTATGAGCATTGTCATTGCAAAAAGTGGAAATATTATTTTTTCCAAATCACTTGGCCAGTTGTATGGTGAACCAGTCACTTTAAATACCCCGATGCGACTTGATTCTGCAATGAAAATAATTATAGGACTTCAGACTGCAATGTATGTTGAAAGAGATGTTTTTAAGCTTGATGATAAAATAGGCGATCATCTTCCTGATTTTAATACCCCGGATGATGAACAACTTACTTTTCGTGCATGCCACACGCACTGTACAGGCATTTACTTTCCTTGGCCTCTGGCTTTTGCAAACCTATTTTATTTTAACACGTGGCAGGAGAGTTTAATCTCGCACTGTAGGCGGGAATGGCCTGCTGGAGCGAAGCGCAGATATGGGGTGGTTGGAGTTATACTTTCCGTTCGTGCTCTTGAACTCTATGCCGGAAAGAATTATTGGCGCGCCATGGAAAACGAATTGTTTAGTCCACTTGGCATTAAAGACGCGCAACCGGGAGGAAGAGGTTTTTCAGTCGAAGATTTGGCCAGGCTTGGTGTATTGCTTGACAATCATGGTAAATATGGGAAATACGAGTTTTTCTCCGAAAAAACCTATCAGTCCATTCTACCAACTCAACTTTCGAAATACTTTCCTGCCGTTAATAAGACTTGGGGAATTGGTTTAAAAACTGAGAATTCGCTGGGGGAGGGGAGTTTCGGACATTCCGGAGGATGTGGCAGCTGCCTGTACGTCAATCCCGAAAATCATATTGTATTTGCACTTTCCAGAGATTCCATGGATAAAAATTATAGAAAATATTTTTCAGCTATTACTTCGTTGCTAAAGGGGATTAAATAGTTTTTTTCTATTCAGGCCTGATAGTTTATCTGTACGACGGATGGCGATATACTCCGCGTCGCTTAAGCTATGAGGCGTAGGCTGCTTCAAACATCGCACTGCGTGCTCAGGAAGCGGAGATAGCACAAAAAATAGTAAATGTTTTGATTATTTATTGGAAAAATTCCAATAAAATTCATATATCTCACACGTGTGATATTGACAATGCTAGCATGAAAGTGTATAATAAAACCATCTCATACGTATGAGGTGATGGTTTTTTAACACTACGAAAGAAGAATAATGTGATTACTCAAAAAGATATAGCGGCAAGATTAGGCATCTCCGCCTCTCTTGTATCGCGAGCCTTATCGGGAACTGCAAAAGACATTGGAGCTTCGAAAGAGACGGTTGCATTAATCCGCAAGACTGCCAGTGAATTGGGGTATACTCCAAATGTAGCAGCTCTAACATTACGTGGGGAAAAATCTAAAACAATCGGAGTTGTTATTAAAGATTTCGATGATCCATTCCTCGGCAAGATGACAGGAGAATTACAGCAGCTTTGTCAGCGTGACGGTTATTCTTTGATTCTTACAGGTTTTAATATTGAGGATAAAGTCCCCTGCGATACAAGCTCCCTGTTGCGTTATCAACTGGATGCGTTAATTGTGTGCGGAAGCTATATTTGTGGTAGTTGGGTCAAGAACTTCATTTCCCGTGATATTCCCGTTGTTCAGATCGGCGCAGATCGCAAATATGCCGGGGTGGGGCGGGTTGAAGTGGACGAAGCCAAATGCTTTGAAGCATTAGTTGGTTTTCTGGGGAATCTTGGACATTCGCACATCGGTTTTCTTGGCACGTCAGGAGTGCCTCATCAAAAGCGTTGCGTATTTTTTGAAAGAGCGCTGCATAACGCGGGCCTTAAAGCTGATAAGAACTTTATTGCCGTTGTTTCTCCGGGAATAAATGCTGGAGGCAAAGCTATGGCCAAATTATTTCGGCAGGCCGGGAAGTCCCTTCCGACCGCCATTGTCGCTTCTGATGACATGCTGGCGTTGCAGGGAATCAGGGTTGCCTATGAAGAAGGCATAAATATTCCCAGTGATATTTCACTTACAGGATTCGATGACATATCGGCCTCAAGCATGATGATTCCGTCTCTAACGACTGTAAGGGTTCCTGTCAAAAAGATGATCGGACTGGCTTTTTTGATGATTTTCAATAAAGAAAGTTTTATTCCCGAGGTCAAATATGTCGATGCCGAGCTTGTAAAAAGAGAATCCTGTTCGAGTTGTAATAAATAATTCAAAATAAAAAAAGAATCATCTTACAATGAAAACTAATGGAATGTTGGGAAATGCAATTCAGAATTTGCGTGATGCAGTATGTGAATTGGAGCATGAGTACGATAAGGACCTGTTGGATTCGCTGTTCTACCCCAGGGAAAGAACCGAACTTAATCTGATGCCGCTTTTGCAGGATAATAAAATCCGTCCAGTCAAAGCTTATATCGTGCGTCACTGCGATGCGCTTGGTGCCTGTAAAGGAGGCATACGAATGACCGATGACGTCTCGTTAGACGACGCTACCGCCCTGGCCATGGAGATGACCTGGAAATGCGCTCTTATTGGAGTCCCTTTCGGTGGAGGGAAAAGTGGTATTATGTGTGATCCGGGTAAACTGTCGGCACATGATAAAGAAACTATTATAAGGAGTTTTGTCAGAAACGCCCATAACCATATCCATCCGGAATTGTACGTGCCGGCTCCGGATATGGGGACGGCGGAGGTGGATATGGGACATATCAAGGATACGATAAGTTATTCTGCCGGATATTCTACAACTCACGGTTGTTATGTAACTGGAAAACCGGTTATTCTGGGCGGTATACCCGGAAGGCGTGAGGCTACCGGGCGCGGGGTAATGCTGTCTGTTCTTGAGGCCTTGAAAGTTTCCGGCATGAAAACGGAAAATACAACTGCGGTAGTTCAGGGATTCGGAAACGTCGGCTCTGTTGCTGCGCAACAACTGGCATTGGCAGGATGTAGGGTTATTGGAGTATCAGACATTAACGGTGGTATCTACAACAAAAACGGGCTGGATATTGAAGCTCTGACCCTTTATTCGAAAGAAACCGGGGGGATAAACGGTTTTCCTGATGCGGTTGATATATCCGGTTCAGACTTACTTGAACTGGAGTGTGAAGTATTGGTTCCTGCAGCCGCAGCAAACCAGATTACAGCAGGGAATGCTGATAGGATTAAGGCCTTGATTATTGCTGAAGGCGCAAATGGACCGGTAAAATGTGACGCTGACCTGATGCTCGAAAAACGAGGCAAATTTGTCATTCCGGATATTCTGTGTAATGCAGGCGGGGTCTTCGTTTCCTATCTCGAATACACACAGGAGACGCAACAGGAGCAGATGACAGAGGAGGAGGTTATATCCCGTCTAAAGAAAAGAATGACTGAAAAATTTCATAGTGTATACAAATATGCTTGTGCAAACAATATAAGTATGCGTAAAGCAGCTATGTTGATGGCGGTGAAAACTGTTTGTCAAGCCAGAATAGCTAAAGGTTATCTTCCCTGATAGCCTAATGCTTTACGAATCTGATCGCACGCAATAAATGTTAAAAATAAACAAACACGGAGAAAAAAGTGTCCGACTTGAAACTTGACCTGTGTATTATCGGCGGAGGTATGATAACCAATGACCTTATTCTACCATCCGCATACCAACTGCAGAGAAACGGGGTTGTTGGAGATATTAGTATTTGTGCTCGTCACAATGCTCCGTTGCGCAAACTTAAGGTAAATAAGGAAATAGCTGAAGCGTTTCCCGGGCATGATTTTCAACCTTTTCCATCATTTGACCATCCGCCGGAAATGATGTTTCAGAACATGTACCGGGAGGCGGTTGACGCACTTAATCCGCGTCAGGCGGTTATTATTGCCGTACCGGACCAGTTTCACTTCGAGATCGTCATGTACGCACTCGAACGTAACCAGCATGTTTTGTGCGTCAAGCCATTGGTATTGAAATATGAACATGCTCTGGAGATTGAAAAACTGGCTGCGGCAAAAAGACTTTTTGTCGGAATAGAGTATCATAAGCGCTTTGATCGACGAGCATTACTGGCTAAACGTCAGTATCAGCGTGGTGACTTTGGTGAGTTTACCATGGGGGAAGCCAAGTTGATCGAACCATATTTTTACCGTCACTCCAATTTCCAGAATTGGTTTACCTGTGACCAAACCGATCCGTTTGTTTACGTCGGTTGCCATTATGTCGACCAGGTCACTTTTATCACTGGCTTGAAGCCGGTGGAATTGTCCGTATCCGGATGCAAAGGCAAATTTCCGAATGGTAAAGAAGGCTATATGTGGACAAATGGCCGGGTTAAATATGAAAATGGTGCCATCCTGTCGGTTCTCGACGGACTGGGATATCCGGATGCCGGAGCTGGCAGCAATGACCAGTGTCTGGTTATGTACTGTGAAGGCGAAGGACGCAGCGCATTGATTCAGCATGATGATCAATATCGTGGAGTCCGGCACTGCTACCTGGAGCCGGTTGGCTGTGCCGGATCGGTTTATAACTATGTCAGTCCGGATTTTTATCGCCTGGTGCCTTGGGACGGACCGGGTGCGATGCCAGTAGGTTACGGCTATGAATCGGTTGCAGCTAATATCGAAGCCATGTGGAAGCTTGAAACAGCTGTATCGGATATGCCGCTTGACCCGGCGATGGAAACCAGAAAGAAAATGCTGAAAGAGCTTGACGAATGCGGAATTATCGCAACTCCCGCGAATAGCAACTACAATGAACTGGTGATCGAAGCCGCAAGGCTTTCAATAGAGCATGACGGGGATTGGGCCTGCATTGAGTATGGCGACACTCCATCCGTTAAATTAAGAGAACGTAAATAAAAAGAGATTAAAAATGGCTGCTTACGACCTTACCCCTGTAGAGGTAAAAACGGTGGAAACCGCTTTCCGGAAGATTTGTACGAAATTGCCGGTACCAGAATCGCTATCTATATTTGACGCGTTGAAAAAGTCCGAACCCCGTTCCATGGCCGGACAGCCGCCGATTGTCTGGCACCGGGCGGAGGGAGCCAGTGTATGGGATAAATGGGGTAACCGCTGGATAGACTGGTCTTCCGGAGTTCTGATCGCCAATGCCGGACATGGGCGACAGGAAATATCCAACCGGCTTCGTTCTATAATTGAACAGGGATTGCTGGCAACTTATGTTTTTGTCCATGAGGGACGTTCGGAATTGACAAACAGACTGGCAATGATTGCTCCGGAGCCGGGAGCGTATCAGGTCTTCCTATTGAGTACAGGCAGCGAAGCAACTGAAAACTGTATTAAACTGGCTAAGACTTATGCGATGGAAAAGTTCGGGCCTCAGAAGAAATATTTAATCTCATTTGAAAATGCCTTTCACGGGCGAACACTCGGAGCCCAATTGGCCGGAGGTATGGCCAAACTGAAAAAATGGATAGGAGAACTCGATCCGACTTTCGTCCAGGTTCGATTTCCTGATGGTTATAAAAATGAAGACATCTCTTTTGAACTGTTCCTTAATTCCTTAAAAGAAAAAGGTATTGATCCCAAAGATATTTGTGGAGTTATGTCTGAGTCCTATCAGGGTGTGGGCCCGGATTTCATGCCGGTTGAATATGCCCGGAAACTGGAAAAGTTCTGCCGCGACAATGACATTGTATTGATTATGGACGAGGTTCAGTCCGGGTTTGGCAGGACGGGCAGGATGTTCGCATTTGAACACTACGGGATAAAGCCGGACTTGATCGCCTGCGGTAAAGGTATTACCTCCTCTTTGCCATTGTCTGCGGTAATTGGACGGGGGGAAATTATGGACATATACCCCCCGGGAGCGATGACATCCACCCACTCGGCCTCTCCCCTGGCTGTTGCCAGTGCAATAGAAAGCCTCAATATTATCCAGAATGATAAACTTGTGGACAATGCGTCCAGATTAGGGGATATTTTAATCGGTGAACTGGCAAAGACCCAGAAGAAATATTCATCGTTTCTGGGCTGCCTGCACGGTAAAGGTATGGTCGCAGGTCTGCAGGTTGTCAAACCTGGTACGAAAGAACCGGATCCGGCAATGGCCCTGAAAATAAATGTTGCATGTTATCAGAAAGGACTTCTTATGTTTGCGCCGGTTGGCGTTGCTGGAGAATGCGTAAAAATCGCTCCTCCGCTATGTATGACTGAAGATATGTTGCGGGAATCTATTGAAGTATTCAATGAAGCATTAGCGGAAGCAGCTGGTTATTAACGGTCAGGAGTGAATATGTCTGAGATACCAGGATATGTCGACTTACAGGTCAACGGCTATCTGGGCGTGGATTTTTCAAGCGTGGAGTTGACCGCTGACGATTTCGTCAGGGCCAGCGAAAGCATACTGGCCAACGGAACCGCGGTTTTTCTTCCGACCATTATCACCTCTTCGGATGAAGTTTATCGGAGGAATCTTCCTTTGATCAGGAATGCCGTCGTTCGTCAAGGCTTGGAGAAGCAGATACCGGGAGTTCATCTGGAGGGACCATTTATATCAAGGACTCCGGGAGCTGTTGGTTGTCATAATCCGGACTGGGTACAAGCCCCGTCAAGTGATGTGTTTGACCGTTTGTATGATTACAGCGGCGGAACTGTGAAGTTGATAACGGTAGCTGCCGGAGTTCCGGGGATAGAGGATTTGATTTCATACATCAGGAATAAGTCGGTTGCTGTTTCGCTGGGGCATCAGTTTCCGGATACAAATCAGCTTGTTGCTGCGGGCAATGCCGGGGCCATTGCCCTTACTCATTTTGGCAACGGTTTGCCGAATATGTTGCCAAGACATGATAATCCGATCTGGGACTCCCTGGCTGGAGATTTAAGTCCAATGTTGATTACGGACGGACACCACCTGCCGGATAATTTCATAAGGTGTGTGATTAAAATGAAAGGAGCTGAAAACCTGGTTGTAGTAAGTGACGCTTCTCCGGCATCAGGGCTTCCTCCCGGCAACTATCATGTTTTAGGAAATGATGCTGTTTTAGACTCTAAAGGAAAACTGTATAACCCGGAAAAACAGTGTCTGGTCGGGTCAGCATCGAACATGACGCAATGCATGAAATATTTGGATAATTTGAACCTACTTACTGATTACGAGTTGAAACTGGTTGGATATTATAATCCATTGAAAATTATAAATTATGATGAAAGTGAACAGTGCCATGTATAAATTTGGTTTGATCGGCTGCGGCAGCCGTGGAGTTGAATGTTTCGGAAAACTATTGTCTGAAGAGGACGATGTCGAAATTACCGCCTTATGTGATCCTAATCCTGTAAGACTGCAGTGTGCGGATGAAAGGCTTAACATCAAATCGCGTCATTATTGTGACACAGAAGAAATGTTTAAAGCCGAAAAGTTGGATGCCGTGGTCATTGCCAGTCCAGATTTCTGCCATGAAGAGAATGCAATTTCGGCATTGAAAAACGGGGTCAATGTTCTGATTGATAAACCACTGGCGACGACAGTGGAGGGGTGTCATAACATTATCGATGCAGCAGAGAAAAACAACCGGTTGATTATGATCGGATTCAACCTTCGACATCATCCGGTTCTGCTGAAATTGAAGGAATTACTAGATGCTGGCGCTGTCGGTGATATTTTTCTGATAGAAAATCGGGAGTTTTACGACGGAGGCAAGACCTATATGTCACGCTGGAATCGCTTTTATGACAAAAGCGGAGGACTGTGGATTCACAAGGGCAGCCATGATTTCGATGTATTCAACTGGCTTCTTGGCTTCCCTGAGCCGAAAAGGGTCAGTGCTTTTGCTGCAGTCAACGCATTAACGGCGGAGAAGGTTCCATTTGAACTTAAATCCGGTATTGATATTGGTCCGACCTGTAGACAATGTGAGTACAGTGATATTTGTCCGGACGTTACCAACATTAAAGATTTGCAAAAAGGCCCGTGGCAGGACCTTGCGGCTGATTTTGATGGATATTACAAGGACTGCTGTATGTATGCTTCTGAAAAGGACACTCATGATAACGGTATTGCAATAGTTGAATATGCCGGAGGCATTAAAGCTAGTCATATGGAATGCTTTGTTTCCTCTGTCAGCGACCGGCTTTATACAATAGTCGGCGACCGTGGACAAGCGGAGGTTAGCCTGAGTAACTATAAAATATCAATTATTCCCCGCTGGGGCAAGCCCGTGGTCGAATATGATATTCCTAAACCCGAAGGCGGGCATGGTGGAGCCGACCCGCAATTGGTGAGAGCATTTATTCGAGTACTCTCAGGCGAAATACAAAACCAGTCAACAACAGAACACGGTTTACTGGCAACTGCAATAGGGCAGGCAGCTGAGCTGTCCAGCAGGGAGCATCGGATGGTTGATATGGGTGAACTATTGTAACTGTTATAAATAGATTAAAAACAGCAGTATAAGCTGTATATCGTGCATCCCAGGCAAAATAAATCAAAAATAATTAATTAGAGTTAAAAACTGAAAAAATAATCAGGAATTAATTAAATGAAAAATAAAATCAGATGGTCAATCATGCACCCAACTTCACTGGATGTTTCATATATGTCAAGATTGATCAAAGAAGCCGCAAGATATGACTTTGACGGCTTTGAAATTTGTGGGCCATGTCATGGTCTGAATTCTGGAATGGACGGTATAATTGATTATCATCCTTATTCTCTTGCAAATAAAAATATTGATGCAGATAAAGTGGACACCGAACGCAGTAAGCTGAATTGTATTGTCGCATTGTCTCATTCTATAAATAAACCGATACTCTATTGGCATCGCGAAGTTGTTATCCCGCCTGGTATTCTTGAAGATGAACCGCAACTTTTGGATGGAAACGGTGAATTTGATTTGTTGGGGAATTGTTTTGAAAATCTCATACGCTATAAGATTAGCGCTTTTTTTCGAGCAGTGCCTGAAGTCGACGGACTGGTGCTTACTTTGACGGAAGCCGATTACTCGGTAATTCATAATACCGATACGGAGAATTATCCGCCTCGAAAAGTTGTTGAGAAAATCGCCAGAGTTTTCGCCTCTGAACTTCAGGCCAGGGGAAAGCTGTTTGTCTTGCGTTCATTTGGCTCGATCTCTCGGGATTACGAGGATATTCTTGCCGGAGCCAGGACTGCGGCTAAAGACTACTCTTTTGAAATTGAGACCAAGATAACTCCTTATGACTTTGTTCCTTTCCTTCCCGAAAATCCTTTTTTAGTAAAAATAGATAATTGTGCCTTGTCTGCGGAGTGTGATTCGATTGGTGAATTTCTCGGTGCTGGGTTCCTTCCTGCCGCTAATGTTGAGAATATCGTACAATACGTAAAAGAAGGTAAAGTCGCCGGGGTGGAATCTTTTGCCGTTAGACTTGACCGTGTGGGAAATAATATTTTTGACACTCACGAAGTAAATCTGTTTGCCTATCATCAAGCCATTCAACAAAGCCTGTCTTCTGATGAGATATGGCGTAAATGGGCGGAATTACGCTGGCCGGATTGTGCCAATGAAATGATAAAATTGGGAAGGGGCAGTTATGATTTTATAACAAAGCTCAATTACATCGATAAAAATGTAATCTTTCATAAATTTCCGCCAGGCAGTGACCTTGCGGAACTTAAACTGGGAGGTGTTCTAGCCCTTTTCAATAACAATAAGCCCTTAAAGCAATTGAACGGAATCTGGTCGATTATGGCTAAGAATGTTACTCCGGGCCGTTCACAAATAATCGTCGAAAAAATGAATGCAATTAAAATTGCAGAGGATAGTCTGAAAGAGCTAAATTCAATTAAAGGGAAACTATCCCCGCGAGAATTTGATATGGCCTATAATTTATGGAATAATGCAATATTTGCAGCTCGGGCAATTCATCTTTTATGTCAGGCAGTTTCTGGTTATTTTGACGCGATGGAAGAGGGCAGACCAAATATCGACTTTCTGATTGAGGACATCAAGAAGAAATTTGACAAATTAGCTGAAAATGCCCCATCGGACGCTCTGAATGTTTACATCATACCACTACGTGGAATGGTTATATCATTGAAAAATGAATTTGCTATGGAATTTGCGGAACGACGCCGTTTGGTGGATGCGCACGACTTGCTTGTTTGCGGGTCCATTACGGATGAGTGGCGCACCGGGAGGTATCAACATGGCAGTAAAGCTGTAATTTACAAGCAAAGACTTGGACGTACAATAGGAAACTCGGTTTTTCCAAACGGATTTATTTCTACAAACCTGGTTCCTCCTCCGGATAGCGCGAGCTTTACTTTGAGCATTGAAGGCGCGATGGATATAGCCAGAAATTTCATTTTGACAGTAAATGGTCAAAAAATGACTGCTGAACTGAATGAGCAGGGAATCTTTGCTTTACAGCTGAAGCAAATTCAAAACGTTGAACTAAAATTGGAAAAAGCCGGAGATAAGTACCCTGTTGTTCATGCGATTTATCTGAAATAGTTCCATCTGCATAGCGGGCGGTATTATATAAATCAAGTCGGATTCTCACGATACTGTTTTGGGGTGCAGCCGTATAAAGCTTTGAAGGCGTGAGTGAAATGACTGTTGTCAAAGAACCCCCATTTTTCAGCGATTTCCTCAATCATCTCTCG
>MDTD01022225.1_pt1 | contig 18280 bp, 18 predicted proteins | sample 811221 | NCBI WGS metagenome assembly MDTD01 (sample SAMN05326646, study PRJNA326480) | marine metagenome | isolation source: seawater | place: Pacific Ocean: South West | collected 2011 | reverse complement strand
TTTAGCTTTTATGCGAAATATTCCAATCTTTTTGATTAATCGTTCAATTCTTTTTCTGCCTAGTTTGACGAAATGTTCCGGGCTGTAATATTTTGGATAAATATTTTTTGTAACATTATTTACGTTTACGTCTGTGCATTGAGCGGAGAGCAGAACTGAAACCAAAAGTGTAAAAGTATTTTTGTAGTTTAATGGTATTGGTACTTTTGGATAAATTTGATTTAAAATCTTTAAAATAATTTTAGCTTTTTCTTTGTGATACATTTTAGTTTTAATTAACAATTATCTTTAATAAATGTGTCATAAAACTATTAAAAATAATAAAAATTAAAAAAACATTAATATAAAGAAGAAATATTAAATTATTTTTTGATCTCTTTCTTTTTCTAAGTCCAATTTCCTCTGGCACAAAGTCTTTTTTTTTGTTTGATTTAAAGTCGTAAGACAACATCCAATAATTTTCATTATTTTCATTTGGATCACCTGTTCGAATATTTTTTAAATAATTGATTAAATAGTTACAAATTATTGTCAAAACAATTAGTAATAATGATGCTGTCAGCATTAAAATATTTTATTTAAAATTTATTTAAAATTCAAAAGATTTCTCATTGAGTAAAGACCTGCTTTTTTACTCATTATCCACCTTGCTGCCTGTAAAGCTCCTTCGGAATATAAGGAACGATCAAAAGATTCATGGTTTAAAGTAACAATTTCTTTACCACTTGAAAATTGAACCTCATGCTCACCTATTACTTCACCTTTTCTAATCGAATTAAAATTTATTTTTTTGCCAAAAGGAAATAACTTTTTATTTAGATATTTTTTACCAATTAAATTATAAAAATTTTTCTTTTTACCAGTTGCAATACCCTCACCTAACATTAGGGCTGTGCCAGAAGGAAAATCTTTCTTTCTTTTATGATGGACTTCATAAACTTTACTTAAAAAATTATTTCCTAATGATTTTGATGCAATCTCGGTTAAAAACATTAATAAATTTACACCCATACTCATGTTACCAGCTTTTAAAATAGGAATTTTTTTAGAATAAAATTTAATTATTTTCTCTTGTTTTTTTGAAAATCCAGTTGTCCCTATCACTACTCTTTTCTTTAATTTCGAAGCAATTTTTAAAACCTGAATAGTGCATTTTGGTATTGTAAAATCAATTATTACATTTGCTTTTTTGAAAGCTTCTGGCGTATTTAGGGTTGGCATTATGCCGTGAATTCTTTTATTAATTTTTTTATTTTCGGTTAAGGAAATAATTTTAAAATCTTTGTTCGATATAGAGGATCTAATTAGTTTTTGTCCCATTCTACCCATACACCCAGTAATAGCTAAGTTAATTTTTTTCATTATTTTATCCAATAAATAATTACAATAATAACAAACACAATTATAGTCCATATGGAGAGATTTTTAATAAATGGTTTAAACTTACTATTTGTTGATAAAAATCCTGGGAGTATCAATGCTAAAACTGCAATTAAAAATATTGCAGACATTATTTGATCTATTTCCATTTATATTATGAACTTTTCCAAAACTTTTTTGCTTTTTCAAAAAAACTTTTAATAACCGGATCTGGTTTGTTATCTTCTATTTGATTGAATTCTTCAAGCAATTCTCTTTGTCTTTTAGAAAGAGCTGTAGGAACCTGGGTTACGACCCTAATGTAAAGATCACCAAAAATATTTCTTCTTAATACAGGCATTCCTTTCCCTCTAAGTCTAAATTGCTTTCCATATTGCGTTCCAGCTGGAATTTTAATTTTCGATTTTCCACCATCTATAGACGGAACTTCAACTGTTGTCCCTAGCGCGGCATCAGAAAACGTAATTGGAAGTTCATAATATAGATTCTCTTCAGATCTTTTAAAAATATTGTGATTATCAATAGATATAAAAAGATATAAGTCTCCACTTGATCCCCCTTTTGTTCCTGCCTCACCTTTACCAGATAGTCTAATTCTAGTTCCATCATCTACACCCTTGGGAATTTTCACAGTAACATTTTCATTGCCTTGCACTTTTCCGTTTCCACTACAATTTTTACATGGATTTCCTATCGTTTCTCCATATCCACTACATTGTGGGCAAGTTTGTTGAATTGTAAAAAATCCTTGATTAGTTCTAACTTTCCCTTTTCCTGAGCAATAACCACATTTAACAGGTTTAGAACCTTTTGCAGCTCCTGATCCAGTGCAAGATGAACATTTTTTATACGTAGTATACTTAATATTTTTTTCTAAACCTTTGTAGGCTTCTTCTAAATTTATATTAACGTCGTATCTTAAATCATTTCCTCTATAATTTGATCTTCTTTGACTGCCGCTACTTCCAAAATCACCAAAAAAATCTTCGAAAATGTCAGAAAATGAGGAAGTATCAAATCCACCAAATCCTTGTCCAGCACCACCCGCTCCTTCGAAAGCAGCGTGTCCGAATTGATCATAGTTTGTTTTTCTCTTATCGTCAGAGAGAATATGATACGCTTCACTCGCTTCTTTGAACTTTTCTTCTGAGGTTTTATCGCCTTTAGTCTTATCGGGATGATATTTTAAAGCTAGCTTTCGATATGCCTTTTTAATTTCGTCTTTTGATGCTGATCTGGTTACACCTAAGACATCATAATAATCTCTTTTAGCCACAGGACGTCTCCTTAATTAATTTTCTTAGGCGCTTTTTTCTTTATCTTCTTTTACGTCTTCAAAATCTGCATCAACTACATTCTCTTTATCTTTTGTATCCTCTTTACTTTTTGGGCCACCTGATTTTCCTGTTGGACCCTGATCTTTTTGCTGACTTTTGTAAACCGCTTCACCTAATTTCATTGAAACTTGTATCAAGTTCTGTGTTTTCTTTTTCACATCTTCTGTATCAGTTCCTTTTAAAGCGTTTCTTAATTCTGAAATTGCATTTTCAATAGCTTTTTTTTCATCCTGAGTTATTTTATCTCCGTGTTCTTTTAAACTTTTCTCCGTGGAAAAAATTAAACTATCTGCTTGGTTTCTTGCATCAACATTTTCTCTAGCTTTTTTATCGGCTTCTTTGTTAGCTTCTGCATCTTTAACCATTTTTTGAATTTCTTCATCAGACAATCCGCCAGAGGCCTGAATTTGAATTTTTTGTTCTTTACCAGTTCCCTTATCTTTTGCTGAAACATTTACTATACCATTGGCGTCAATATCGAACGTTACCTCGATTTGTGGCGTTCCTCTTGAAGCTGGAGGGATACCAACAAGTTCAAAATTACCTAACATTTTATTATCTTTTGCCATTTCTCTTTCTCCTTGAAGAACTCTAATAGATACAGCTGGTTGATTATCCTCTGCTGTAGAGAAAACTTGGCTTTTTTTAGTTGGGATTGTAGTATTTTTTTCAATAAGTTTTGTTGAAACTCCACCTAAAGTTTCGATACCCAATGAAAGTGGCGTAACATCTAAAAGCAACACATCTTTTACATCACCTTGAAGAACTCCAGCTTGTATAGCTGCTCCCATTGCAACAACTTCATCAGGATTTACACTTTTATTAGGATCCTTACCAAAGAAATTTTTAACTGTTTCAATAACTTTTGGCATTCTTGTCATACCGCCTACGAGTACAATTTCATTAATTTCTGCAGCTGAGAATCCAGAGTCTTTTAGAGCTGTTTTACAAGGAGCTAATGTTCTCTCAATTAATTTTTCAACAAGAGCTTCCAATTTTGCTCTAGTAAATTTAAGATTAACATGTTTTGGTCCAGTTTTATCTGCAGTGATAAACGGTAAATTAATCTCAGTTTGTGTTGCTGAGGAAAGTTCAATTTTTGCTTTTTCAGCAGCTTCTTTTAATCTTTGTAAAGCTAGTTTATCTGTTTTGAGATCAATACCGTTATCTTTTTTAAATTCACTTACTAAATATTCTACAATTGCGTCATCAAAATCTTCACCTCCAAGGAAAGTGTCACCATTAGTTGATTTAACTTCAAAAACTCCGTCACCTATTTCTAAAATAGAAACGTCAAAAGTTCCTCCACCTAAGTCGTATACCGCAATTTTTTTTCCTCCTTTTTTATCTAAACCATAAGCTAGAGAAGCAGCCGTTGGTTCATTAATAATCCTTAAAACCTCAAGACCGGCAATTTTTCCTGCATCTTTTGTTGCCTGTCTTTGGGAGTCATTAAAATATGCTGGAACTGTAATTACAGCTTTAGAAACTGTTTGACCTAAATATTTTTCAGCAGTCTCTTTCATTTTTTGAAGAACAAAAGCTGAAATTTGTGAAGGTGAGTATTTTTTACCTTTTCCCTCTACCCAAGCGTCACCATTGTCAGATTTTATGATTTTATAGGGAACCCTAGTTATGTCTTTTTGAACTGCATTGCCATCAAATTTTCTTCCTATCAATCGTTTAACAGCAAAAACTGTATCATTCGGGTTCGTCACCGCTTGTCTTTTAGCTGACTGTCCAACTAATTTTTCTTCATTCTCTAAAAAAGCAACAACAGAAGGAGTTGTTCTTGCCCCTTCAGTGTTTTCCAAAACTTTAGCTTGAGAACCATCCATGATAGCTACACATGAATTTGTTGTTCCAAGATCTATACCTATAACTCTACTCATTGTTTATTCCATTCGTTGATTGATATATGGGTGTTATTTTTCTGTGTACAAGACTTAAAGTGTTATTTTTTTTCATTATTTTTGTCATTTTTTTGGCTTTTTTTTTTAGATACAGCTACAAAAGTTGGTCTAAGTAACCTGTCTTTTAACATATATCCCGCTTGTATCTCTTGGAGCACTATTCCAGGTTCTTTACTTTCATCTTCTATTTCAAGCATAGCTTGATGACAGCTCGGATCAAACTTTTCGTTTAAACAGTTTATCTTTTTAATGTTATTTTTCTCAAAAATTGAAATTAAATCTTTTTCTATAACCTCAATATTTTTTAAAAACTTATCCAAATCTTTACTATTCTTAAGACCTTCGTCGTTTTTAATTGATTGATGCGCTCTTTGAAGATTGTCTAATATTGCCAGTGTTTCCCTTGCAAAATTAAAACCTCCATATTCAAATGCATCTCTAATTTCTTTTTCAGACCTTCTTCTTTGATTTTCGGTTTCAGCTAATGCTCTTAATAGTTTTTCTTCAGCTGCTTTCAGTTTATCCTCTAAAGAAATATTTTCTTTCTGAGGATCATTAGCCTTTGTTTCTTCAGTATTTTTATCCTTCTCTTTTTCCATAGTTGGTATATAGGGTTAAAAAAAATAATTACTAGGTATAAATGAAAAAAATCAATAAAATTTTGATCGGTACACACAATAAGGGAAAGTTAAGAGAATTGGGTTATTTATTGCCAAAAAACATAAAAAAACTGTCACCCACTAAATTTAAATTAAAAAGTCCAAAAGAAACTGGAAGATCATTTAAAGCCAACGCAAATTTAAAAGCAAAATATTTTTTTCTAAAATCAGGTATTCCATCATTGTCCGATGACTCTGGTTTATGTATAGACATATTAAATAATAGACCGGGGATACATTCATCAAGATGGGCAAAGAAAAATGGTGGCTTTAAACCTGCAATGAAAAAAATTGTCAAACTTTTAAAAGGTAAGAACACCAAAGCAAAATTTGTTTGTGCATTAACTTTTCAAGTAAGTAAGAAAAAAAAGATATCAGTTCAAGGAGAAATAAGAGGAAATATTTCTTCAAAAGTGCTTGGTAACAAAGGATTTGGTTATGACTCTATTTTTATTCCAAAAGGTTATAAAAAAACTTTTGGCCAAATGAGTCCAAAAAGAAAATTATTCTTAGATCATAGATATATTGCATTTAAAAAACTGAAAAAAAAAACTACTGTTCTATAAATTTTTTCTTAAATGTTTTATAAATCTTTAGATTTTGAGTTACACTTTTGTCTTTAAACTGAAAGGTTCCAATTTTACCTTTAATTTTTTCTTTAATAAAAAAATCATTTATTGAGTTAATACCTTTATTTTTATTCCAAACATAATAAATTAAACCCAATGCGTCGTAAGCAAGTATCGTAATTTCATTTGGTCTTTGATTAAAAGTTTCATAATACTTTTCATTGTATTTTTTAAATTGTTTTAAATCGACTGAAGGAAAATATAAATTATTAATTGTATTTTCGTAAAATAAACTTTCGTCAAACCATTGATTTACTGTTGTAAATAGAACACTTCTGTCATCAACATCAGAGAAGGCTAATGACGTAAGAACACTCTTCAAGCTACTTCCAAAATCTATAATAACTACTGAGTCAAACTTTACCTTGCCTAGAGTGTAAAGTTGGTCCAATATTTCTAACTCTCTTTTTGATTGATCATCGTCTTTATCCTCTAGTAATTTTTTTCTAAATTCTAAATTTCTTTTTCTTTGATTATAGTTTGTAAGTTTTTCTATCTCACCTGTAAGAACTTTTGGATCTGGACTATATTTAAATATTTTGTAATTTTTTAACTTACTTGATCTTACTTTTTTTTCTACAAAGTTTTCATATTCATTTTTTGGAAACATAATAATTGTTTTATTTTTTTTTTCTTTTTCAATAAATTTTCCCAGAGCTTTTATTTGAGACTCTAAACTTATTCCAATATTAATTACATTTTTTGATATTTGTGGTTTTTGATTTGAAAGTGAGATAAATATCAAATCTTTATAGTTTTTTAATTCATCGTTAGAAGAGGAGTCCATTGGCCCAATAATTATCCGTGCTCCTTGTTGTGCAATTTCTTCGATTGCCAAATTTAGTTTTTCTTTATCACCGGAACCACTATCTCTTGGGATTATCTTTATTTTTTTGTCATTAATTTCATCGAGAGCAAGTTGAGTTGATAACAATAAAGACTCACCAAGATTTCTATAGTCACCAGAAAAAGGTGCCAATAAACCAATTTTAAGACCTTCATTTTTATCTTCGGCTATTAAATTAGTATTAAACAAAACTAAAATATAAGATAAAATTATAAAAGTTATTTTAATCATTATTTTTTATGAATTCTTTTTCTTCTGGACTATACATTGTATCAACGCCTATTGGAAACCTTGATGACATTACTTTAAGGTCCCTAGAAATATTAAAAAAATCAGATATCATTTTGTGTGAGGATACAAGAAGAACTTTAAAATTGTTGAATCATTATAATATTAAAAAAAAATTAGTCCCATATCACAAGTTTAACGAGACAAAGGAACTTAAGAATATAATTGAACATTTAAAAGAGGGCAAAATTTTGTCTTTAGTATCTGATGCTGGTACTCCAACAATTTCTGATCCAGGAATGATACTAGTAAAAAAGTGTATAGAAAATGATATTAAGATCTTTCCTATTCCTGGACCTTCTTCAATTACGGCTTCCATGAGTATTTCTGGCTTTGAGGATAAGTTTTTATTTTATGGCTTCTTACCTAAAAAGGAGTCTGAGCTAATTAAAATATTAACAATATTAAAAAAATTAGATTTTTCACTCATCTTCTTTATTCCTGGAATAAAAATAAATTTTTATTTAGATTTCTTTAAAAAATTCTTTGTCAACAGAGAAATTTTGATTGCGAGAGAAATTACAAAAATACATGAAACATTCTATAGAAATACTGTAAAATTAATAAAGCCATTTAAAGAGAACCTAAAAGGTGAGCTTACCATTGTAATTTCTAAAAAATATAATATTAATAATGATATAAGCGATGAAGATATTAAAAAGCTATCAATAAAATATTTAAAAAAATATAGTCTTAAAGATGTGGTGGATTTGATTTCAAAAAAGAAAAAAGTTTCAAAAAAAAAAGTATATGCAATTTGTTTAGAAATTAAAAATGATAAAAAAACACTTTAATTTAATAATCTTATTATTATTTTTTTCTAGTTGTGCCTCCACAAATTTAGGTACATTTGGAAAAGGTGTAACAATAGGGTTTGATCCTAGAACAGTTGGAATGCAAATTGATGATACGATAATGCAAAAAAATTTAATTGGTAGATTAACTCTAACGGAAAAAAAATACTTTTTATCAATTCAGGTTGAAGTTCTTGATGGCAGAATATTTCTAACAGGAAAAGTTGATAATCCAGAGGAAAAAATAAAGATAACAAAATTAGCCTGGGAAACAAAAGGTGTAAGATCAGTTAAAAATGCACTCGAAATTAAAGGAGAGTCTAATTTTAAAAATACAGCCAAAGATGTTTTTATAACTTCTCAACTGAGAGCGGCAATGATTTTAAACAAAACCATTAAATCAAATAACTACACATTGGAAACGATAAATCAGAAAATATATATTTTTGGTATTGCAATGGATGATAAAGAAAAAAAGGAAATTGTTAACGAAGCAAATAAAATTTTTGATGTGAAAGATGTTATTCCAACAATTTACCTTGTGTCCGATTTAAGCAGAAATAAAAATTAGATTTTATAATCGATTATCTCAGCTGAATAAGCAGCAACTGATGCCAAATTTAAAATGTCATTTGGAGACGATCTTAGAGGCGCAATTTCAATAGGCAAACCTAATCCAATTAATAGCGGACCAATTGTTTTAGCACCTCCTATAGTTTTCATTAGTTTAGTGGAAATCGCTGCGCTATGGAGTGCAGGCATTATTAAAATATTTGCATTACCAACTATTTTAGAAAAGGGATATGTATCTTTATATTTTGGGTTTAAAGCCACATCAGGTTGCATCTCACCATCATAGTCAAAGTCTACTTTTTGGTTTTTTAAAATTTCTATAGCCTCTCTTACATGCTTTGTATTTCTAGATGTAGGTTTTCCAAATGTTGAATGAGATAAGAACGCAACTTTTGGGTCAAAGCCGAATAACCTAGCTACCCTCACACTTGATTTTGCAATTTTTGTAAGATTTTCTGCAGTAGGAAAATCATTTACTTGCGTGTCAGCAATAAAAATAGTTTTCTTAGGTGTCACCAACATATTAAGGCCAAATAAAATTTCTCCAGGTCTTGCGTCTACAACTTTTTTAAGACTTTCAATAGAAGCAGCGTAATGTCTAATATTTCCAGTAACCATTGCATCTGCATCGCCACACTCTACCATTGAAGACCCCCAAATAATTCTATCATTTCTTATCAATCTATCGACATCTCTTTCTAAGAGACCTTTTCTTTGTAATTTTGAGTATAATCTTTTTGTATATAATTCTCTTTTTTGTTTATTTGTCGAGTTAACAATCTCAATTTTAAAGTTTTCATCTAATCCAATTTCTTTTAATTGCTCTTTAACTCTTTTTTCATTTCCAATTACAATTGGCGTTCCTAATCGACTATTTTTATAAGCAACTGCAGCCTTCAACATATTTTCATCCTCACCTTCTGCAAAAACTATTGTTTTTGGTTTTTTTTTAATTTGGGCGTTAATTCCTTGCATGATACTCATAGATGGATCGAGTCTATTAGCTAATTCATCTTTATAGGCTTCAAGATCTAAAACTTTTTTTCTTGCAACTCCACTTTTAATTGCGGCCTCAGCAACAGCAGCAGGGATTCTACTTATTAACCTAGGATCAAAAGTTGATGGAATAATATAATTTTTTCCGTAGTGAGGCCTCTCCCCACCATAAGCATTTACTACTTCATCTGGAACCTCTTCTCTTGCGAGAGCCGCAATAGCTTTTGCTGCGGCTATCTTCATTTCTTCATTAATTTCTTTGGCTCTAACATCTAGCGCACCTCTAAATATGTAGGGAAAACCAATCAGATTATTTACTTGATTTGGATAATCCGATCTACCGGTAGCAACAATTGCATCAGATCTTACTTCATCAACTAGTTCAGGTTTAATTTCTGGATCTGGATTTGCACATGCGAAAATAATAGGTTTTTTGGCCATAGATTTTACCATCTCCTTTGTAAGCACATCTTTCGCTGATAGGCCTAAAAAAACATCAGCACCTTTAATAGCATCTGCTAAAGTTCTATGTTTTGTGTCTATAGCATGTGCTGATTTAAATTGGTCTACGTTTTTTCTACCTTTATAGATCACACCGGACCTATCACACATAATGATATTTTTATTCTTAACACCAGAGAGTTTAAATAAATTTGTGCAAGCTATAGCAGACGCTCCAGCACCATTAACAACTATTTTTACAGTTTCGATTTTTTTTTTGGATATATCCAAAGCATTTAGTAAAGCCGCAGTCGTTATAATTGCAGTCCCGTGTTGGTCGTCGTGAAAAACAGGGATATCTAATATTTCTTTTAATTTTTGCTCAATAATAAAACAATCAGGAGCAGCAATATCCTCTAAGTTAATTCCACCAAAGGTATTACCAATATTTTTTATTGTGTTAATTATTTCGTTAGTATCCGAGCTTTCAACCTCAATATCGATTGAGTCAATATCAGCAAATCTTTTAAATAAAACAGCTTTACCTTCCATGACCGGTTTTGAAGCAATAGCTCCAAGATTACCGAGACCTAGAATCGACGATCCATTACTGATTACAGCTACTAAATTACCTTTACTAGTATAATCATAGGCACACTCAGGGTTTTTTGCTATTTCTTTCACTGGAACAGCTACACCTGGTGAATAAGCTAAGGATAGATCTCTTTTTGTTGTTAACGATTTTGATGAATTAATCTCAATTTTGCCAGACTTTCCTTTAATATGAAAGTCTAATGCTTCTTTATCACTATAATGATCTATATTAGATTTTTTTGTCATTAGTTTTGAGTATGTAATATAAAATAGTTAAAATCATTAATAATTTAGTTTTTTTTAAGGCAAATATTATGAACTTGTTATCTTCAACATCTGTTTTTAGCTTTTATACATTGGCTAGTAGGTTTTTAGGATATTTTAGGGATATATTGATAGCTGGATTTTTAGGTGCGTCTATTTATGCCGACGCTTTTTTCGTTGCATTTCGAATTCCAAATACTTTTAGAAGGTTATTTGCCGAAGGTGTTTTTAATGCTGCGTTCATCCCAAGTTATTCGTCAGAAAATTTAAAAAAAAATAAAGATGGAAAAAAATTTGCAGACGATGTTTTTAATTTTCTAATAGTCGTGTTACTCGCAATTGTTTTCTTAGTTGAGATATTTACACCTTTTTTTGTTTACATAATTGCACCCGGCTTTTATGATAACCCAGAAAAATTTGATTTATCTGTTCAACTGACAAGAATAACTTTTCCATTTTTATTTTTTGTAAGCTTGTCATCTTTCTTTGCTGCAATTCTTAATTCAAATAACAAGTTTGCTGCTGGTGCTGCAGCACCAATAATTTTAAATATTTTCTTAATATTAAGTCTTTTTATTTCCTACTTCCTAAATTTGAATTTTGTAACAAATCTATCTTACGCAGTTTCTTTTGCAGGATTTTTCCAATTATTATTTTTAGTATTTTTTAGTAGAAAATATTATATTCCTACAATTAATTTTAAAATTAAGATAACTCAAAAAGTAAAATTTTTTCTTAACAAATTACTACCAAGTATTTTTTCATCAGGAGTTACACAAATTAATATTTTAATTGGTACAATAATTGCTTCTTTTGAAGCTGGCGCAGTATCGTATTTGTATTATGCGGATAGAATTTACCAAATAAACCTTGCCATAGCAGGAATAGCAGTTGGTACGGTTGCACTTCCAGAGCTAGCAAAAACACTAAAATTAAGAAAAATTGATGAGGCTAATAAAGTTCAAAATAAGTCTATTGAGCTTTGTTTGTTGTTATCAATACCGGCATGCTTCGGTTTAATTATTGCATCAGAAGAAATTACCAATGCATTATTTGGTTATGGTTCTTTTTCAAAAGCAGATGTAAAATTAACTGCTAAAGCCCTAGAATATTTTGGATATGGAGTTCCTGGGTTTGCATTGATAAAGGTTCTTTCCAATTTTTTCTTTGCCAGAGATAACACAAAGTTACCTTTTTATATTTCATTACTAAGCGTAATATTAAACATCTCAATTTCTTTGATCTTTTTTAAAAGTTTTGGATTTTTAATAATACCTCTTGCAACATCAATAGCAACTTGGGTTGCTGTCATAGCTTATTTGATCTTTTTATCAAAAAATAACTATTTCTTGTTTAGAACACCATTATTGGTCAATTTGCTCAAGATAACTATTTCAGCTTTAATTATGGTTCTATTTTTGTATTTTAGTTTAAATTTTTTTGAGGATAACCTGATTTATGACAATTATTATAAGTCAATTTATCTTATAATAGTTGTAGTTTTTGCTGCAATAATTTTTTTAATATTTTCAAATCTATTAGGAGTTTTGAAGATTAAAAATTTTAAAACAAATTAGTTATGAAAAAAGACAAATTAGTATTTTCAGGGGTACAACCGTCAGGAAACCTTCATCTTGGCAATTACTTAGGCGCACTTAAAAATTTTGTTTCTTTGCAAAAAACTACCGAGTGTATCTATTGTGTCGTAGATTTACATGCAATAACAATTTTTCAAAATCCAAAAGAGCTAAGAAACAATATCTTAGAAACCATAGCAGGTTTTATTGCTACTGGACTTGATCATAAAAAAAGTATTATTTTTAATCAATCGTCAGTCAGTGGACACGCAGAACTTGCTTGGATTCTTAATTGTGTATCAAGAATTGGCTGGCTTAATAGAATGACTCAATTTAAAGATAAAGCTGGAAAAAATAAAGAAAAGGCTAGTGTAGGTCTCTATATATACCCAAATCTCATGGCTGCTGATATTCTTTTATATAAAGCGACGCACGTTCCAGTTGGGGCAGATCAAAAACAACATTTAGAATTAAGTAGAGACATAGCTCAAAAATTCAATAGTGATTTTAAAAATAATTTTTTTCCTTTACCAGAACCTTTAATTCAAAAAAATATATCTCGCGTAATGAGTTTAAGAGATGGAACTAAAAAAATGAGTAAATCAGACGACTCAGATTATTCAAGAATAGATTTAAAAGATTCACCAGATGAAGTAAGAAAAAAAATTAAAAAAGCAAAAACAGACTCATTACCAATACCAGAAAGTTTAAAAAATTTACAAAACAAACCTGAATCTTTTAACTTAATTAGTATTTATTCTGATTTAATCGAAAAAAAACCTGAAGAGGCTTTGAAAGAACTTCAAGGTAAAGAATACTCATTTTTAAAAAATAAACTAACTGATGTTCTTATTGAGAAAATATGTCCCATAGGTCGTGAAATTGAAAAGTTGATGAATGATAAGACACATTTAGAAAAAATTCTTATAGACGGCAAGGAAAAAGCAGGATCTCTAGCAGAACACAACCTTAAGGAGATTAAAAATATCGTGGGTTTTCTCTAGATTTAAATATGCTATAAAGTTTTTATGATTCAAATAGAACAGACACCAAATCCAAACTCAATTAGATTCTTATCTGAGAAGACCATATCTTCAATCGGCACAGAAGAATTTCAAAGAAAAGATATTGAAAAAATTGATAATGAATTTGTTAAAAGTCTTTTAAAAATAAAAGGTATAGAGCTTGTTCTTCTAGCTGATAAATTTTTATCTGTAAAAAAGGAAAATGAAATATCTTGGGATGCGATAAAACCTACTGTTATCTCTCATATGAATGATTACTTTCAAAATAATAATGAACCTATTCTTAATAAGAAAAAGAAATCTGATAATGAGGATTTAGAACCCGATGAAGTGGTTAAAAAGATAAAACAAGTTTTAGATACCAAAATTAGACCTGCAGTAGCAAGAGATGGTGGGGATATTAAATTCAAGTCTTTTAAAGATGGTGTAGTACATGTTGAACTTCAAGGAAGTTGTTCAGGCTGTCCAAGTTCACTAATGACTCTAAAAAAGGGTGTTCAAAACTTACTTTGCCATTATATTGAAGAAGTAAAATCTGTAGAGGCTTTGTAAAATGAAAAGAATAATTAGTTATAGACAAAAGTTACTTGAGCTTTCAAAAATTTATCAAGTAAGTGAAATTTTAAACAACAAATCAAAGTTAACTACTTATGATATAGAAATCCTTTTACTTAAGAATAATGTTCCTATACCGTCTAGGAAAGGTTATTTAACACTTAAAATTACAAGAGAATATATAAAACCTTTTTTTACAGGTATAAAAAATTTTTTTACTGGAACATTAGATTTTTCAAAAACGATATCTAAAATTATAAGAAATATAAAAAATTTTATAATATTTATTTATCAGAGTATAAAATATTTTTTCAAATCAGTATTTAATGGAATAATAAATTTCTTAAACAACATTTACAATTTTAAGGTGAAAGAAAGCGTAATTGATAAACTAATCTCTAGATTAGCTTATTTATCAATAATTGTTATCTTGGGTATTGGAGTTTTTTATCTCAAAGAATTTGCAACAAACTTAGATTTAGTAAAATTTTCCTTTGAAATAAAATCTGATAAATCTAAAAACAATAAGGATTTAAAGCTTGAGTCAGAATATGTAATTAACAAAAAAATTAAAAAACCAGAAATTAATAAAAACAAAAAACCACAAAATAAAACAAAAGAGCTAGCAAGGCTTCCTGAAAGTAAAGAGAAAAAATCTAACGAAGATTCATATGAACTTAATGCTGCGACAGTCGTAAATCTATTTGAAGATTTGGAATATAATTTAAATAAAGTCAGAGATGATAAAAAAATCCAACCAATTTATTTTACAAAACTTCCTAAAGACATAAATTCAATTAAGAGTTCAAAGATAAAAAAAGAATTATTCATACAAATTGTTTTACCTTTAATAGTTTCTGAGAACGAAAGAATTTATGATGATAGAGAAAAACTTTTAAAGATAATTTCGAAAAAAATGACCTCTGATCAAGAAAAAAACTGGTTAAGAAAAAAACTTAGAGAATACAAAGTAAAAAATTCAGACATGAAAGAGTTAGTAAAAAAAATGGACATAATCCCAGTTTCAATTGCTCTGGCACAAGCTGCAAAAGAAAGTGGGTGGGGAACGTCAAGATTTGCGCTTGAAGGAAATGCAATTTTTGGTCAATGGACATGGAACGGTAAAGGTATAAAACCATTGGACACAAGTAAGGATGAAAAGCATACAATTCTTAAATTTCCAATTCTTAGAGCTTCAGTTAAAGCTTATATTACTAATTTAAATACACATAATGGATATAAAAATTTTAGACAAAAAAGATCAAAACTTAGAAAAGTTAAAAATCAACTCAAGGGTTTAGATTTAATTCATGAGTTAGACAATTATGCTCAGACGGGAAAAAAATATACAAAAATTCTTGAAAAAATCATTAAGCAAAATTCATTATACGATTTTGAAAGTGTTTCAGTTCTCGATAACAAAGATAAAAAACAATTTAATCTCTGATACTATTAATACTCTTTAATAACAAATTGAATTCCTAACCATCTCCATGATCCGCTTTTTTCTCTAAGGGAACAATTTATTCGGCCTCTTTCTGTTATAAATTTTCCCTGTAACTTAATTTCTATCTTTTTTTTGTTAAGGATATTAATTTGAGATTTTCTCCATTTATTTTCTTCATTGGAATAACAATTTATTAATTCTATATTTTTTAGATTCTCGAAAAACTCTACTGTTACAGCAGGAGGATTACTTTTGTTATCAATATATTTTTCTTTAGGTAAAATTTCTTTAAATTTAAATGGCAAAGTATTTAAAATAGTTTTAAATCTTTCAATTTCTCCATATTTTTCATTTATTGGAAATCTTGGCAATTCCAAAGGATCTTTAGTATCGTCTGCTACACCTGAATGTTGTCCAAAAGCAAATTTAAAATTTAAGTCTTTTACAATTTTTTTTAATTCTAAACTGTATTCACCAAATGGATATGAAAAAAAATAAGAGTTATAACCCAAATTTTTTTTAAAAATTGAAATTGATAGCTCTAAATCTTCTAAAATTTTTTCAGGGCTCTCATCAATCAAATATTCGTGTGAATGACTGTGATTTCCTATATGAACGAAACTTTCTTTATCTATTTCTTTTATCTGTTCCCACGTCATATAACCTTTTTTACCTACTTCTCTAGTACTCACAAATAATATAAAAGGAATTTTTTTTGACTTAAGATAAGGCCAAGCATTTTTATAAAAAGATAGAAAACCATCATCAATTGTTAAAAGAATTTTTTTTTCAGTGCTGTTAGTTTTTAGAGCAGTCTCAAAATCATTAGGATTTATATACTTAAAGCCATTTTTCTTTATTAATTCTAAATGGTTAATAAAATCTTTTATTCTAATATTTGTGGATGGATATTTATTTTCTTCAAATCGGTGATACATTAATGAAATAATTCCTTTATCATCAGTATTTTGTGTTAAAGGAAAAAGTTTATTTGGTATAAGAATAAGAAAAAAAGATATGACTAAAAATTTTTTAATAATTAATTGCACGGGCAAATTTAATACTATTGGTTTAAAGTTTAATAATAAATATTTTATAAATAAATTACAAACAAATCTTTATAAAAATGAAGTTTTAGTTCAAAATATAGTTGATACCCTCAAAAAATTCAAAGTTGAGATAGATGAAACTTTTTCTATTTTAATAAATACAGGTCCAGGGAGTTTTTCAGGGATAAGAGTGTCTTTGTCAGTAGCTAAAGGTATATCATTAGTAAAAAATATTGAGATTTTCGGGTATAACTATTTTTTATTAAATATAGCAAATGAGATTAAAAAAAAGGGAAAGATAATTTCAATCCAAAAAACAAAAAATTTTTATTATTCTTTGGAGGTAAATTTTGAAAAATTTAAAAATTTTGCTAGACCAAAAAAAATTAATTTTAATAACATTAGAGACAAAAATTTGATGATAATTGTTCCTAAAGAATTAAAAAAAGACAGAGTTTTCAACAAATTTAATATTAAAAAAATAAAATATGTTGAATTTAACCTCAAAAATATCGATAAATTAATAAAAAATAATCTTTTAGAAAATAAATTGATTAAACCACTCTATTTAAGTTAAATTAAAGTTTTATTATGAGTTATATTGAGGATAAATGTAAAGAAAAAGGTGTCAGACTTACGGACCAAAGAAAAATTATTGCAAAAGTGATGTCCGAGTCTAAGTCAACTTATGGTTCAAAAGATCACCCTGATGTAGATGAGTTACACAAACGAGTAACAGTCATAGATGACAAAATAAGTATAGCCACTGTTTATCGAACAGTAAAATTATTTGAAGAAGCTGGAATATTAATCAAGCATGATTTTAAAGCGGGTAAGGCAAGATATGAAATAAACGATAATCACAATCATTTAATTGATATAAATAGTGGAGAAATTGTTGAATTTGTAGATAAAGATATTGAAGAGCTTCAAATTAAAATTGCGGAGAAATTAGGTTATAAATTAGTTGATCATAAATTAGAACTCTATGGTTCAAAAATAAAAAAATAATTTGTCAAAAAAAATTTTCATAAAAACTTTTGGATGTCAAATGAATGAATACGATAGTAATCGTATACTAGATTTACTTAAGCCCAAGGGTTACATTCCTACAAAAGATCCTTCTGAAACAGATTGTTATATAATTAATACATGTCATATAAGAGAAAAGGCAACTGATAAAGTTTATCATGATATTGGCAGATTAAAAAAAACTTTCAGAAATAGAAAAAAACCTTTCTTAATTGTAACTGGTTGTGTAGCGCAAGCAGAAAATGATCAAATGTTAAAACACGAAAAGTATATCGATAGTGTTGTTGGTCCACAGTCATATCACAAAATTCCTGAAATTTTAAATGATTTAGAACTAAATAGAAAAAGAAAAATTGAAAAAACAGAGTTTGAGGTTATAGAAAAATTTGACTATCTTAATGTAGTAAAAAATTCAGTTTCAAAAGTTTCTTCTCTTTTAACAATTCAAGAAGGGTGTGATAAGTTTTGTAACTTTTGTGTTGTGCCCTACACACGAGGACCTGAATATTCTAGATCTTTCTTAGAAATAATGAATGAAGCAAAAGAATTGGTTGCTAATGGAACAAAAGAAATTACTTTATTAGGACAAAATGTGAATGCGTACAAATCAACTTCAAACGGAAAAACGTTTAGGTTGTCAGATTTAATAAATGAGTTAAATAGTTTAAAAGAATTAAAAAGAATAAGATACACTACATCTCACCCTAAAGATGTCTCAAGAGATTTAATAGAAACACATAAATACTGCGAAAAACTTATGCCTATTCTTCATCTCCCAGTACAAAGCGGTTCATCAAAAATATTAAAATTAATGAATCGTAAGCATGATAAAAAATATTATTTAGAAACTGTTTATAAAATTCTGGAAGCTAAACCAATT
>MDTD01201292.1_pt1 | contig 18284 bp, 13 predicted proteins | sample 811221 | NCBI WGS metagenome assembly MDTD01 (sample SAMN05326646, study PRJNA326480) | marine metagenome | isolation source: seawater | place: Pacific Ocean: South West | collected 2011 | reverse complement strand
TTCCGGTGGAGGCCATTGAATTGAAGGTAAGCACAGGTTTTACAGGCGAAGCAAGTGAGTTGCTGGATGGAAAAAACTCAAATGGTATCAGGTTCAGAGGTCACAAGAAGGCACCGGTAAAAGTGGATATTGTACTTTCTCTGGATAGACCTGAGAAACTGGATTATATCGAGCTTGTGTCAAATTCTCCTAACAAATGGTGCAGTATTAAAGGTTATGCATTATACGCAGATGCCGCCGGAAATCAGTTTGAGGAAATAAAGAAAGGCAGTTGGTACAGTCGGGGCAATGATAACAAAGGAAAAATATTTACTGAAAAGATTGCGCTCACTGGAAGAAAGGTCAAAACGCTGCTTCTGATGATCAATCGCTCCCACCAGTATCTGTATATGCATTTGTCAGAAATCAAAATAGTGAATACAGACGGCAAAGTCATTAAAGGCAAAGTTGAAGTTGTACCGTACAAAGTTGAAAAACGAAAAAAAGAAATTGGCAATGATAGTATTTCGCAGCCGGTTGTCGACAGATACGGTCAGTTCCTGAATCAGTCCTGGCCCGGCAAAGTTACTTCCGATCAGCAATTGCGCGATGAGTTGAAGAAGGAGACTGATTTACTAAAAAAAGTCAAGATAAATCCTGATAAATATGATAAGTTCTGTGGCATTAAGAAATATCAGCTTAAAGCTACAGGTTTTTTCCGGGTTGAACAATGGCGGGGGAAATGGTGGTTTGTTACGCCGGAAGGGCACCCCTATATTATGAATGGTCCGGGAGCAGTTAATCCTGACGAATGGGGATACGGTACGCCGGTGTTCCGCGGTAAAGATAAGAATGTATCCCGCAAACACTTGTTCAAAGAGTTGCCGGATAGAGCTAAAATGCCTAAATCATACAGCCACTCTGAAAAACGTGGACTGCGGGTAAATTTCCATGTCGCAAACCTTTACCGGAAATATGGTAAAGATTTTGAGAAAAAATATGCAGAGATGACTTACAAAAGGTTGATTTCATGGGGCTTTAACTGCTATGGCAAATGGACTTCCGTGGGAATGTTTTTCAAGTACGGATTCAAATTACCTTATATTACCGGCTTGTCCATCAGGACTGAAAATAAAATTAAATGGGCTGTCGATCCATTTGCCGGAGAGACTCTGGAGACGGTAAAGAAAGGTGTAGCCAGAGCGCAGAAGCGGGATAAAGACAACCCTTGGCTGATCGGATATTTCTTCTGGAGTGAAAGCGGATGGAACCGGGCAATTGTCAAGACATTGATCGAAGATGATAAATATACTGCTGTCCCAGCCGCAATTGAGTTTAGAAAATTCCTGGCAGCAGACTTGAAAAAGAAGTATGGCAATGATATTGAAAAATATCAGACCCGCCTTGGAACCAAGTTGAAAGCGCCCGATGAAATTGTTAATCCCGCGAATAAACTTAAATGGACAAAATATATGGACTCGGTGGCCGGGGATTTCATCCGGTATGCTGGAAAAGTATTTTTCGGCATGGTCCGCCGTGAGTATGATAAGGTCGGCGGGAAGCATTTACTGTTGGGATCAGCGCTGACCCCCTGTTGGCGTAATGATATTGAGTGGAGTGAAGGCGGGGCTCAATTCCTCGATGTTGTCAGCATTGATTATTATGGGCACGACATGAAGCATGTTCTGCGTTATGCGAATGCCACAAAGAGGCCGGTGATTAATATTGAGTTTAACTTTTCACTGAAGGACCGCGGGATGCGTAATTTTCATGCGGGATATGTTAAAACCCGTCAGGAAAAGGGGATAGCATATAGTCGTATGCTTGAAAACTGTGTGGCCAATAAATATGTTATCGGCTTTAATTATTTTGTTATGTTCGATCAGCCGGTAACCGGACGATCCTGCTCTGATGAAGGAAAATGGGGGGAGAGATATAATACAGGTTTTGTTAATTCGGCAGATCAGCCCTACACAGCCTTTCTCAAAGATGTCAGGAAAACCAATGAAAAGCTTTTTGATATTCACTTGGGGGCAGAAAAACCTGTCGATTATTTCGACTGGAAATACAAAAAGACAATATGGCATAACTAAACAGGTACTATAGTTTGTTTAAATGGCGCGCTGAAAAGTGCGCCTTTTCTTTATTAGACAGACAAGCAAGCCGCTTTGGGGAATGTCCCGGAACGGGTATGATATCAGGTCTTCCAATCCGGAGAGAAGCCGTAAGGAAGGGTAGATTACACTTCCCATTGCAGGGAATCGCTGAATGAAGCAATTAAACCGTTTACAAAATCAGGTTAATCCCTGCCGAAAGATATTTTGAGATGATATTTGAAGATAAGTCGTTATCGGATATCACTCCGGTGAAGTCGGCGGTGCGGCGGATCGGGAACACCGCTTTGGTTTCGAATTTCAGGTGATCAGCCAACAGCCATGAGCGGTCAGAATGACCGGTTACCTGTTCCAGGAATTCGGCGTGAGTCTCATGAAATGTGTAGGCTTCAGTCGTGGATATCGCCGCGGTGGAAATAAACGCCTTGCTGATATGCAGCTGTTTTACCGCGTTAACCGCGATCCGGCCCAGAAATGAATTCAACTTTGCATTGTAAACCCCGCCCAACGCAATCAGGGTTATCGACGGAGGCGGATCGGAGAGCTCCCTGATGATAGCACCGGAATTGGTCACGATCGTCAGGTTTGAGTACATTGCGTGATTGTCCAGCAGCTTGCGGATGAAATAATATACTGTGGTTGATGAGTCGGCAAAGATCACGTCATCATCATTGACCAGATTGATGGCTTTTGCGGCGATCTGCTCTTTACCAAGACGGTTTTTCGCCAACCGCAATAAGTGACGCGAGTTAACCGATTCGTCCAGTACCAGATTGCCCTGCGGCAACTCGACCCCGCCATGAACCTTTATGATCAGATTGCGCGCGGCCAGATCGTTCAGGTCACGGTAAATTGTCGGAATCGAAGTCTTTAGGACATCCTCCAATTCCTCAACCTTGCAAAATCCGCGTTCATGCAGAAGTTCAAGTATTTTCTTCGCCCGCTGGTTCCGGTTCATTGTTTCTCCAGTGATAAATTATTCCAGTTTATGATAATAATTCATGTTTTATCATAAATTATCACTGATATGATAAAAATCAATAATATATTGGCATATTTGACTTTTTTTTGTTGAGAAATCTGGATGCGGATTTTATATTTGTCTTCATAACAAACGAAAACCATCAGGAATTTACATGAAAAATCAAGGAAATATAGTTGGACTGGGATTTTGCGGGCATGACTATCTGTGCATTGTTCCACGTATTCCGGTCGATGACAAAGTTCAAGCCGTGAAAACGTTGGAGCAGGGGGGCGGTCCGTCCGCTACCGGAGTATGCGCGGCAGCCCGGCTTGGAGCCAAAGTATCATTTATCGGCGCGGTTGGGGATGACCAGCGCGGTCAACAGATACTGGAAGGGCTGGCCCGTGAGGGGATAGATACCTCCGGGATGAAAATCCGTCTGGCGGCTGAATCCCCGGTTGCCTATTGCTGGATCGAGGAGAGTACCGGCAAGCGCAGTATTGCCTGGAGCCACGGTTCCGTCAAGCCTTTGTTGCCGGAAGAGGTGCATTTGATGTCAGTACGCGAAGCCGGACTGCTGCACCTTGACGGGCATCAGCCGCAAGCGGCCATCTATGCCGCAAAGGCCGCCCGTGAGTCTGGAACGACAGTTTTGCTCGATGCCGGGACTTTAACTGAAGGCATTGATGAGATTATTGAATTGACCGATATTATTATCGCTTCGGAATTGTTCGCTGAACGCTACACGGGAAGCAAAGAGCCGGAAGATAGTTTGAAAAAGCTCTTTGGTAAAAACACGAAGTTTGCCGCGGTTACTATGGGGAACAAGGGTAGTATCGGGTATGATGGGAAAAACTTTTACCATCAGCCGATATTTAAAGTTGAGGTCGTAGACACTACCGGGGCGGGTGACGTTTTTCACGGGGCTTTCGGATATAAATATGTGAACGGCGGGAACTGGCAGGAGTGCCTGCGCTTCGCTACCGCGGTTTCTTCCTTGAAATGTACAAAATTCGGCGGGAGAACCGGAATCCCGACGTTGACTGAAACAGAAAACTTTCTTAAGGAAAGAGTATAAATATGAAAAAACTGAAAGTTGGTTACTTATCCCTGGTCAAGGGCAGTTGGATAAACGATAAACTTGAGTCTCAGCGTCTGAATGCGTTGGAAGCACTTAAGGTTCTGGATGTGGAACTGGTCGACTGCGGTCTGTTGATTCAGAGTGAAACGGAAGCGGATGCCGTCTGCAAAATGTTCGATGAACAGCGGGTTGACGTGATCCTGGCGCATTTTATCACTTTCTCACTTGGTACAATTGTTCCGGGGATGGCGGTAAAACTGCGTAAGCCGGTTATCTTCTGGAGCGAACCGGAGCCCCCGATGACCGGCGGCAGAATCGCGGCCAACAGTTTCTGTGCCACCAATATGAATGCTCACGCCCTGTGGAAAATGAATTTGAAATATTCGCTGGTTTACGGCCACGCCGATACCGCGGTAGCCAAGATTGCACAGCAATTGAAGGTGATCGAAGCGATTGAGACGCTCAAATCGGTTCGTATCGGTTCACTGGGCGGACGTGTCCCCGGCTTTTATACCTCTGATTTCAATGAATTGGCGCTGCGCGAAAAATTCGGCGTTGAGGCCGAAAATATTACTCTCCTTGAAATCGTCAAACTGGCGGAATCAATGTCCGGAGAAACGCTGGACAAAGCCGTTTCTGAAGTTAAAGGCGATTGTGACTTATGCATTACTGACGAAGAATTGAAAAAAGGCGGAGCGTTATTTGCGGCTTTTAAACAACTTTCTGAAAAATACCGTCTGGATGCCTGGACCGCGCGCTGCTGGCCCGAGTTCAGTGATCTTTATGACATAGGCGTGTGCCATATTCTGGGTTGTATGACGAATTCCGGGACTCCGGTTGCCTGTGAAGGTGATATGTACGGCGCGGTCGCCATGCTGTTGGTCAAGGCGTTGAGCGGATCAGACGCATTTTTCTGCGACTTGATCTCTTTCGACGAGCAAGGCGATACCGGTCTTTTCTGGCATTGCGGCGCGGCTCCGGTTTCACTGTGTAAGACCGGTTGCAAACCGGCCCTGCTCAAACATTCGATCATTGACGGCGGCAACAAGAAGGGGATCGCGGCCGAGTTTCCGTTGAAAACTGGACCGGTGACCGTGGTCAGAATAGGCGACACCAAAGACGGGCAGGGGTTCCGTTTGCTGTCAATCAGCGGCGAAGGTATTGATACTGAGCAAATGCTGCATGGAACTCCATTGAATGTTCGCTTCAATCAGCCAGCTTCAGAACTGGTTGAAAAGTTGGTCGACAGTGGTTTTGAACATCATTACGTGCTGTGTCACGGCGACATCTCAAAAGAGCTGAAGCTTTTCGCGAAATTACTCGATCTGGAACTTATCGAATTATAATTAAATAACCAGGAGAATGTTATGGACTACCTGAAACACTATGAGCCGGCTAATGGCTTCACAAAAATTTCCTCAATCGGCGATGGCAATCTTAAACTGACCGAGTTTGGCCTTATCAAGCTTGACAAAGGCGATGCCTGCAAAATGAACAGTGGAGAAATGGAAAACGCTCTAATCGTTCTCGGCGGTAAATGCTCCGTCTCCGGCGACGGTTTTGATTTCCCGTCCCTTGGCGAGCGTAAAGACGTTTTCTCCGGCAAACCCTATACCGTCTTCATTCCAGCCGGAAAAGAATATACCGTCAGTGCTGACACTGATGTTGAAGTCGCCTGGGCCGCTTCTCCAGGCGGCAAAGTTGAAAGTGATGCCTACGTAATAACCCCGGAACAGGTAAAAGAGGCCCACATCGGCAAGGAAAACTTTCAGCGCGACGCCTATCTTATGCTGACCGATGAATATCCTTCAAGCCATCTGTTTATCGGTGAAGCTTACGTTCCTTCCGGTAATCACGCCAGTTTCCCGCCGCATCGTCATGATGCTGATAATCTGCCGGTGGAAGTTGATATGGAGGAAGTCTATTTCTTCCGTTTTTCACCAGACAAGGGCTACGGCATCCAGAAGATCTATACCGATGATCGTTCGATCGATTACACCTGCACGGTTAAAGAGAATGACACAACCCTGATTCCGGAAGGCTATCATCCGGTAATCAACGCTCCCGGCAGTGTTATGTACTACCTCTGGATCATGGCCGGACCGAACAATCGCAAATTTCTGTCCGTTCTCGATGAAGATTTCAAACACGTACTGGATTGATCAATGAACAAGGAACTGTTAATCGGCGTGGATTTCGGGACCGGCGGCTGTAAAGTCACCGTGATCGATACGGCAGGCGAAGTTATCGCCAGTGCCTCCGGTGAATACCCGAGCAGCCATCCCAAACCCGGCTGGGGCGAACAGAATCCGGCTGACTGGTATGCGACAATGTGTAGTGTCTTGCAAGGCATTGACGTGCAGTCGCTGGGAACTCCGGTCGCGATCTCATTTGACAGCTACACCCATGGTGCGGTACTGCTGGATGACGCGATGCAGGTTATTCGTCCGACCATTATCTGGACCGATCAGCGCAGTGTGGCCGAGAGTCGTTATCTGAACGAAAATCACTTCGATTTGATTTTCAAGACCGGTTATCAGGCTCCGACTCCGACCTGGACTTTACCGCAGTTGTTGTGGTTGAAGAACAATGAGCCGGATAATTTTGCCAAAATCAAACATATCTCTTTTGTGAAGGACTATGTCAGATATCTGCTGACCGGCGTTTCGCAATGTGATTATATCGAGGCCCAGGGCTCTTTGCTATGGGATATGAATAACAAATGCTGGTCGCCTGAGTTATGTGAACTGGCTGGAATTGATATCGGCTTGCTGCCGGAAATATGCCACCCGTCCGATCCGGCCGGCGCGCTGACCGCCAAAGGCGCCGCGGATACCGGTCTGCCGGAAGGCTTGAGAGTGATCAACGGCACCAGCGACAGCGCGATTGAGGATTACGCAGCCGGTGCGGTCGATCCCGGTCAGTGCATCCTGAAACTGGCTACGGCTGGAAATGTCAATGTGATGACCGCCGATTCTCATCCGCATCCCGCCACTTTGACCTATTCGCACGTTGTTCCCGGCATGTGGTACACGGTAACCGCGACCAATGCCGCGGCGGTATGCCAGCGCTGGTTCCGCGAGCTGATGTGCGGCGCGGAAAAAGCCGAAGCTGAAAAAAACGGCATCAATGTATATGATTATCTCGACCAGATGGCCGCAGAGGCCCCGGTCGGCTCCAACGGCATCTTTTTCCATCCGTACCTGATGGGCGAGCGTTCACCCTACTGGGATCCCAATCTGCGCGGCAGTTTTATCGGCATGAGCATGGGAACGACCAAAGGCGAACTGAGCCGGGCATTGCTGGAAGGAGTGGCTTTCTCGCTGCGAGACTGTTATCGCACCATCGAGGAAATGGGGCTGGATACCTATGAATTCATCCTGATCGGCGGCGGCGCGAAAAGTCCGCTGTGGGCCCAGATCGTCTGTGATGTATTTAATGCTCCGGTCCTGGTTCCGGGATCCTGTGACGCGTCCTTCGGCGCGGCGTTGTTGGCCGGGGTTGGAATCGGCATTTGGCCGGATGAGGTAACGGCTGTTAAGCAGTGTCTGCGCCTTGATCGCAAACTCTCTCCGAATCCGGAGGCAGTGGCGGAATATCGGCAACTGTTCGAAAAATATCGTAAGATCCATGACGTTTTAGCTGAAATAAATCAGTAAACCAGTAAAAAGGAATATAGACAAATGTCTAAAATAGCGTTAATCGGTTCCGGCGGAGTAATCTTTGCCATGAACTTCATCAAGGACATCCTGATCAGCGAAGAGCTCCGGGAATGCGAAATCTCCCTGATGGATATTGATCCGGAACGTCTGAACAATTCTGTGATCGTGACCAAAATGACCGCGGAGAAACTTGGTGTTACTCCGAACTATTCGGCGACCACTGATTTGCATGAAGCGGTCAAGGATGCGGATTATGTCATCACTCTTTTCCGGGCCGGAACCCTGGATCACCAGCGGATCGAACAGGATATCCCGCGTAAATACGGCGTGGATCAGGTGGTTGGCGATTCGGCCGGACCGGGCGGCGTCTTCCGTGGGCTGCGTACTTTGAAAGCGTTGTTCGAAGTGGTAGACGCGATGGAACAGGAATGTCCCGGCGCTTATCTGCTTAATTATGTTAATCCGATGTCGCTCAATACTATCGCGTTGAACCGCCGGGCGAAAATAGTCAAGGTTATCGGTCTGTGCCATAGCATTCCACATACCGCTAATACTCTGGCCGGGTATATCGGAGTGGATAAGCAGGATGTTTCCTACTGGGTGGCTGGAGTTAATCACCAGGCGTTTTTCCTGAAGTTCCAGGTCAAAGGTCAAGACGCCACTCCGCGTCTGACCGAGGCTTTAAACAATCCGGAAACCTATAACAAGGACCGCGTCCGTTTCGAACTGTTCCGTCATTTCGGGTACTTCCCGACTGAATCCAGCGGCCACGGCAGCGAATATATGCCGTATATCCGTAAACGTCAGGACCTGATCGACAAGTTCTGCTGTCTGCAGGAAGGCGCTGAGAAAGATTACTGCATGAGTGCGGGAACATCCGGAGCCTCTTTAAAGGTTTGCGAAGAGTTACAGCAGAAGAACGAGGCGAAGATCAAGGCGCTGGTTGACGGTACGGAGGAAATTGACCTTAAGCCGAGCGATGAATATGCCGTTCAGATCATCAAGGCAATCGAGACTAATACCATGCTGTCCGCAAACCTGAACGTCATGAACCGGGGCTTGATCCCGACTCTGCCGCCCGAATGCTGTGTCGAAGTTCCCTGCATGGTCGACGGCGCCGGTATCAATCCGTGCCGCATCGATGATTATCCTGAACAGTTGGCCGGACTCAATCGCGGTTTGATCAACATGCATATCATGGGCGCCGAAGGAGCGCTGGAAGGCGACCGCAAGAAGGTTTTCCAGTCGATCGCGCTGGATCCGCTGACCGCGGCGGTCTGTTCGCTGGATGAGATCCAGTCCATGACCGACGACTTGTTTGAAGCTCTCAAGTCAGAACTTGACCCTCGTTTTTACTAACTTCGAATTTGAACAGAATAACTATATAAAATAATTAAACCATAAGACGTTACAGCTAACAAGGAGATACAAGCAAAATGTCAATGTCAAACAAAAGCTATGCGTATGAAATGATCCGCAGTGAGTTGACCTGGGTGGTCGGCGAGGATTATGTACAGACCTGTGATTCCGACAAACTCGGACATTCAATCGATTACTACTGGGTACCGGAACTGTGGCATGACCGCGGTGAAAAACCGACCCCGCCGGACTTCGTCGTTCATCCCAGCACCTCGAAAGAGGTATCTGAAATTATGAAGATCGCTAATAACTACGGCATCCCGGTAACTCCGTGGGGCGGCGGTTCCGGTTCCCAGGGCGGTGCGCTGCCGATGTACGGCGGTATCGTTATGGATATGAAACGGATGAACAAAGTCCTGGAAATCGATCCGGTTTCGATGACCGCTACCGCTGAAGTAGGTATCAATGCCCAGCATTTGGAATGGGCCATTGAAAAAGCCGGTTACAGCACCATGCATTTTCCTGCCTCAATCGCCTGTGCCACTCTCGGCGGTTTTATCGCGCATCGCGGTACCGGCGTACTCAGCACCAAGTACGGCAAGATGGAAGATATCATCATGGCCCTGGAAATCGTTACTCCTACCGGTGAAATCATCGAAACCCTGCCGGTTCCGCGTCACGCTTCCGGTCCTGACTTGACCCAGATGTTCCTGGGCAGTGAAGGTACTCTCGGTGTCATCACCAAGGCAACGCTGAAGATTCACCCGATTCCGGAAGCCCGTAAATTCCACGCCTTCCTGTTCCCGACCATGCACGACGCTATGATTGCCGGTTCTTCTATTATGACCAGCCGCCTGCGTCCCTGTGTAATCCGTCTTTACGATGAACCGGAAACCGCCAAACTGATCAAAAAAGTCCTCGGAATCGATAAACAGGGAGCCTATCTGGTATTCGGTTTTGACGGTCCTGAAAAGATGGTCGATCTGGAAATGGAAGAAGCTTGCAAGATCTGTCGCAAACAGGAACACGAGGACCTCGGTACCGATATGGGCCAGGCCTGGTGGGACAACCGCTACAAATTCTTCTATCCGCCGTATATGTTCCAGCTGCCGCAGGCGTTCGGTACTCTCGATACCGTTGCTACCTTCAAGAATATTGAGAACGTTTACTGGGCCATGAAGAACACTGTTACCGAAAACTTCCCGCAGGCTCAGTTCATTGGTCATTTCTCTCACTGGTACGAATGGGGCGCCATGCTCTATGCCCGCTTCATCATCGACGAGCCCCCGCAGGATCCGCACGAAGCGATCGCATTGTACAATAAGATTTGGGATATGGCGATTCGCGCGGCCATCAAGGAAGGCGGCGTAATCAACGAACACCATGGTGTCGGTCTGAAACTCGGCCGCATTATGAAGGACCTTTATGGTCCCGCGTACAAAGTGCTGCAGGATATGAAGAAGGTTCTCGATCCGAACAATATCATGAATCCCGGTAAAATGGGCTTCCCCGGTAAATAACGCACTGTGTATAATAATAAATTAATATAAGGAAACGAAAATGAATTTAGAAAAATATCTTGATGTCATCAATGCCTGCCGTTTCTGCTTCATGTGCAGACATCTGCCGCCGGTCGGAAACGTCACTTTCAAAGAGGCGGATACCCCCCGCGGCCGTGCCCTGATCGCAGACAAAGTTCGTATGGACAAGGAAAACCTGAAGAATCCGGCCTACATCAAAACCATGTACGAGTCTGCTGTCAGCGCCGCTAACCGCTATCACTGTGTCAGTCACTATGACGAGGCCGGGCTGGTTCTGGCTTTGCGACAGGATATTGTCGAAGCCGGTCTGGCTCCGGAATGTGTAGTTGAACTTGCCTCTGAATTGGGTGAAGTCGATTTTAAAGTAAGCGGTGAAGGCGAGACTCTTTACTATGTCGATTCTTACAGCGACGCATCTGCTGCTCCGGCCGGGTGCAAGACTATTTCCGGCGGTGATACCGGGAAAGCTCTCCAGGTACTTGGATTCGCCGAAGAAGCGGCAAAGGTATTTGCCAAATTCAAGGCCGCGGTCGCCGCATCAGGCTGTAAAACCGTTGTCACATCCTGCCCCGCCAGCTATGATATGATGAAGGGCAATCTCGATGGAGTTGAAGTTAAGCACTCTTCTGAATACCTCGAAGGCAAATCCGGTTCCGGTTCCATCTATTACCTGGACAGCGATTTCCTGAAGAACTATCAGGACAACGCGGTTGCTCCGCGTGAGACCCTGAGCGCTTTGGGCTATGATATCAAACCGTTCGGAACTAATCCTGAAGAATCATACACCGCCGGTGAAGGCGCGGTCGTTTACGATCAGCTCTGCCCTGAATTGGCTGAAAAGCTGTGCGGATACATTCAGGAACTGGCTGATGATCCGGCTGCAGATTTGCTGGTAACAGCATCTCCTTACACCAAAAGCGTGCTGAATAAATATGCGCCGCAGTTGAACGTCATGCTGGTCGATCAGGTCATGACGGAAGGGATTGCGTAATATGTCTCTGGTAACTTTAAACGAAGTTCTGCCGCAGGCCCGGGCAAAGGGCTGTGCGGTCGGCGCTTTCAATATCGCTAACTATGAAACCGGCAAGGCGGTCGTTATGGCCGCCGAAGCGGAACAGCAGCCGGTCATTATTCAGGTCTATCAGCGCCTGATGGAAGATCCGTTTATCCCGGCCCTTGGCGCAATGATGCGCAATCTGGCGGAAAACGCATCTGTTCCAGTGGTTGTTCATTTAGACCACGGAGCGTCACTGGACCAGGTCAAATTGGCAATCGAATGCGGTTTTTCATCGGTTATGTTTGATGGATCACAGCTGTCGTTTGAGGATAACCTGGCGCAGACTCGCGAAGCGGCTGAATATGCCCATAAGCATGGCGTCTCAATCGAAGGCGAGATCGGGCATGTGCCGATCAACGGTACCGCCGCGGCGGAAAATATTCCGCTTTCCACTCCGGAAGAGGCGAAGCAGTTTGCCGAGGAAACCGGCGTTGACGCACTTGCCGTGTCAATCGGTACGGCTCATGGTTATTATACCAAAGAACCGGTGATCGACGTTGATCTGTCCAAACGCATCGGCGAAGCGATCAGTATTCCATTGGTCCTGCACGGCGGCTCCGGTACGCCGCACGCAACGGTCCGGCAGGTGCTGCGCAACGGTTTCGCCAAAGTTAATGTGGCGACTGAGTTTCAGCATAAACTCCAGATGGTATTGAAAGCGGAGCTTGAAGTCCTGGGCGACAAGTTCCTGCCGTTGGACAAAATCATGATCAATCCGACCAAAGAAGCGTCTGAGGCATTGCGTCCTTTGATCAAGATGTTCACCAATCCATAAATAGAACAAGTTAAATTTCCCTCTTTTGTTCCCCTTGAGGTGTCAGCAATGATGCCTCAAGGGGCTTTTTTTGTCGTCAAATTAAAACTCCTTTTTGATTCGGCGCTCGGCAGGACCAAATCCAGTGTTCGGGGGAACTTGATTTCGAGCCTGGGTAGATTATTCTTTATGTGAACCACGGTTTGACTTGCTTTACATGTAAACTACTATATAATAACCTATCAAGTAATAACCTCATATAAAGAGTGACAATATCCTATGAAATTCCATGATAACGGTTTGCGGGACAAACGAACAAGGATTTATTTGCCGGTAACGCGAACCCTGCTGAATAAAGGCGTTGAAAAGTCAGAGCTGCTGGTCGGCAATACTCTCTCTCAGCCGGTCATTAACTACATGCCGGAAATGGCTGAATTACCTCCCGGCAGTTCAATTGTAGTCGATTTCGGTTACGCAATCCACGGCGGCATCATGATTGTCTCACATGAAGGCAAAAAGATTCGCCTCCAATTCGGAGAATCCGTTAGTGAAACTCTTGGCGCGTCCAATCAGGACCATTCCCGCATGGACGCGGAACTAGAATTGCCCAGGTTCGGAATGCTGGAATACGGCAACACGGTTTTCCGTTTTGCCCGGATCGAAAATATTGGAGACGAGGCATTCTCCTGTCAGAATATTACGGCGGTCGCACTCGAACACGATCTGGAAGTGACCGGAAGTTTTGAATCTTCAGATGAGCGCTTGAACAATATCTGGAAAACCTCAATTCGGACAGTGCATCTTTGTATGCAGGATTATATTTACGATGGTGCCAAACGTGACCGGATTGTTTGGATGGGGGATATGCACCCGGAGGTTAGGGGGATTACATGCGCGTTCTCCGATGTTTCGATAGTGCGTGATTCGTTTGAGTTCCTGGTAGCCCAGGCTTCGCCGGAAAAACCCATGAATAACATTAATACCTACTCCTGCTGGTTCATAGTCACCTTGCTGGATTACTATCTAGCTACCGGCGATCTCGCTTTCCTTAATAAACACAAAGCTTATATTGCCGCAGTGCTCGCAACCTTCTGCCGTTATGTTGGTGACGACGGAGTTGAATGTGTGCCGGAACGTCGTTTTCTGGATTGGCCGAACAATGATATTCTCGATGCCAAACATGCCGGTATCCAGGCGCTGATGCTCTGGATGATGCAAGCCGGGGAAAAGCTCTTGCGCACGCTTGGCCTTGATTGTCATGAAGTTGTAGCGGCTCAGCACAAACTGAAAAAGCATATTCCGGATTGTGCAGGGCAGAAGGCCCCGGCGGCCCTGATGACCCTGACCGGGCTGGCTGATCGTCGTGATGTACTGGAAAATAACCCGTTCCATGGAGTAAGCACCTTTTACGGTTTTTATGTATTGCTGGCTAAGGAGACGGTTCCGGCTCTGGAGCTGATCCGTAATTATTGGGGCGCTATGCTCGATTACGGCGCAACCAGCTTCTGGGAGGATTTCGATCTTGACTGGATAAAAAATGCATCGCGTATTGATGAACCGCCCGTGCCGGGTAAAGATGATCTTCATGCCGACTTCGGCAATTATTGTTATACTGGCTTGCGGCACAGCCTGAGTCACGGCTGGAGCTGCGGCCCGGCGCCGTTCCTGAGCGAAAGGGTACTTGGAGTGCGTTTTCTTGAACCTGGAGGGAGAAAGATTTCAATCCAACCCGACTTGGGTGACTTGGAATACGTTACCGGAACCGTTCCAACCCCTTATGGAGTCATCTCCGTGACCGCCGAAACTGGCGGCAAAATAAAGTGTGATACTCCGCCTGAAGTCGAAATCGTCAAATAATATTTATTTTTAGGGAATCACAAGGCTCATGCAGTTTAGATCAATATGTGAAAATGTGTAAATCTATAGTCTGATGTCCAGAAAAAAGCAATGATTTGTCTTTGAGCGTAATTTGAGCTGGGAAAATGGAGCCAGGTGTCGGGGTTGAACCGACGACCTGCTGATTACAAATCAGCTGCTCTACCACTGAGCTAACCTGGCAGGTGAGGATTTGTAATATAGTTCGACAATGTGAAATTTCAAATCACTTTTATTAGTCAAATTACAGGTTTTTTCATTTTTCTTTGGACAGGGCAGGGGGCGAGACGCGTTTGATCACGCGTCCCGCCCATATAGAAAGGAAGGGAGTGGTCAGCTATTGTCGTTGGCTATCTCTTTTTCAATCTTCAGTTTAACCGAATCATCGATCTTTTTTATCTTGTCCAGCATTTTAACCGCGGCTCTGGCTACTTCGCGCCTGAACTCGGTTCCTGCTTCAACAGAATTGAAGTTCAGCAGCGCTTCAATGGTGTCTTTTAATTCAACAATGGCGAACTCACGGTTATAGGAGATTTCCGGAGTGGTGATTGATTTATCCCACTGGTGCATGAGTTGCCAGATACGCAGTTCCGTTTGTTCGAGCAGATCGGCACGTGAGGCCAGGAACTGGGATACATTCAAGTGATCCCATGCCTTGGATTCGGCGGTTTGCTGGGCCTGAGAGTCTTTTTGAACCGCTAGTCCTATTACTTCGAAAAGTTCTTTTTTAAGATTGATTATCTCAGCTCTTATCTGGGATGTTTCCGTCCCTGAAGGTGCGATATACCGACTGATACCTCGTTCTTCCGGCATTTCCCACAGTGCCGCGGAACGGGCCAGGACGTGGCTGAAACGGATTTCGGTATCGGTTGAACTACTGCTGAAATCACTGTTGCGGAAGCTTTCCGAAACTACCAGCAAGCCGAACATTTGTTTGATTATATTCATCTGTGCTTCAGACTCGGCGTTAAGGATTGCGTCGGATATTCTTACGACATCCTCAAACCAGTGGTTGGCTCCAAGACCGAATCCGTCAACCTCTTCAACCATGATCAAAGGGACCCGTCCGAGCTGGTGTTCCTGTTGGTCAATGATTCTGACAGCACCGGATTCGTCGCGTCCGAACAAAGTCCAGCGATCACGTTCCCAGAGCCGGCGTTTGACGCTGACTGTGGCCGGAGTAAGCGGATTATCGGCTATGGTTCCGGTTTCTTCGATTATCGCCCATTGCAGTCTGCCATCGGCGCCGAAATGCCAATCGGTAACAGCCAGCGGTTTGATTACTCTGGCGTAAGGCCGGATTTGCTGGCTCTGCTTGGTTGCCAGGTCCATTGAACCTGAGAATGCCGGCATGTCAACCAGGACCCAGGCCAGGCCGAAGCAGTTGACGCAGGTTGAAAGCTGGCGCATTACTTCATTGACTCTGAGACCGTTGCGGGAGAAATCTTCCACCAGTTCCGGCGACGCGTTAAATCGCTGGGGCTGTTCCGACAGGACAAACTGTGAAATAAGCCGGGCTGTCCGGCGCGGGTAATTGAAATAACAGGCCCGGCGTCTGCGTTCTTCAAATTCCGGTTCTACCTCGGAGACGTGTCGGATTAACGCCTGGTCAATATAGGCGCGACCGCCGCTATAGGCAGCATCGGCTCTGAGCCAGAACTCTTTCTGGGCTCTGCGGGTTTCATGTTCTCTTCTGAAAATGATTTCGTAATCGTTCATTTTAGTGCTCCGTAATGGTTAAATGTTATGTTCTTTACTGTTATACACTAATTGTCAACTTTTTAAAGCTGTTTGCCTCGTTATGCGTTTTTTTTTGCAAAAAAGTTGAAAGCGGGGTTGCAAAACAAAAAATGTCGATATATACTATAAGTAGAAGAGTTGGTTGACAACGAAAAAGCGGTTGCCGCGGCCTGAATAAAAATGGCGGAATCCGCTGACTGAATTGCCCCTCCCCTCCTTATTTCCGGCTCCGCGGGTTTTCCCGCGGAGCCAATTTTTTTATAAACGCCGTAAAAAAGGCAATATAAGAATTGTAAAATAGTCAAAAGTGATTTATGGTTAGCAAGTGTTAATTGTAAATGTTTCAGGTAAGGTCTATGGGTAATGACAAAAACGGCAGTTGCAGTAATATTGAACAGCTGGGTGACTACCGTATTATAAAACTGTTGAAAACCGGGGGAATGGGTGAGATTTATCTGGCCGAACAGATGTCTATGCGCCGGATTGTGGCGTTAAAAGTTCTGCAGCCTGCTCTGGCAAAAAATGAACTCCATCTTGAACGTTTTTTCCGGGAAGTCAAGAATCTTGCTAAGTTGAGTCATCCGGCTATTATTCAGGCGATTGAGGCCGGAGTCGAAAGTGGTATCTGCTATTTTTCGATGAGCTATGTCAACGGTACAGACTTAAAGCGTATGATAATGCATCATCCAATGACCGAAGAGCAGGTTTTGAAAGTGGCCAGAGCTACAGCGGATGCCTTGCGCAAGGTGTGGAACCGGCACGGCATGATACATCGTGACATAAAACCTTCCAACCTGATGTTGACCAATGAGAACGAATTGAAGATATTGGACTTCGGCATATCTAAGCAGGCGGTGCCGGATGATGATGAAAAGGAATTGACCAGGGCTGGGGCATTGATCGGTTCACCTTACTATATGAGCCCGGAACAGGCCAGAGGCAGCAAACTTGATCTTCGGGCCGATATTTATTCCCTTGGCGCAACCATGTACCATTTATTGACCCGTAATGTCCCTTACGAAGGAGAAAGCTCGATTGAAGTGGTCAGTCTTCACATGTCCGCTCCTGAGCCGGACGTACGTAAACTGCGTCCGGATGTATCTGAGCAAACCGCCTATTTGATAATGAAGATGATGGCTAAAAACCCGGATAAGCGGTATTTATCCTGGGATCGGGTAATTGAGGCTATTGATAAGGTTGTTGAGGGTGAAGAAGAGGTAGAACTACCTGAAGACCGTTTGAAAAAAGTCAGGCGTATGATTTTGATTGGCAGTCTCTTGCTGCTAATTGTCCTGGCTGCTTCTTTGCTGCCGCGTATCTTCCGTGGAGGCAGGAAAAAAGCTCCGGCGACAGTTTCAACAGAAACGAAGGTGGTAACTGCCGTGAAAGAAACTGGAGGCTCCGGTCCGAAAACAGAAAAGTACGACCCGAATGAAGATATTCAGCGAGCTAAACGCCTGATACAGTTAATTCAGGATAGAGCATATGCTTACGAGCAGAAGAAAGAATATGCTAACGCGATGGCTGTATGGCAGGATTATGAGAAAAACGGGCCCTTGCGTGATAATCCTCTTTTCAAGAAAGAGGCGCGACGGGCGATGGAGTATTACCGGGAAAAGATCAAATTGAAAGAAAAGGGGATCATCAATGAATAAACAGGAAATCATGGCAATCGAAAGACCTCACATCAACCTGCTGAAACTTTATTTTATCAGGGCGGCCCTTACTCTGCCATTCTTTGTGATCATATTTCCTCCAATGTTGATTAGATACCTTACTCTGCGTTATCAGTTTGATGAAAACAGTATTACTATGCGCTGGGGCTTTATCTTCCGTAAAGAAGTGCATATTACTTATTCCCGCATCCAGGATTTGCATATTAATTGCGGCTTGCTTCAGCGTTGGCTGGGCTTGGCTGACATTTTGATTCAGACCGCCAGCGGCAATGCTTCTGCTGAAGTTCAGATTGAAGGGTTGACGCAATATGATGATGTGCGTAATTTTCTCTATTCTAAAATGCGCGGCTATGAAGATGAAGAGGAGGCCGGAGAGGTAAAAGAATCTCCGGATGATGAGGTGCTTAATTTATTGAACGGCATTCTCTCTGAGATGCGCGGGATTAATGTTTCTATGAAAAAAATTCTTGGCGAAGAGGTTG
>MDTD01118611.1_pt1 | contig 18290 bp, 15 predicted proteins | sample 811221 | NCBI WGS metagenome assembly MDTD01 (sample SAMN05326646, study PRJNA326480) | marine metagenome | isolation source: seawater | place: Pacific Ocean: South West | collected 2011 | reverse complement strand
GCAAAGAAAATGAAGTTTTGCTTCTAGAGGATAATTGTGAATCCTTTGGAGCTGAGTTAGATAATAAAAAAACTGGTACTTTTGGAGAATTTGGGTCGTTTAGCTTCTTTTTTTCTCATCATTTATGCACGATGGAGGGCGGTATGATGATAACTGATGACGAAGAGTTGTACCATATCGCGCTGGCTTTGAGAGCACATGGATGGATAAGAGAGGTTCCAAATGAAAAATATCTGTCAATTGATTGTTCTGATTTTGAAAAAAAATTCAGATTTTTACTTCCTGGCTTCAATGTTAGACCGATTGAAATGGAAGGTGCAATTGGCAGTATCCAGTTGCAAAAGGCTAATGATTTCATAGCTATAAGAAGAAATAATGCTGAAATCTTCAAAAGCTATGTAAGTAAATTAACTGGCTCTAAGTCACAAAAAGAAAATGGATTCTGCACCTGGTTTGGGCATTCAATTATTTTCCCTGAAGAGTTTAAGGAAAGGGATCAACTTGCTGCTTTCTTGATGGACCGAGGAATAGAAACAAGACCTATACTGGCAGGTAATTTTCTTAATAATCCAGTCCTAAAATATCTCAACTACTCCACTCCCATAAATGAGTACTCCGTTGCAGAAAAAATAGATAAACATGGATTGTTTTTTGGCAGCCACAATAGAAGTTTGGAAAAAGAATTTGAAGTTACTTTTTCGCTAATTAATGAGTTTTTGAATTAATGTGTATATTTTTTTATAACTTGACTGATATGCATTGCATCATCGCTCGTTAAATGATCACCGATAGGGATGCTGACAATAATTTCATCAAAACTATGCGCAATAAAGTCTTCGTTCTGCTGATCTAAATATTTGTAGGCTTCTAATTTTGATAAGGCAATTGGATAATGAATGCCTGAAGCAATATTATTTTTTGATAAGTAATCCATAAACTTATCTCTATCAGCCACTCTGCAGACAAAAAGATGAAAGGCGTGCCTAACATATTTTTTTACAGTCGGAAGCGTAATGAAGTCGATATTTGATAATTCCCTAAGGTATATCGAAGCTATTTCGTTTCTAATGCCTATCCACTCCTCTAAATATCTTAACTTGACGTCAAGAATTGCAGCTTGAAGTCCGTCTAATCTAGAATTTCTTCCCTCAAATTCATGATCATATTTACCAATTCTCCCATGATTCGCGATCATGCGGCACTTTAGTGCCAATTCATCATCATTAGTCAAAATTGCCCCACCATCTCCGTAAGCGCCTAAATTCTTTCCAGGATAAAAACTGAAAGCAGAAATATCTCCTAAGGATCCCACTTTTATACCTTTATAGGTTGCTCCATGTGCCTGAGCACAATCTTCAATTACTTTTAACCGATGTTCTCTTGCTAACTCTAAAATCTCGTCCATTTCACAAGGATGTCCGTAAAGGTGAACTGCTACTATGCACTTCGTATTAGGATTAATTTTATTCTTTAAATCTTCAATATCAATTGTGTAAGTCTTTGGATTAATATCGCAAAAGACTACCTTATGGCCTGTTCTTGTAACCATTTCAGCGCTAGATATAAATGTTAAAGATGGAACGATGACTTCTGAAGGGATGGGAAGATCTAAAGCTTCAAGAGCAATTTCTAATGCATCTGTTCCATTTCCTACTCCAATACAATGCTTAGCATCTTGATATTGCGCAAAATTCGATTGGAATTCATCAAGTGCCTTACCACCTACATAGCTTGAATTTTCAAGAGTGTTTTGAATGGCAGTATCTATTTGAGATTTGATAGATAAATACTGTTTGTTCAGATCTAAAAATTTGATTTGCTTACCCATAGTTATATTATTTTCTTGTATATATTTAATAGCTTTATCTTTTCGTGATTCCAGCCCCATCTAGGAATACTGTCTTTTGTATTTTTCTTTTTTATGACTACGTCTTCAAAACTTAGACTTTCTATTGCAGACTTTATGCTAGTTTCATCATCGTCTACTAACCAACCACATTTATATTCTTCTACAACAGATCGCATTCCTTCAAGATTATTTACCATCACAGGAATAGATGAGCTCAAGTAATCCCAAATCTTATTTGGAAGACAAAACTCATGATTAAGGCAACTATTATCTATAAAATTTAACCCTACGTCTGCTTGCTTTATGAATTCAAGTAATTCGTTTTTTTGCAAGGCATCATTAAAGTGAATATTTAAATTATTTTGAGCATGCTTTAAACACATGTCTCCTAAATCACCAAATCCTATCAACACTAAATGCTTTTTCTTATCTTCTAGTGTCGAGAAAATTGAAATCAACTTCTCAATTCCGCGCCCTTTTAGCAAAGCACCATGATAGACAAAAATAATATCATCTTTAGGTATATGAAACTTATCTCTCATAGAAATATTCAAATTTATACTTACTGGTTTAGTGGAAGGCATATTTTTAATAACAGCTATATTCTGTAGATTATAATTTTCAGAATACCAATTCTTGATAGGGTCAGAAACAACGATTGTAAAATCAACAAACCTTATTAAGATGTTTTCAACTATCTTGCTAAAGAACTTTCTTGTCTTAGTCATTGCAAAAGTTTCTGTCTCGAGCTCATGAATATCATAAATAAGTTTAGATTTACTTTTAAATTTCAAAAGAACAGCGAGAGGTAATAAATTTACACTATGGCAGTTTATTACCTGATACTTTCTAGGCGAGAGTCTCAAATAGACAGCTATACACCATCTAAATGTACCAAAAATTTTCTGAAATAAACCCGCCTTTTCAACATCATAATTTCTCCTAAAGGAAATAACGCTCACTTTGTCTCTACTATAATCACTTTTATCATTCTCAACTGCCGCTATGTCAATATGATCAAAGATTTTGTACTCTAAAAGCATATCGACAGATCTGCCTGTTCTTGACTCAGTTACAGAATTCATTGGAGTTGCATTCAAATGCAAGTTTAACTTCATGAAAACTTTAAATTATTGGTAATTTGATTCTGATGATTTTTGTATCTTTTTACTAACTCTTCTATAGTCAAGGAGTTAAATTTCAATTCGTGCAAATAAGCTAAAATCTTTTGATAGGCTTCAGCATGATCAGAAAAATCATCTGGTAAAATTCGATCGGTGTGCCAAAGAATAGAGATCAATGAATTATTTTCATAAGCAATGTCTATATGATTTTTCACTTTATGGTAAATTTGATCAGAAGTTCCTTCTAGTGCTCCGTCCATTACTATGAGAGGTACTTCAATAATCTCTAACTCTTTTTTTAAATGATAGTCATAAGGATTGAATGGTTTAGAGGTTCCTGCCCGGTAAACCAGATATTGGCTTGAACCAAGGGAAGAGTCATAATCAAAAAGTTGTTCGTATACATTCCAAATATGTGGAAAGTTGCCCTTTAGGTAATGGTTTCTGACGCCAGAGATGTGAGGTTTCTTTGCTGCATGCTCTAACCTTTTGATCTCTCTTTTTCCTAACTGGGCATTTGCAAATCCCTTTCTTGACATATGCAAGCCTATCTCGAAATTTTTTTTAGCCAAGAATTCAAGTTTTGTTTTAACGTTTTTCGAATTAATCGAGTACCGCCTGCCTTCCCTACCTAAAAAAAAGGGCAGGCTTAGGAAAAAATATGAGGATTTAAAACTATAGTGCTCCTCAATCTCTATGAATTTTTTTAAATCACCATGTGTGTTTATATAATTTGATCTTTTAGTAACAAGATTAATCAACCTAATAAAATCTAACTTAACTATTGATTTTAAGACATTGTAAAAAATCCTAATTATTGAGTTTGACTTTAATGAGTCAACATCATGGCTGAGGCAGAGGGTAGGACCATCAAGGAAATTTATCTTCTCATAAATTATCTCGTTTTCATCAAAAAAAGATTTTATCTCTTGGCTGATTTTATTTAACTCAATGTCAAGCAGAGGAGTAGATATTGCTTGTGCCTGTTCTTCAGAAAAGATAACTCTACCTAAGTTATCTAGAGGCAGATTCTTTTCTCTTTGCAGTGATAAAAATTGCGAGCACAAATCCAAGAATTCGGTATTAATAAACACACCGTTACCTTTTCCTGTTGTAAATTGAATTCCCCTACTTTCATTTTTATCATTAAATGATGCATAAATATCGTTCTCAACTTTAATTCCAAGCATAAAGTTTAATTGTCTTGCTGCATAAACTTCAAAATTAGAATTACATTTAAAGTTTATCATTTTGAAATAATTTTAAATTTTAAAGCGATTCTTAGTCATCGAAAAATAGCTGTTTCGTTTTGATCCAAAACTACTGAAAAATTGACCTATTCCTTTATCCATTGAACCTTCAAAGTCAAAGGATTTTGATGAATCTATAGAATATTTAATTGCATCCCATAAAAGTAATGAGTGTGCTCCATAGGTATTTTCCTTGGCATTCAAACCGCCAAGTAGATAGTATGTCTTTTTATTATCCCAAACAAAAAAGGCACAACTTAATGGTATTCCTTCTCGATTCTTAGAAAACAACAATCTTCCAGATTGCCTCTGAAGGCAAGTATTGATAAGGTTTTCAATAAACTCTTTCTTATATGGCGGGTTTCTTTTTTTTCTAAGAAAAGTATCTCTATATAGCTTATAGAAAGTTTCTATAGGTTCTTTTGAAGTAATTGTAATCTCATTGTGCATGGATTTCCTAATCTCTGTCCTTCTCTTTCCAGACATGTCTCTCCATATAGATTCTGTATCATTTTCAGAATCTAAAATATAAGTATAGTAATTTGATTGAGAGTAACCTTCCCAAAAAAAAGGGAGCCAATTTGTAATACTTGAATGTAGATTCATTTGAATCTTAGCGACTCGAGGTAATTTAGCTATTATTTCAGATATGTATTTTGTAATTTTCTCATCTATATTTTTCGCTTTAATGTCAAATAGAGGTTCTATTGTTTGAGTGAGGGGTGGTTGGGTTATGACTCTTAGGAACAACTTTTTTTTTATGAAATAAGGGAGGGAAGCGACCGGAGTACCATCTCTTTCAACTAATACTACGTCCCAATTATCTTTTCCGCAAACAGCATCTAACCACCAAGGTTGTGAGAATATAGATATATCATCAAAATTAGATATAAATTCTAAATATTTTGTTTTTTTGGAATTCACAATTATATTTTGACTTAAAATATCAAGATTAAAATTCAATTCCATTATACTTGAATCTAATTCGTTATTATTTAATTTTAAAACTGTGTTTTTTATGGATTATAAAGATATTGAGGAATGGTTTGATTCTAATCAAGATGGATCTCTTAGAAATTCTAATTCATCGTCTCACATAGAGCACTTAACAGAGTATATATTAGAAAAATGTCAATTTAAAAAAAGCTCTAAAATACTTGAGATAGGGTGTGGAGATGGCTTGATTCTTGCAAGTATTAAGAAGAAAAGGCCGGATCTTCAGTTATCTGGTATCGATCTATCGCAGAGGCAAATTATTAAAGCTCAATCATTGTTACCGAAGATTGAGTTTTTCGCGGGCAATTTTCTGGATGTAGATATTCCTAGAAACTTTGATGCAATTTTCTCTTTTTCAACTTTTCAGTACATAAAAAGGGATGATATAAATAAATTTAATAAAAAATGTTTGGACCTGATAGATACATCGGGAAAAGTAAGTCATTTGTCAATTCCGAATACAGATTTCAGGAGAGAGTATTATTATAAAGCTTTAAAAAATTCCAGAAATAACTTTGTTGCTTTTTCGATAAGTCTATTAAAAAACTTAAGCTATAAATACGGCAAAGATGGGAGCAATTGGCATAACCCAAATCATTTAATGAGACATAACCTTGATTGCAAGATATGCATAGATAGTCCCTCTGATTCTTGGTACAGGTTTAATTTTCATCTCATAAGATAAATGAACATTGGAATATCTTTTTATAGTCAAAGAGAGGTCTTTTATCTTCTATCCTCGCCTCTTTTCGACCTAATAAAAAAAGACGATGGAAATAATTATATATTCTTTACAGAAAATCCAGCGGTCCTAGAAGATTTAATAGAAGAATTTGAACATATAAGAGTAGAAAAATACTATAAATCGAATAAGCTAAGAGAACTATTATTTAAAATTCTGATTTTTCCTTACGAAAAATATGTATTGTTAAACAAGAAACTTATTGGGGATCACGAATATATTTTAAAAGAGATAAGCTCTTACAATAATAGACAAATACTTATAGGGAAATTCCTATTTTATTTCCCTTTATATCCATTTATTTTAAAACTAGTCAGATTTATAACCTATAAGACAAAATACTATAATGAATTTGACTTAGACAAAGTATTGCTTACTGAATACCATCATTTTCAAGAGAAAGTCCTTTCATATAATCTTGGTAGTATTTCCTATCTTTTTCCTCCCTCCCACGATACGTACACAATTGATGGAGTTTTCGACAATAAAATAAACAGGTATTTTGTATGGGATGAACAAAATAAAATATTTGCTAATAAGATTTGTTCAATACCTAACGAAGATATAACTGTTTCAGGTAATCCCATTCACGAAAGTATAAGAAATTTTCAAGGCGAAAATATCGTCTCTAACAAAATATTGATTTTCGGAAGTAATAATTTTGTATACAACGAAGTTGAAATGGTCCGAGAAATTAAAGAAGATGATTATTTAAATTCTTTAGGTATAAGCCTTAGAATCAGTCCTAGTGTAGGCGGTACGGGTAAAGAATGGGAAAGAAGAAAAGATGAACATACTAAAACTCTAGGATTAAAAAATATCATCTTACCTTCAAGAGCTTGGTTTGGCTCGAAGTATCAAAAAACCGATCTTAACTATGATTACTTTTCAAGTTTATTGAATCACAAAATATTCATTGTGACTGGTGTTTCTAATATTGCTTATGATGTTCTGTCCATGAAAGGTATTCTTGTCCTAATGTTTTTTAATGACTATGAAGACGCTGATAAGTTTCCATGGTGGACTTGCGAACAGAGAGAGGTGCTGAATCATCTGAAAGATAAACCTGGTGTCTTGGTGTGTAGATGTGTAAAAGAACTTAAAAAACAGCTAGAGTCATATATAAAAAATAGAGATCATTCTTCTACATACTATAGTCAAAACATAAATAGTTCCCAAATAATCTTTAACAAGTTATTAAGTTAAAATGAAACTTCTCATATCAGCATATAGCGGGTTAGGAAATACAATCCAACTAACAGCGTTGATACAATGTATTAAAAGTTCAAGAGAAAATCATGAGATCTTCTTTATAAGTGATGATAAATATTCCCAAAATGAGATCTTGATAGATGAAGAGGTTAAAACACTCAAATTCCAAAAAACATCTGTAAAGTCTTTCATCGAGATCTACAGGCTAATATCAAAAGAAAGATTCGATATCATATTTCTTCCTTTTATTGGATCGCCTGGCTGGTTATTAATCCTTTCTGTCGCACTATTAAAACCAAAAATCTTTACACATATCCAAAAAATGGAGTTTTCAAAATTATTTATCCTAAAGTATTTTTTCAAACTATTTGTTCCAAATTTTAAATCAGTGAAATTTGATGAAAACAGAAGCGAAATAGAAACATATAAGGATCTTTTATTTGCAACTAAAGAATTTAGTGCCTCAGCAATAAATTGTATGCCTTCTCTAAGCATCAAAAATAATGTATTTCAACAACCTTTTTTAGATATAAATGATGAATATGTTTGTTTTCAATATGGAGTTTACAACGGAAGGCCTTCCCCGAAAATGTGGATAGATGATAACTGTTATGATTTTTTTACAAAGTTTTTAAAAAAATATCCAAAAAAAAAATTAGTCCTTTTAGGAGATGGCGAAATTAAAGAATCATTTCCTACTCAACCAAGATTGATAAATCTTATTAAGAAAACAAGCATCAATGAACTTAAGATAATTGTCAAAAATGCAAAACTAATTATTTCTATGGATAGCGCTCTGATGCATTTTGCAAATGCTTTAAATGTCCCGCTAATAGCAATCTATGGACCTACGAATAGTGCAAGAACTTTCCCTAAAAAAGAGGGTAACTTCAAAATACAGAGTAAATATCATGATAATGGACAATGCGATCTCATGGCTAAACTACCGGAAACAAAAGCGATTGAAGTCTGCGAAGATTGCAAACAATTCATGAAAGACATAAGTGCTAGTGATGTCCTTAAATTTATTGAAGAAAAAAAGTTGTTGAATTAAATAGACTTATCTTTAGTTTCCTTCATATTAGATAAATTTAAACTTACAACTACTAGAAAACCGTAAATATATATTGGAAAAGAACTTACCCTATCGCCTACATCAATTAAATTTAGCCCTGTCGTTAGCCCAAAAACCAATAATGCAGAAATAGAGATCCAGATATTTCTTTGTAGTGCTCTTATTTCGGAAGATAAAAACTTTGCTGATATCCTATACCTAATATAACTGTAAAGAAGAAAGAAATAAAAAGTTAATGTTCCTGCAAGACCTACCGAGATCAGAGATTCTAAGACTTGATTGTGTGAATCCCACATTGCATTAAAACTTTCAACAAAAACTAAAGTGCCATAACCGTTACCGAATATTGGGCTTTCTTTAAATTTTTCGAATCCAAGAAGTAGTATCTCCCCACGCGAGCTCACAATGGTGTTTATTAGTATGTCTGATAAGGTCAATGCTTCCCCTATTTCAGTGCCTGATATCCTTGCTAAGATAATTCCGCTTGCAAAATAAAAAAATGCAATCGAAAAAAGTAGAGTTAAGATTACAATAAGGAACTTATCAGAGGCCTTGAAGTTCTTACTTTTTCTACTAAATAAATTTGTAAAGAAAAGTAAAAATCCGATAGTCATGAATGTAAGAAATCCACCTCGACTTTTATCTATCAAAACTAGTAAGCAAATTAATAGTGCATACAGAAACAAAAAAAACTTACCAACCAAGGATGTGTTAGACGAAAAGAAATAAACAAATATTAATGGCAATGCAATTAATGAAATCCCAGAGACAGCATTAAGATCTATATAACCATATCCTGAAAATTCGAGTCTAATTAAACTAAAAATTGAAGTAAACATTTCGAATCCGGCGTTGAAAAACAAAACCAAAGAGGCAAAAACAGAAAAGATAAACAAAGAAAAAACAAAGCTCATAATTAGTTTATTCATCGAGTTTATGCCCTCTTTTCTTTTTTCCGATACAACAATTGATATTGAAAGAAGAAGAAATAAGAAAGTAAAAGCTAAAATTAAACCGACTAAATTAGATATCTTCATGTCACTTAGTAAAAAAGACACGAAATTACAAAAAGCCCATAAAAATGAAAATAAAACTATTTCAATAGGAAACTTCTGACTTTTATATTTTGTTTGTAATGAAAAATAAATAGCTGAGCTTATGAATAACTCTACAAGTGCAACTAGTAGGCCAGTCCCAATTGCTTCTAGCAAGTTATTCACTGATGGGAGAATTGGAAATATCAAAATGAACAATACTAAAGCTGAGTCAGGCTTTTTAATAAGGAGGCCCAAGAATAATAGTATCGACGGCAAGAATATCCCAATGGACAGGATTGCAACATCATAAAAAGATCCTGATGCCTGACCACCTATGATATCGAATAACCAAATAGAAAAAAAAGATATAAATAAAACTATGGGGATTATTTCTTGGTTTTTTACAAAGTTATACATAGGATGATATGGAAGACTTTAGCATAAGGTACAATGATAAAACCATTTAGACTGCTCTAATACATATTTAAAAAATGTTTTTTCTAAATCTCTACGATAGACTTAAATCAAAGCTGAAGAAAGGCGGATGGGCTGGATTGTTTATCACATTTAGAGACAGGATAAATAATCGTTTTGATTCCCCAGGAGATTTCTTCCGTCCAACAATAAATGAAAAGCACTTTTTAATAACCCTTAAGGAAATAATTTTTTTTAAAAGAAAATTAGAGTCAAAAAGAAAATATAAGAAGCTTAACCTTACGAATGAAGGTACTCTTAGAATGGATTCCTCGAAAGGTTATTTGCATCTACCAGAAGGTTTTCTAAATTATAGTTCAAGCCTTAGAAAGCATATTTTAGAGAAATATAATATCAATTACCTACTTGATAATTTAAGTGAGGTTGGTGAAAATTATCCAGGTATAGCTGGCAAAAGAAGCCCCATAATCAATCTTGTTCAGGATTTGTATGGAGATGACTTACTATTGAAGTATGTAACTGATGCTTCAATGTTAAGAATAATTGCAAGGTATTTAAAATCTTATCCATGGCTCTATAGTTGTGACTTATGGATATCTAATGAAAATGAGAATAAGACTGGAACAAGTCAGAACTTTCACATGGATTGGGAAGATAGAAAAATTGTTAAGGTATTATTTTTTTTAGGAGATATTGATAATGAAACCGGTCCGCTAAGTCTAATTGATGCCGAGAATACAAAAAAAGTAATAAATGATCTTAAGAGCAGCTACAAAAAAAATATAGTTTCTCAAAGATTGAGTGACGAAATTGTATTCAATACAGTTGGAGAAGATAAATTATTCAAAGCTGTCGGCAAAAAGGATGATATTTTTATGGTGGATACTTGTAATGTTCTCCATTATGGTTCTAGGAAATCCAGTAAACCTAGGTTAATGCTTAGCTGCATGTATGCCTCCCCTTTTTCCTTAAATACTTGGAGTAAACCAAAGCATAGAAATAAAAAACCTTTTCCAAATCAATTAAATAAGAAAGATTGGGTGGTTTGGGATTAGGCTAAGAAATGCAATCTAATACACATCATCTAAAGTCTATTAGCTCAAGCACTGTGCTGTACTCAGCACCCCAGATACTCGGTCTTCTTGGATCATTAGTCTTGATACCTATTTTTACTAGATACCTGTCACCCGAAGATTTCGGTTTATTGGCCCTTCTCTTATCAATAACTGGAATAGGAGTCTCTTTTTCCAGCTTGAAAATGGAATCGGCTATGTATCGATACAACACAGAGTATGAAGGGTCTTCTAGAAAAGATTTCTTAGCCACCATATTTTTTACTAAAATTTTTTTAGCAGTAATCATTTCTTGTTTGTTCCTGTCGTTGATAATGTTAGGTTTATCTTTAGGCTTTGAATTAGAAAAGATTCCTTTTAATCCTTATATCCCTTCAATAGCCATCTTGATTTTCTTGATATCTTGTAGCGGTTTTCAACTTGCTTTATTTGTTGCAGAGGAGAAACCAACAGAACATGTCACCATAATGATTTTTAGTTTCTTCATAACAAACTTTTTGGCCTTATTCTTCGTCGTTTATTTAGGACAAGATATATGGGGAAGGATTAAAGCAATGTTAATCACAGAGACAATAATTTTTTTATTAATGTTAGCGATAACCTTAAAGGCCATTAATTTTAGTTTTAAAATGGAATATATTAAAAGATCTTTAAGGTTCTCTTTGCCTTTATATATGGGAGATCTTGTTAATCTAATTTATCAATATACTGATCGTTTCGTTCTAGCATTTTATGTAGATATTTCAAAAATTGGTTTTTTATATATTTCAGATAAGATAGCGATCCTCATTCAATCTCTTTTTAGGGGTTTCGAAAAAACTATAAATCCCTTTATCTTTAATCAAAAGAATAAAGAAGCTCAGAAATCTGCCTTAGAGAATATTTTTATATTAACGGTGTCTGTATCTTGTTTAATTTTGTTTCTGTACTTGAACCTATCGGAAGTTTTTTTAAAAGAATTTATAGGTCCTGAATATAATGATATCTCTGTGATTCATGCAATAAAAGTGCTTGGTATTGCTTACTTTTTAACTACTGTGTACCCATTTTTCTCAATTGCATTGGGTATCGAAGAAAAGACAAGCAGAATTTTTAAAATCACCTTTATATCTGCTTTGATAAACCTATCATTAAATCTAACTTTAATACCAATGTATGGTTGGCTTGCCGCTACCTTCTCAACTCTAATTTCCTGTGTCTTTACATGTGTAGGATTAGGATATTTTTCTAGAAAAGAAACTCATATAACTTTCAATTATAATCTCGCAATTACGTTACTAATGATCACAGTAGCCACTTATTTTCTGCTGAATAATCTTTTTAATGAATATTCACTTTTATATGTAGCGTTAAAAACAGCTGTAGGTACTTCCTTTCTTCTCTTCATGATGTTTAAAATATTCTATCTAATGACTTACATCAAAAATATTAAATAAAAAATGTTTATAAAGAATAAAGATCTAAATAGATTAAAAGTTCGTTCAGATCTTTCAATTAAAGATTCCATAAAAATATTAGAAGAAGAAAGAAAGGGAATTGTGATCGTAACTGAAGAAAGTAATAAGATCATAGGTACGGTCACAGATGGAGATATACGTAGGGCAATTCTCAAAGGCCTATCTTTTAATGAATCGATTAAAACAATAATGAATAAAAGCCCAGTTACATCGTCACTTCACAATGAAGCTGAGCTCAATAAATTAAGTATCGAATCGAATCTGGAGAGCATTCCCATAATAAACGAAGAAAATGAATTAGTTGCCTTATATTCTTTAATGCTCTCTTCCTTATCTAATCAAAATTCTTCCCCCAGCAAGAAATATAAAAATATTGCTGCTTTTATTATGGCAGGTGGGGAAGGCAAAAGAATGAGGCCTATTACGCTAGAGAAACCAAAACCTTTAGTTCATATAGGTAAAAAGACCCTTTTACAAAGAAATATTGACTTGATCAAGGAAGCAAATATTAAAGACATTTACATTTCGGTAAATTATATGGCAGAGAAAATTATTGAAGAAATTGGTGATGGGAAAGATATTGGCATAAACATTAATTATATTAAAGAAGAAAAAAAGCTTGGAACCGGAGCACCCCTAGGACTGATTCCAGAAAATTCATTTGATCATATCCTTATAATCAATGCCGATATACTGACCTCTCTTTCCTTAAGTAAGCTAATAGGTGCTCATATTGATTCGAACTCTGATGCCTCAATTGTGGTTACAGAAAAGAATACCCAAATTCCTTTTGGAGTTATAGAAATAGATGAAAATGAAAAGCCTATTAAAATAACCGAAAAGCCCAAAATTAAGCATTTTTGTGCAGCGGGTATTTATATGCTCACTTCAGAAGTCACATCTAAAATAGACTCAAATGAATTCATGGACATGCCAGATATTTTGAATGGACTTATAAAAATGGATAAAGTTGTAAATGTATTTCCTTTGTTCCCTTTAATAGAATCTTGGAGCGACATTGGAACAAAAGAAGCTCTAGATGAAGCGAATAAAACTCAATAAATACTTCTTCCTATACACTCATATTCAAAACCTTTATCGATTAGGCTGCCTCCATCATATATATTTCTTCCGTCAAAAATTAACTTTCTCTTTAAAAGATTACTGATTTTCTCAAAATCAGGTTGCCAGAAAGATTTCCACTCAGTTGCTAAAATTAAGGCTTCGCAATCCTCAACAGCTTCGTACTGGTTATTTGTTAATCTAAAATTGTCTCCCAGTTTTAAAGACTCTTTAGTAACAGCGGGATCAAAAGCTTTGACATAAGCTCCTTCTTTTAAAATTTTATGAATAAGAATTAAACCAGGAGATTCTCTTATGTCATCCGTTTCAGGTTTAAAAGATAATCCCCAAACAGCAAATTTCTTGTTTTTTAATTTTCCGTTGAATTTACCTTTTATTTTTTCAAAAAAGAAATTGCCCTGATTTTCATTAGCCTCCAATACCGATTGGAGAATTGACATTTCCACTGCATTATCCATTCCTATTTTATTCAATGCTCGCAAATCTTTTGGAAAACATGACCCTCCAAAACCCAAACCTGGATATAGAAAAGAATCACCTATTCTATTGTCCTTTCCTATTATCTCTCTGACTTCCTCTATATCTGCATTGACTTTCTCGGCAAGCCTAGAAAGTTCATTCATGAAGCTAATTCTGGTGGCTAGCATAGCATTTGCTGCATACTTGGAAAGTTCCGCCGATTCTATACTTGTTGATATTATTCTGTAAGATCTCTTCACAAATGGGTTATAAATCTCTTTTAAAATAGATTCAGACTTTCGGTTATCAACTCCCAAAACTATACGATCAGGTTTCATAAAGTCTTTGATTGCACTTCCTTCTTTAAGAAATTCAGGATTAGAAGCCAAATCAAAAGATATATCTTTTTTTTCTTTTAATAGAGTTTCTCTAATAGTTTGTTTTAAAAGACTTCCAGAACCAACGGGGACTGTCGATTTAGTTACTATCAGTTTATAGTCCTTCATCAATGTAGCGATTGATCTTGCTACTTCTAGAACTGAAGCCAGATCAGCTGAACCATCCTCATCTGATGGAGTACCAACTGCAATAAAATGAACATCTGATTTATCAACTGCCAACTCTAGGTCATCAGTAAAAACCATATTGCCCTTTTGTAGATTATCTTGAATTAAGATTTCGAGTCCTGGTTCATAAATTGGCGCAACTCCACTTTTTAATTTATTTATTTTTTCTCTATCAGTATCAAAGCATATGACTTCGTGTCCTAAATCAGCCAAACACGATCCTGTAACTAAACCTACATAACCACTTCCATGAATAGATATCTTCATAACAAATAAGTTTTTATTGAATTCACAATTTTTTTAGAAGCATCTCCTTGACCGTAGGGATGATAATCCTCCTTCCTACTTTGCTTGTCTAAATTAAACCATGCCTCTTCGATATTCGCTGATTCGGCACCCGCAATAATATTCCAACCTGATTGAACTGTTTCAATCCACTCTGTTTCATCCCTGAGTGTTATACATGGTATAGAATTAAAGAAAGCTTCTTTTTGTAAACCTCCTGAGTCAGTCAATATGCATTTAGAGTTTAATTGTAACTTTAGGAAATCTAGATAAGCTAAAGGTTCAACGATGATCACATCAGGTCCAATTTTTATCTTATTTTCTTCTAGGATTTTTTTTGTTCTCGGGTGTATAGGTAAAATTACTTTTATTTGTTTTGAAATAGAACTTAATGCAGAGAAAATGGATTTAAGTCTTTTTAAGTCATTCGTATTTTCTTTGCGATGAATTGTACATAAAGCATAGGCTTTTTTATCTAGTTCCAATTCCTTGATAAACATCTCATCGTGAATATTTTTCTTTCTTAAATTCATAATATCCAGCATAACATCACCAACTTGAGTTACTCCCTCAGTGATATTCTCCTTTTTGAGATTTTGAACTGCTAAGTTACTGGGGCAGAAAAGAAGTTGAGATAAGGCGTCAGTTATAATTCTATTTTTCTCTTCAGGCATCAAAAAATTCCTTGATCTCAACCCTGATTCCACATGAGCAACAGGTATATCTAGTTTAGAAGCAGCTAAAGACCCAGCTAAAGTTGAATCTGTATCTCCGTAGACAAGCACTAGACTTGGTTTCTCTTTAATTAGGATCTTTTCTATCTCCTCTAACATCCTTCCAGTTAGGGCTCCATGTGTTAGGCCTGAAATGGCCAAATTATATTTAGGAACATCTAATGAAAGCTCCTTAAAGAAGACATCTGACATATTTTTATCAAAATGCTGGCCTGTATGGATTATATTTTCTTCAAGTTCTTTATTTTTCTTAATTTCTTCAGATACAACTGATGCTTTTATGAATTGAGGTCTTGCACCAAGTACTGTAATAATTTTTTTTCTTGCCATCTATTTGGGTTGTTCCAAAACTCTTTCGCCTCTCTTATTCATCCATCCTATCCTCTTTGCCGGAACGCCAGCCATTAAAGCATAGGGCTCGACGTCTTTAGTAATAACTGCCCCTGCAGCGATAAAACAATATTCTCCTAGTGTACATCCGCAAACTATAGTTGCATTAGCGCCTATAGTGGCACCTCTTTTTACTAAAGTTTTTTGATACTCGTCTTTCCTCTCTATAGCAGCTCTTGGATTTATTACATTAGTAAAGACCATACTGGGGCCACAAAAGACTTCGTCCTCTAGGACAACGGAGTCGTAAACACTCACATTATTTTGTATTTTGCATCTATCACCTATTCGTACATCATTTCCTACATATACTCCTTGCCCCAAAGAGCACTCCTCTCCGATAACGGTATCCTTACAAACATGAACCCAATGCCAAATTCTTGTATTTTTTCCTATTTCAGCACCTTCATCAATTATGGCCGTTTCGTGACATTGATAATTCATATTTATTCCTGATTGAGATAGATAGTTGATGAAGATTCTACAGATTCATATGTAGCTTCGAGTATTTGAAGAGACTTTATACCATCTTCTCCATCACAAATTGCCTTTGATTCATTTTTTAAGACTTCAGCAACGTTTTTATAATATTCAGAATGACCATGAGATTTTTGAGAGTTTGAAGTATCGCTTGTCTCTTCAAGTATGTTGTCATAAGAATTATCTTCTAAATCCCACCTTTCAATTTTTTGTAGAGCCGTTCCGCCAATCTTGATTGTCCCCTTTTCTGCAATCACAGTTATAGAGCCTTCAAAGTTCTTTGGATAGGTAAGCATTGTATAATTCATAGAACCCAATGCGCCACTTATAAATTGTAGGTTCACTACACCAGTGTCTTCAGTTTCTATATCCCTAGTAGTAGAGGCAAAAGCATTTAGACTTTCTACAGGCCCAAACAGCCAGTACAGTAAATCAACATAGTGACTTGCTTGATTCATGAGAGCTCCACCATCATGCTCTTTGGTACCTCTCCAATTTTCTTTATCGTAATACTCTTGAGGTCTAGTCCAAAAGACATTAGATTGAACAAAATGAATTTTACCCAGAATTCCTTTATCTATTAATTCTTTCAAAATTTTTATATTGTTATTTAGTCTGTTTTGCTTCACAACAAATAATTTTGCTTTTGATCTCTGAAACTCTTTCAGCATGTCCTGTGCATCTTGAAGCTTTACTGCCATTGGCTTTTCCGTTATAACATGGATATTTTTTCTTCCTGCCATAATGCTTTGATAAGAGTGCATTCCACTTGGCGTGCATATGGAAATTAAATCTATAGCTCTATCCAATAACATTTCTTCATATTCAGAGTAAGTAGAAATGGGAGAACTAAATTCAGATAAAATATTTTCATTCTTATCGCATACAGCCTTTAATTCAAAGAGGTCTGAATTACTCTTAATAGCTTCCAAGTGATTTGTGGCAATTCCACCTAAACCTAATATTCCTACTCTAATTTTTTGCGTTGAGTTCGACATTTCAAAAAGGGTACTAAGCTTTAAGCAGGTTATCTGTTTGTTCTTTATAGACACCTCTTGTGTCTATCAACAATTTAGAATTTTGAATTATCATATCGTAGTCAAAATCATCATGGTCTGTCACCAACAATACAGCATCGTAGGAAGAGATGACATCTGGAGTTAACTTGACGCTGTTCAGATCAAATTCAAAGTTCCTTAAAGTCGGGAATGATGGAATATAGGGGTCAGAATAATCATAGTCAACTCCATTTTCTTCCAGGTGCTTCATGATCAATGCAGCAGGAGATTCCCTCATATCATCTACATTCTTTTTATAAGCAATTCCAAGAATTAGGACTTTGGAGTCTTTTAATGGTAATGATTTCTGATTGAGCGCATCGGATAATCTAGATATAACCCATTTTGGCATTGAGTGGTTTATCTCCCCTGCGAGCTCTATAAACTTAGTATTTAAACCATACTCTCTAGCTTTCCAACTCAGGTAAAAGGGATCTATTGGTATACAATGTCCTCCAATTCCAGGACCTGGATAATATGAAGTAAAACCAAAAGGTTTAGTTTCTGCCGCTTTTATTACCTCATGAATATCAATACCCATAGCCGTGCATATTACTTTCATTTCATTCATAAGACCTATATTTACCGACCTTTGAATGTTTTCAAGCAGCTTTGTCATCTCCGCAACTCGAGTTGAGCTAACCTTTACAACTTCTTCTACAACTGCTTCATATAAGTTTGCGCCGACCTCAAGACAATTTTCGCTGTATCCTCCAATTATTTTGGGTATATTAGAAGTTGAAAAGTCTTTATTTCCTGGATCTTCTCTCTCAGGGGAGTAGACTAAATAGAAGTTATTTCCAATATCGAATCCTTCCAAAATAAGTCTTTTAGAAATTAGCTCATCTGTCATACCGGGATATGTGGTACTTTCTAGAGATATCAGCTGGTCTTTCTTTAAAAAAGGAGTAATAGAGTCTATGGTATTTGAAACGTAACTTAGATCTGGTTCCCTATTTTTATTTAGCGGTGTCGGAACACAAAT
>MDTD01146866.1_pt1 | contig 18292 bp, 17 predicted proteins | sample 811221 | NCBI WGS metagenome assembly MDTD01 (sample SAMN05326646, study PRJNA326480) | marine metagenome | isolation source: seawater | place: Pacific Ocean: South West | collected 2011 | reverse complement strand
TGGCTAAAATTGGTATTTTTAATGAGGAATAGTCTTCAGAAACCGAACCATGTTTCCAGTAATTGTTATACTTTTGATGACCTATCCATTTAATGGATAAAAGTGTGTTGACTTTAAGCCTTTCTAACCACATTTTTTTCCAATTTTTTCCAACTATCATTGGGTCTGGTGGTCTTGAAGAATATGCCAACATAACAGCACCCCATCTAAAATTATCTCCAAGAAGACACCCTCCCTTAAAATGTATATCATCAGTGAATCTATTAACTGATGTATAAGCAGTAACAATAGTCTTCAAATTTTTAGGTGCTAAAGATGCAATTTGTAAGCTATTAAAACCTCCCCAACTTTTTCCTATCATACCAATATTTCCATTGCACCAGTTCTGATTTGCAATCCATTTAATTGCAGTAATTGCATCATCTTGTTCTTGAACAGTGTATTCATCATGCATTACACCACCACTATCACCAGAGCCCCTCATATCAATTCTTATCGCGATGTAACCATTATTAGCAAAGTAGGGGTGTATTAATTCATCCCTATATATTGTTCCATCTCTTTTTCTATATGGTATATATTCAATTATGGCAGGTAAGCGTTTTTTATCTGTGATTTTTGGCATCCAAACTTTTGATGATAATTCTATCCCATCTTTCATTGGAATCCGAAGATCTTCTTTAATCCAAAAATTTTTCAAACTGTTTGCTTTAATATTAAATCAGCACATTTTTCACCTATCATTATACACGCTGCATTTGTATTTCCAGAAATCAATGTTGGCATAATAGAACCATCTGCAATCCTTAAGTTACTTATTCCGTGAACCCTAAGATTGTCATCAACAACAGATTGGTTTTTTTTTCCCATTCTACAGGTTCCAACAGGATGATAAATAGTTTCTGCTCTCTCGCTAATAAATGAAAAAATCTCATCATCAGTCTTCTTATCTATACCTGGTATCATTTCTTCACTACAAACCTTTTGCATAATTTCAGTATTTGCTATTTTTCTTACAAGTTTAAAACCATCTATAATTGTTCTTCTATCCAATTCAGTACTAAAAAAATTGTATGTAATAGCAGGATGATTATTAGGATCAGGTGATTTAATATGAACATGTCCACGACTTTCAGGTCGATTCTGATTTACTGTAAACGTAAACCCCGGTTCTTTTCCTAATACTCTCTTATTATTTTTTAATTCAATACGAAAAGGAATACAATGTACTTGAATATCAGGATCTTCTAAATCATTTCTAGTTTTAAAAAAACCAACAACTGGTGCAGAGGGAAGACTCAAAAGCCCTTTTTTAAAAGCAAAATATTTAAAAATTTGATAAATTAATCCTAAACCTCTCCCTTTTTTATTATATGTCAAATCAGGTCTAATAGATTTATAAACAATTCTTGGTCCTATGTGATCTTGGAGATTTTCGCCAACATAAATATTTTCATGCTCAATATTAATGTTGTATTTATTTAAAATTTTAGGATTTCCAATTCCTGATAACTCTAGGAGTTGTGGGGAGTTTATAGAACCAGCACATATAATTACTTCTTTTGATGCAAAGAAACTCTCTTTTTGTTTCTTAATTATAACATCGACTCCATAACATTTTTTAGATTTAAGTAATAATTTTTGAACTAATGTATTAGTTATAATTTTTAAATTTTTTCTACTACTTACAGGATCAAGATAAGCAATTCTTGCGCTTGTTCTTTTTCCCTTGAACATAGTTGTTTGCGTTTTTGCAATTCCTTCTTGATTGTTAGCATTGTAATCTTTATTGACTGGAATTTTTAGAGATTTACATGCTTTAAATATATTCTCGCAAAATAGGTTATTCTCATTATACTCGGTAACTTTTAATGGACCATCAGAACCTCTAATATTATCTTCTCCATTTTGGTAATTTTCTATCCTTTTAAAAATAGGAAATACATCATTAGAACTCCAACCTCTATTTCCCATTTGGGACCAAAGATTATAATCATTTTCATTACCTCTGACATATACTAATCCATTTATACTACTTGAACCACCAAGTAATTTCCCCCTAGGTACTGGTATGTTTCTAAAGTTTGTATTTTTTTCTGGTTCAGATCTATAACACCAATTTGCAGAAGGATTATCAATCAACCAAGAAAAGCTGATTGGCATACTTGTGAAAAAATGATCTTCTTTTCCAGCTTCAATTAACAACACACTAGTATTTTTATCTTTTGACAATCTATTTGCAACTACGCAACCCGCAGAGCCTGCTCCTATTATTATGTAATCAAAATGTTTTGACATTTTTTCTCCTAATTTATCTAAGTCTTAATTTTATAACCTGTTTTAAAAATCATCCATATAATAAATATGCAAATCAAACAAAAAAAACAAATTGCTAAAAAACTTGTAAGAACCGAAATTTCTGAAACTCCAAAAAAGGACCACCTAAATGCAGATACAAGGTAGACAATTGGATTGAACAAAGTTACCTTTTGCCAAAAAGGTGGTAACATTGAAATAGAATAGAAACTTCCACCTAAGAATACTAATGGAGTAATTATTAAACTTGGTACTAAATTTAATTGTTCAAAATTTTCTGCCCATATTCCCAAGATAAAACCAAGTAAACTAAATGATATACAAGTTAATAACAAAAAAATAAGCATCCAAAATGGATGTAAAATATCAAGTGATACAAAAAAATTTGAAGTAATTAATATTATTATACCAATAGAAAAAGATTTTGTTGCTGCTGCTCCAACAAATCCTATAACAATTTCAACAAAGGAAACTGGAGCTGATAAATGTTCATATATGGATCCTGTAAATTTTGGAAAATAAATTCCAAAAGAAGAGTTTGAAACGCTTTGAATTAAAACTGTAAGCATGATAAGACCAGGAACAATAAAAGCTCCATAACTTACACCTTCGACAATACCCATTCTTGAACCTATTGCTGTTCCAAACACAACAAAATACAAACATGTTGATACCACAGGAGAGAGAATACTCTGAGAAATAGTTCTTAGAGTCCTAGACATTTCCATTACGTACATAGCTTTAATTGCATATATATTCATTTTTAATCCTTAAGCATTTTTACAAAGATTTCTTCTAATGAACTCTGATTAGTCTTTAAATCTTTTAAAATCAAACCTTCTTTTGATAAATCAGATAAAAGTTTTGTTATTCCAGTTCGCTCGGTAGTTGTGTCATAAATATATATTAATGACATTCCATTATTTAGAACCTCTAAATTATATTTTTTTATTGTTTCTAAATTTTTTTTTATTGGATTTTTGAGTTCAATTGTTAGCTGCTTTTTACCCATTTTTTTCATCAAATGGTTTTTTTCGTCAATTAACAAAACCTTTCCATGGTTAATTACGGCCACTCGGTCTGAAATCTCTTCTGCCTCTTCTATATAATGCGTAGTTAATAGAATGGTTGTACCTTTTGATTTTAACCTTTTTATTATCTCCCACATATCTCTTCTTAATTCAACATCAACTCCAGCGGTTGGTTCATCAAGAAATAATATCTTAGGTTCATGACATAAGGCTTTTGCTATTAATACTCTCCTCTTCATACCTCCTGAAAGTGATCTTAAAGGTAAATCTTTTTTATCCCATAAAGATAAGTCTTTAAGTAATTGCTCAATATGTTGGTCGTTATTTGGTAAACCAAATAATCCTCTTGAGAACCTTATACCATTAATAACATTATCAAATTGTTCTATGGTAAGTTCTTGTGGAACCAATCCAATAAGGCTTCTTGTTTTTTTAAAATTTTTAATAACATCAAAACCACCAACTTCTATCCTACCTTCTGATATGGAAGTCAATCCACAAATCATTGAAATAAGTGTGGTTTTCCCAGCACCATTTGGCCCTAACAATGCAAGTATTTCACCTTTATAAATTTCTAGATTAATATTTTCAAGGGCTTGTGTACCATCCTTGTAAGTCTTGTTTACATTTTCTATTTTGATGATTGGGTAAGTTTTACTTTTCATAAATTAATCACCCATTAGACCTAATATCATATTTATTTATTTTTGTAATTATTTAAATGTAATAATGTTGTCGAAGTGAAAGATTGCATATTTTCTTCATTAAGTAAATTTAATGTTAGTTTTTTACCAAGTTCAACACCAAATTGATCGAAACTGTTTATGCCCCATATAAATCCACAACTAATTGTTATATACTCATACAATGCTACCAACCTTCCTAACTCATAGGGACGAGTTTTTTCCCAACTTAATAAAACAGAGGGTCTATTTCCGTCTAAATTCTCATTTTTATTTTGTTTATTTTGTTTACCTAAAGCCAATGAATCAGCTTGAGCAAGAGCACTGTATGTGAGGATTTTATGACTTTCTTGCCAATTATCAATTTCACTGAAAACCCCAGAGTGTCTTGCAAATAAAATATCAACAGGAATTATATCTGTACCTTGATGTAGAAATTGAAAAAAGCTATGTTGGGAATTGGTTCCAATTCCACCAAATATAATTGGAGAAGTTTTTGAAAATAAATTGTTTTTTCTTTTAAAAAAACTTTTACCATTACTTTCCATTTCTAACTGTTGTAACCAATTTGGAAATTTTTCTAATTTTTGTTCATATGGTATAATTGCATAACTATTTCTATTTAAATAGTTTCTATTCCAAATTCTTATTAAAGCCATTAAAAATGGTATATTATCAGTCAAATTTGTTTCTAAAAAATGTTTATCTATTTGATAAGCTCCATCTAAAAATTGTAGATAATTCTGTTCTCCTATTGACAATATTATTGTTAGACCAACTGCTGACCATAATGAAAATCTTCCTCCTACTCCACTAGAAAAATTAAATATGTAATCTTTTTTAATTCCAAAGTTTATAGATTTTTCAGGAGATGCTGTAATTGCAACAAGATAATTAGAAAATGATACATTATTTTTTTTGTACCATTCCTTTATTAGGTTTGCGTTAGTAAGAGTTTCAATTGTGTTGAATGATTTAGATACAATAATAAAAATTGTTGCTTTTGGATCACAATTTCTTAATATTTTTTCTAAATGCATTGGATCAATATTACTTACATAGGAAATTTCCGGACCATCTGAAAAGTCTTCAAGAGCATCATTGACCATGAAGGGTCCTAAATCTGATCCACCTATTCCAACATTCACAATTTTTTTTATATTTTTTGAACTTCTGATTAATTTTGAAAATTCAATTAATTTTTTAAATTCTTTACTTTTTCTATATTGTTCAGTTCTTAAAAATGGGTGTAATACAAAATTATTTTCTGTAAAATTAATTTTCTCTTTTGCAAATAATTCTTGTTTTTTTTTCTCAAAATTTAAATGCTTACATAAAGATATTAAGTTATTCAAAATATCTCTATTAATTGACTGTCTAGTTAAATCAACCTCTAAATCCTCAAATTGATATAAAAAATTCTCCTTCCTTTCTTGAAATATTTTTTTAAAATTATATTTTTTAATATTTTTAGAGGCTTTTAATAATTGATTATGTATTATATTTATATCTTCCATTTTACTTTTTGATAATTTTCAACACTTGTAAGAATGATTTCTTTTATTTAATATATTAACTATGAACAATATTAATAAAAAAATACAGGAAATTTCGGATGAGTTGTTAAAATTTGGCATTGATGAAAACCAAATTTCATTATCTTTAGAAACAAGCATGTTTTTAAGAGAAACCCTAAAAAGTAATAAAGTTAATGATAATGTTGAGAAATTCAATCAAATTTATTCGAGTATATCCATGAAAAAAAATCGTCATTAATGTCTCTTTATAAATCAATATCTGATTATAATTCGATTTATCAGAACGATGATACTCTAGTGTCATTTGAAATAGAAAAAGTTGTAAATGAACTTGAAACTTTGGGAAAAAAACTTGATGCTGTCTCATTTATTGACCGCGAATTTTCATTAAAACAGTGTGAAGATTTATCAAATAAAAACAAATCTCTGCCATTGTTTGGAATACCATTAGCCCATAAAGAACTTTATGGACGATTTATAGAAAATGGAATTTCTTGGCCAAATGAGGGAGGATCCAAAAGTTATGAAAATCAAAAATCTAATAAAACAGCCTTTGTTATTAAAAAGCTAGATAGTGCTGGATCTATAGATTGTGGAAGACTGGTTTCTGTAGAATATGCACTTGGTGTTACTGGACATAATGAATGGTCAGGCACTCCAAAAAACCCTTGGAATTTAGAATATATATGTGGTGGATCATCCTCTGGATCAGGTTGTGTTGTTGCAGCAGGAATAGTGCCTGCTGCTCTTGGAAGTGATACTGGTGGGTCAATAAGACTTCCTGCTGCTGCTTGTGGGTTAGTTGGAATAAAGCCAACCCATGGATTAGTAAGTAGAGACGGTGTTTTTCCTCTATCAAATTCCCTAGACACTGTTGGACCATTAGCTAGAACTGTCAATGATGCAGCAAAAATTTTAGAAATCATTATGGGCTATGATCCAAATGATTCTTCTTCAATTAAAGTTCCATTTAACAAATTTTCAAAAGATCTAGATTTATCTGTAGATAAAATCAAAATAGGACTTCCAAAAAATTACTTTTTAGAAGGTACTGATACCGAAATGTCAGACTATACTGCAGATAGTTTTGATTTGATTGCAAAACTTGGATGTATATGTAAAGATATTATTTTGCCTGAAATTAATACAATAAATTCTTTAAATTTTCTTCTAATTGCAACAGAAGCAGCTAAGATACATAAAAAACATATCTTAGAAAATCACACCAAATTGAACAAGCAAACTCTTATGAGAATTTTAGCTGGAATTTATACTTCATCCGAAGAATATGAGAAATTGCTATTGTGCCGTTCCTCCATTTTAAAAAAATTTTTACATAGTGTTTTTGAAGAAGTTGATATTATTGTTACACCTGTTTGGCCATTCACTTTACCAACAATAAAAGAAAGTGATTTACGTGCTAACCCTGAAGCTGAACCTTTAGTACAAAGAATAGGCCATAATACTAGGCCTGTAAATTTTCTTGGTCTACCTGCTGTTTGCATTCCCACTGGTTTTGATAGAAATGGGCTTCCCGTCTCCCTACAATTAATTGGCTCCCCATATAGTGAAAACACTCTTTTAAATGTCGCTAAAAAACTTGAAAATGAGTATTCTTTTTGGGATCAGAGACCTAAAATCTAGATCTTTTTTCTTCAACTTTTGCTATTACTTCTATTAATACTGTTACCCCAGAGTTATTTAGTTCCTTTGCTTTTTGAATAGCAAGAGATAATTCACTAGGTTTTGTAATTTTTATTGAGTGAGCGCCAAGACCATCAGCAATTTTTGAGTAATTTCCTGACATTTTTGATACTCCAAATATTTCTCTTGCTTCCTTCCCAATTTTTCCTTGTGTTTTTCCAGTATAAGTTGCCATTGATTTATTATTTAAGACTATCGTTGTAATTGGTATTTCAGCTCTTACAGCAGTTTCTATGTCCATGCCAGACATTCCAAAAGCTCCTTCACCCATTATATTTATACAAAATTTATTTTTGTTTGCCATTTTTGCGCCTATTATTAATGGCAAACCAAATCCTAGATGAGTTGTTTTTCCCCATCCAATATAACTATTTGGTAACGTAGCTTGAAAAAAAGGAACCATGGAATCCCTTGGTGCACCCGCATCGTGAGTAACAATGCTTTCTTCCAAGTCTAAGTTCTTATTTAATTCATTTACAACACGATAATAACTTATTGGAACTTCATCTGAGTTAAGTGTTGCATCCCATTCATTTAACCAATTTTCTTTTTTATCTTTTATTTCGTCTAGAATTGATAAATTATTTCGGTAATTATTATTCGTCAGATTTTTTATTTCTATAATAATTTCTTTGATTGTTAATTTCGTATCACCTAATAACCCTAGATCTACATTTTCATCTTTATTAATGTCATTTGAATTTATAGTATTATGGATTAAATACTTTCCTGTTGGTATTTTTTGACCATATGGTGTTCTAGTTAAACTTGTTCCAAGAGCTAGAATTAGGTCTGAATTAACTAACCAATGATGAGCTGCTTTTGTTGTAGTACCACAACCTGAACCAACAAATAAAGGATGCCTCTCATCAAAAGAAGACTTTCCTGGCATAGTAGTATATACAGGTATTGAAAGTAATTCTGCTAATTTTTTTAACTCATTACTTGCTTCAGATGATATAACACCAGCGCCAGACCAAATCATTGGATTTTCTGCTTCTAACAACTTTTGTGCACATTCAATAATTAATTTTTTATCTGGCATTATTTTAGAAGTTTTAGGAGAGTTATAAATTTCAGCATTTTCAGGTACTTCTTGTTCACAAATATCTTCTGTTAATTCTACAACTACTGGACCAGGTTTTCCATTTCTAAGAGCATGAAAAGCTCTCCTCATTACATTATTTATTTGACTAGGAGCATATACAGCTTCAACTTGCTTCGCCCAACCTCTATATTTTTCAACAGCACTAAAATTTGGTGTTACAGAAATTTGATTTGTTGATACACCTTTAACTAAAACAAGTATAGGAACATTATCTGCAAATGATTGAGCTATTCCACCCATAGAGTTTTCTGCTCCTGCCTGCGATTGAACTGCTACCACACCAAAATTTTGTCTATTCTGAACTCGACTATACCCGTCAGCAGCCATAACTGCTCCTCTTTCATGTCTAAATGCTACCGTTCTAATTCCTACTTTAGCCGCTTCATTTATAATTTGATTTTCTGGAAAACAAGAAATCCATTCTATTCCTTCATTTTTTAATATTTGTGCAACTTTTTCAAAACAGTTCATTTTAAAACGACCTTTTATTTTCTAATTAAGTTTTCTAATTTCTCTAATGCTACATCAGATTTCTCTTGATAGGCAATAGTGCCTGCAAATTGTCCTTCTGAATTAATAAGAAAAACACTTGCTGTATGATCGATAAGATAATCTTGTTTATTAGTTAAATTTTTTTTTCTGTAGATACCCCAATTTTTAACAAAATTGAGAATTTTATCTTCTTCTCCTGTAACTCCGATAAATTGTGGTCCAAAATATGGAATGTAATCATTTAAAACATCAACTGTGTCCCTTTGAGGATCCAATGTAACAAAATATACTTTAAGATTTTTTCCTTTATCTCCTAATTTATCTAATAATAATGATAAATCATTTAGAGTTGTAGGACATACATCAGGGCAATTAGTAAAACCAAAAAACAAAATTGAAGGATTTCCAACAAAATTAAATTTAGTAATTTTCTCATTTTTATGATTAACTAAATTTAATGTAGAATTAATATTAAATCTATTATCTGGAATTAATTTTTTTATAATTTCTTGTGAGAAAAAAAATATAAATATAATTACAAATAATGATAATAAAAAAATAATTATAAATCTTAAATTCATTAAACTTCCTCAATCTAAAAATTTTTTCAAAACTTTAAAATTTGTTCTTAAAACACCACAATCTCCAAAATCTAATTTAACTATTTGATCAGAATTATAATTAATCTTTTTGTTTAATTTTTTAAACATTATATGTAAACCACCAGGACGAAGTCTAACAAACGAGTTTGACTTTATTTCTAATCCACTGTCTAATTTCTTCATTCTCATGATTCCATTTTTCACTTGCATAAAATGTATCTCTATTTGGGTAGAAAATTCAGAATTTACTTTTTGAAGAATTATAGGTGATTTATTATAATTTAATATGTTAAGATATCCTGCATATACTTTTGCACTAGGAGGAAATTTAATTATTTGTTCTTTTTTCGTAACAATTTTACTTGAATCACATTTTTCTGCAAAAGCTGTGTCTGTAGTTAATAAAGTTAAAAGAAAAATAAAAATTCTCATTAAGTAACACTTCTATAATTTTTTATAGATTTATAAAGGGATTTTGAATTAATTAAAGGTTTTTTTTATGAATGATTTTAAACAACCAAAAAAAACATATTATGATGTTATAATAGTAGGTGGAGCAATCATGGGATCCTCAGTTGCATGGTTTTTATCCAACAATGAAGATTTTGATGGATCAATATTAATTGTTGAAAGGGATCCATCTTATGAAAAGTGCTCTACATCTCATACCAACTCATGTATTAGACAACAGTTTTCAAGCGAATTAAATATAAAAATTTCACAATTCACCGCAAACTATCTTAAAAATTTTAGAGATGAAATGGGAGGAAATAAGGAAATACCAAATTTGAAAATTCAAAATTTTGGATATTTATATCTTTCAGACAATAATACTTTTTCAGAAATACTTAAAAATTCACAGGAATTACAAATAAAATGTGGAGCAGAAACACAAATATTAAATTCTGAAGAAATTAAAAAGAAATTTCCTTTCTATAATGTTAGTGACATTCAATTAGGTAGTCATAATATTAAGGATGAAGGATATTTTGAGGGAAGCATAATGTTTGAATGGTGGAGAAAATCAGCAAAAAAGAATAACGTAGAATATTTACATAATGAAGTTGTTTCTATGTCTTTAAATAATTTTAAAAATAATGTTGATAAGGTAATTCTTTCAACTGGAGAAGAAATTTCTTGTGGTACAATAGTTAATGCCTCTGGTCCAAGGGCTTTTTTAACTTCTAAAATGGCAGGAATTGAAATACCCATAGAGCCAAGAAAAAGATTTACGTATATTTTTTCATCTAATAATCCTTTAGATCAGGAATTACCCCTTACAATTGATCCATCTGGTATTCATATGAGGCAATATGGAGGCAACACATATATGGCTGGATGCTTCCCTGATCCAGATCCTGCTGTTGACTATGATGATTTTGAGGAAGATCATGATATGTGGGAAAATCATTTATGGCCTTTAATTGCAAATAGAATACCTCAATTTGATGCTTTAAAAGTAGAAAGTTCATGGGCTGGTCATTACGCATATAACTATCTTGACCATAATGCAGTAATAGGAAGGCATGATATAATAAAAAATTTTATATTCATAAATGGTTTCTCGGGTCATGGTTTGCAACAATCACCGGCTATGGGAAGAGGAGTTTCTGAATTAATTGTATATAATGAGTTCAAATCAATTGATTTATCACCATTCAGTTTCTCTAGAATAAAAAAGAACGAACCAATTATTGAAACAGCAATTATCTAATAAGATATTGTTAACCAACTTGTTTCTTTTGAGGATTCTAATATAGACTCCATAATTTTTTGTATTCTATAACCTGAACGAAAATTGAATTTTTCTTTTTTACCTACTAAAGAATCAGCAAAATACGCTATTTCAATTGCTTCATCATCACTATTAGCTTTATATATATCTATCATACATTTTTTAATTTGATTCATAATTAAATTTTTTTAAATTAGAAGTGCTTTAAAAACGTGTGTATGATGCAAAGATTGCATCACAAATAAAAATTACGAACCGTTAAAAATGACTACAAATTTTGATATTGCATTTTTTGTTAAAAATGAATTAGGCGAAGGACCAATTTGGGATTCTAATAAAAACCAATTAATTTGGTTTGATATAATTGGAAGAACTCTATTCTTTGGAAATCCTATAACTAAAACAGTCTCTACTATTGGTTTTGAAATGCCTGTTTCAGCTGGATTTTTAACTAATACGAATATTTTGTTAGTTGCTAGTTCAGATGGTCTACTGGAAGTTGATCAAATGTCAGGTTCTTATCAAAAGTTTGTTGATTTAGAATCACGAAATCATCTTACAAGATCCAATGATAGTAGAACTGCACCAGGTAACTCTATATGGTTTGGAACAATGGGAAAAAATTTAGAAAAAGGTTTAGGAGCTATTTATCACATTAAAGATAAAAAAGTTACAAAGTTATTTTCAAATATAACTGTATCAAATTCAATTTGTTTTTCGAAAGATGGTAAAAGAGCATTCTATAGTGACACAAACACTAACACCATAATGAAATGTGAAATCAATGAAGAAACAGGATTTCCAAACGGAAAATCAGAAATATTTGTTGATTTATCTTTTGAAAAAATAAGACCAGACGGTTCTGTTATTGACGAAAATGATTGTTTATGGAATGCACAATGGGGTTCTGGAAAGGTATCTTGTTATGATCCAGAGGGTAAGTTTGTAAAATCAATTTATTTACCTGCCTCTAAGATAACATGTCCTGCTTTTGGAGGTAAAGACTTAAAAACTTTATATGTAACTTCCGCAAATGAAAACTTGTCTTTAAAAGAAAAGGAAGAGCAACCGCATGCAGGAGCAGTTTTCTCAATTGAAATGGAGTATGCAGGCTTACCTGAGAGAAAAGTAACTTTGTAATTTTAATTCATTAATTTTTGATCAAAATGGTATTTAGTTAAATTTTCAAATCCATTTTCTGTAATTAAAACCTGATCCTCCAGTTTTATTGAGAAATCACCATTCTCCCTACTTACTAAAGCTTCCACACACAGGGTCATTCCTGGCTTTAAAACATGATCAAATGCAAATTCTTCATACTTATCTGGATAGCTAATGAGTGGCCATTCATCACATAAACCAACACCATGCATCTTACAACTATATTTTTGTTTTTGATATTTTGGTGGAAGAGTATGACCAGAAAAAGATAACTCTTTAAATGAAATTCCTGGTTTTAATAAATTCATATTTTCCATTATGTGATCATAAGCAATTTTATAATCATCTTTCATTTCTGTTAATGGACTACCATTTCCAACAAACCAAGTCCGTGAAATATCTGAACAAAACCCATAAGCACCTATTAAATCAGTATCAAAAGCTAATATTTCATTATTTTGAATAATCCTTGGACCACATTCTTGAAACCAAGGATTTGTTCTTGGACCACTTGTTAACAATCTTGTCTCGATCCACTCCCCCCCTCTAATTATGTTTTCATAATGCAAAATTGCCCAAACTTCATTTTCAGACATCCCTGGCATAACTTTTTCTTCCATTTTTTTTACTGACATTTCACAAGAATGTATAGCACATTTCATAGCTTTAATTTCTTCAGGACCTTTTATAGATCTGGTATGTTCCATTAACTCTTCACCATCAAATACAATATATCCTTTATGTTCAATTGCTCTAAGCCCATGTGGCATTATTTTATCAATTGCTAAATTCTTATTTTTTACATGGATGTTAATAATATCATTTAGTTGCTTTGAAAATTCATCAGCACTTTTTTTAACATTATCTCCCTCAGAAAAATAAAACATTGATGCGCCTGATCTAACCTCTTTTACGAGAGGGTTAAATTTACAAAGGAGTTCTGATTTATCATAATCCCACAACACAATGTAACCATTTGCTAAAATTAAGCATGCCCTAAATGGATTATGAGTGTTCCATAATTGCATATTTGTAGTGTCTGTTGCATATCGAATATTAAGTGGGTCAAATAATAATACGCCCCCAAGTTTTCTTTTGTTAATCTCATTAACCAATCTCTTTAATCTGAATTTTCTTAATTCTGCTAAATTAGGAATTTTAATATCTGATTCTTCCCACTCATTAAAAGCGAGTTTTGTTGGCCCAATTTCAATTCTATTGTTATTATTTTCAGTTCCATCAGGCTTAGTTTTACTAATTGACGGTGCATTTATTTTTCTTTTGCTTGAATAATGATCTAATTTCATTCTTTAACTCTCAAACTATAAATATAAGTATTTTAACACCTAAAAATTATGTAAAATTGTTCAGTTACGACAATATCTTGTCTAATTTAATTTACCTCTTTTCTTCAGGTAAAATTCCTCTTGGGGCAAATCTCAGCATTAATAACAAAATTATTCCCATAGTCATCAATCGCATATGTGCTGCACTTTCAATCAGATGGATTTTTAATTCACTTGTATCCGACATTCCTGAGGTTAATAAATTAATAAGCCAAATACCAATTGGTTCAGATTGAACCCAAAAAAACCAAATAATGAAACCTCCTAAGATAGACCCATGATTATTACCAGAGCCACCAACAATCACCATTACCCAAATTAAAAAAGTGAATCTTAAAGGTTGATATGAGGCTGGCGTAAAAATACTATCAATAGTTGTCAACATAGCTCCAGCAACTCCAACTATGGCTGAACCTAAAATAAAAACTTGTAAATGTCTGAATGTAATATCTTTTCCCATTGCATTCGCAGCTGTTTCATTATCCCTAATTGCTCTCATCATTCTTCCCCAAGGAGATTTTAATGCTTTTTCTGATAAGAAGAAGAAAACTAGTAAAACTGGAAGAAAAAGACTAGTGTAACAAATTTTGACAAAGATAGTTGACGCATCTACAACATTAAAGCTCCAAAAATCACATATTTTAATAAACCAATCTGAAGATTGTAGTTCAATTTCATATGGAACTGGACGAGGTAAACCATTCACATTTTTTACACCTCTTGTTAACCAGTCTTCATTTTTAAAAACATAAATCACAATCTCCGAAATACCCAAAGTAGCTATTGCCAAGTAATCTGATCGTAACCCTAATGATATCTTCCCAACTAAGTATGCTGCTCCAGCAGCAAGGATACCACCAACAATCCATGAAATTAAAATGGGAAGGCCAAATCCCCCAAGATAACCTGTTTTAGCAGGTTCAATAGATTCTATTAACAAAACGGCAGGGTCTGTTATAAACCTCATGATAATTAAACCAAGAAGAATAGTAATTGCTGTTAACCAATATTTTTTCTTTACCGAATTGTAATTTAATTTCCAGACATAAAAACTAGTAATTACAGTTAAAATTAAAACAAATAATCCTAGAATGATACTTGATCCACCAACTGCCCACGCTTCATATATAGGAGGCATAGAAATAATAACTGCTGCAAATCCACCCAATGCAGTAAACCCCATCATACCAAAATTAACTAGTCCTGCATAACCCCACTGAACGTTTACACCTAATGTCATTATTGCTGAAATTAAGCATAAATTAAAGATTTGAAGAGCTACATTCCAACTTTGAAGAAAACCCACCGAAATAAGCAAAAATGCCATAATTATAAAAGAAATATTTTTCCTTGATAATTTCATTAAATTGTTTTCCCACTAAAAATACCTGTTGGTTTTACCAAAAGAACAATTACTAGTATAACAAACGATAATGCAATTTTATAATCAGTTGACAGCAATTGAGCTAAACCCTTTGGTTCCAAGTAAACTGGTAACATATATATAAGAAATTTTTTATACGCAAATGTAATTGTAATTTCAGAGAAAGCTATAACAAAACCACCTGCAATTGCTCCTAATGGATTTCCTACACCACCAACAATAGCTGAAGCAAAAATAGGTAATAACAAAGATAAAAAAGTAAACGGTTTGAAGCTTTTGTCCAGTCCATATAAAGTCCCTGCGATTGCTGCTAATGCTCCTGTAATTATCCATGTAATTAATATCACTTTCTCAGGATTAATTCCTGATAACAAAGCTAAATCTTCATTGTCTGAATAGGCTCTCATTGATTTTCCGGTTTTAGTTTTATTCAAAAACCAAAAAACTAAAGCAACTACAATTATTGCAACTACGAGCGTAATGCATTGAGTTGTTTTTATAGCTAATCCCTCATTTAAACCAGTAATTGATTTAAATGTCCTTGCCTTCATTAAAAATCTAGTCCCATCGGTAAAAACTCTATCATCAGGTCCAATTATAAACCTTATTAATCCACCTGTAATAAACATAACTCCAAGAGAAACTATTAGATAAATAACAGATGGTGATTTTTTTTTCCTATAATAACCAAATACTAACTTATCATAAATGAGGCATAGGAGGATTGTACATATAATACTGAAAGGAATTGCTAAAAGAGCTGTTGGTAAAAAAACTAATTTAATGCTTTGAGATTGCAACCACCATGTTAATAACACAGTTATCATAGCTCCAAATGACATAAATTCTCCATGAGAAAAATTGGAAAAACGTAAAACACTATAAACCATGGTTACACCCAGCGCTCCTAACGCTAATTGACTTCCATAGGTTAAACCTGGAACAACAATATAGTTCGTGAGTAATACCAATGCATTTAATATTTCCATTTTAATTATCCACCTAAAAAAGCTTTTCTTACTTGCTTATTTTTTAAAAGTTCTCTTCCAGTATCTCTATATTTATTTTCTCCTTGAACTAACACAAAACCCTCATCAGCAATTGACAAAGCTTGTTTTGCATTTTGTTCAACCATTAAAATAGCTATACCTGTACTTGCTATTTCAATTATCCTAGAGAACAATTCATCCATTACTATGGGTGACACTCCCGCTGTAGGTTCATCCAACATAAGAACTTTAGGATTAGTCATTAGCGCTCTTCCAACTGCAACTTGTTGCCTTTGCCCCCCAGATAATTCACCAGCAGGTTGATTTTTTTTTTCTTTAAGAACAGGGAATAATTCAAATACTTGATCTAAAGTATTTGAAATATTATCAGTCCTAATAAACGCACCCATTTCTAAATTTTCCTGCACTGTAAGAGAAGGAAAAACATTACTATTTTGAGGTACAAAACCCATTCCTCTTAATACTCTTTCTTGAGGCTTTAATTTAGTTATATTCTCACCATTCATCAAAACATTTCCAAATCTAAGATCAAGCATCCCAAAAACAGCTTTCATTGCAGTAGATTTTCCTGCTCCATTTGGTCCAACGACAACAGATATTTTTCCTTTCTCTACACCAATAGTACATTTTTTAATAATATCAGAAGACCCATATCCACATGTCATCTCTTTTCCTATAAGGTAAGACAAATTATAATTCCTTTTTTTTCAAGTTTAATCCCTTGCCCAAATAAGCTTCAATTACTTCTTCATTATCTTGGACTTCTCTAGCTGTTCCAGTAGCGAGAACAGATCCTTCTGCCATAACAATAACTGGGTTGCATAATCTACTTATAAACTCCATATCATGTTCTATCATACAGAAAGTATAATTTTTTTCTTTATTTAATCTTATTATCGCATCACCTATTGTTTTTAAGAGTGTTCTATTTACACCAGCTCCAACTTCATCCAAAAAAACAATCTTAGCATCAACCATCATTGTTCTTCCAAGTTCAAGTAATTTTTTTTGACCTCCAGATAAGTTTCCGGCATATTCATTTGAAACTTGTTTTAATTCTAAGAAATCTATGACTTCAGAAGCTTTTTTTCTTAATTTATTTTCCTCTTTTTTGACAGAATCTGGTTTAATCCATGAGTAAACCAATCTTTCACCTAGTTGATTTTGAGGTACCATCATAAGATTTTCTAAAACAGTAAGAGATGAAAATTCATGAGGAATTTGAAATGTTCTTAAAAGCCCTTTTTTGAATAAAATATGTGGTGGTAATTCCGTTATTTCTTCATCATTAAGAAAGATTTTTCCAGAATCTGGCTTATGCAAACCAGCAATGATATTAAATAAAGTTGTTTTACCAGCACCATTTGGACCAATGAGACCAGTTATTGATCCATCTTCTATTTTTAGAGATGCATTGTTAACTGCTTTAACACCTCCAAAACTTTTATTTAAATTATTTATTAATATCATATTAAAAAAAAGCCTGAATATTTAATTCAGGCTTTTAATTGTTTTTATCTGTATTCAACTACAACATTTTGTTCATTTTGAACTTCATAAATCTTATAGTTTCCTGCAGACTCTTTCCCATTAACAAGTTCAACATCTGTAGCACCAACATAGTCTATTGACATACCCTGACTAATATACTTAAGAGCCTTTGACAATTCACCAGGATATATTTTTTCTCCTGGCGCATTAGCTAAACCTAAAACCTCAGATTTAAATACTTGACTATCAGTAGACTTAGCTTTGTGCATAGCCATCATAATTAGTGCTGCTGCATCATAGCTTTCTGCAGCAAAAGGAGTACTACCATTGAAACCGTCAGCTTTTGCCATATCTACAAACTTGGCTGCACCTGGGCTATTAGTTCCTGGTGCATCACCAATTGAACCATTAAGATCAGGACCAATTGCTTTAGGAAGAGAATCACCTATCATCCCGTCTGGTAAATAAAACATATCAAATGCTCCAGTGTCTAAAGAGGCTTGAATAATACCTTTACCACCTTGATCAAGATATCCAGCAACTATTAATATATCACCACCGGCTTGCGCTAAAGCCGCAACTTCAGCACCATAATCGCCTTTTCCATCTTCATGGGCTGCATTTATTGTAATAGTTCCACCAACTGATTCAAAATTCTTTTTTATACTATCTGCTAATCCTTTACCATAAT
>MDTD01187271.1_pt1 | contig 18293 bp, 10 predicted proteins | sample 811221 | NCBI WGS metagenome assembly MDTD01 (sample SAMN05326646, study PRJNA326480) | marine metagenome | isolation source: seawater | place: Pacific Ocean: South West | collected 2011 | reverse complement strand
TGTAAGCATCCACCAACTTGTATTATCAAGTTTTTTACGTGACATGGCGGACAACGAAAGCATAAGTCCGGCCGGCATGAAAAACAGCAGGAGACGCCCCATTTCCCCTCTCGAAAACGGCGATACCAGTAACAGTATAAGAACAGAAAAGTATATGATATACAGTCTGAACCTGTACGGATTTTTGATTTTAAAACGCGAGAGTTCATTTAAAGTCATAAAGAAAATAAATACGCCGCCAAAGATCAGGTAGTCCAATATATTGAAGGGAGCCCAGAATATTGAACGTCCGGCTTCGGCAAAATATCTGGAGTTGTTTCTGGAAGCATAAAGACATATCTCTATAATGTGGATACCGCAAATATAACATAAAATAACAACCAGTAACCCGCCTCCCGCTACCGCCGCAACCCGATACCAGTTTCGTCTGTCAAAAGGACGGGAAATGCCAACACCGGCAAATACAAACAGTATCAATGCGCTGAATGCCAGAGAAAACAGTACCGAGCACCCGAGAGCGAAACCGGCTGCGATTTCCCACCAGTAGCCGCGCTTTGAATTCTCACTGAGGGCAAATAAAAAGCAACATACCGCTCCAAGGAAGAACATCAACACATCGTAATGTCCAAGGAATAGAATGGGGGCTTGAACAGCACAAATCGCCAGAAGCGCGGTAATTCCGAAGTTGCCGCATTGTCGGCAAAGCGACAGAGCCGCGGCAATAATCAGCAGCCTTGCCAGTGTCAAGCAGACCAGCGAGAGCAGAACCATAAATGCACCTGCAGTAAACACCGCGTCTTCATCCGGCACGCCGTGGAAGACGCCGTCCTTGCGGGCGGTTGCAAGTTCTTCAAAGATCGCAGCAGGCATGACCGTTTGCAGTATTTTACCGGGAACGCCGGAGTTCCTGCACCATTGAAGTACTGTGTAAGACAGCATTATATTTCCGGGAGGATGAACATCAACGTGATTTGATTCGTCCTCATCCTTTGACAGTTTAATGTGGAAGTTGCGGAAATATTGTCCCGGCTCTTTTATGTTGGCCGCTTCAGTCATGTAGCCGCCGGTGTATTTATCGAGTACGCCGAAAATATTCTCGTTTAGTCCGAACTTGCCTGCTTGCAGCATGTAATAATCTATAAAAAATCCACAGCCGAGAACCAGCAATATGCAGACCACTGCCTCACTGGCAGACCTTGCGAAACGACCGGCTTTGAAGGCTACGATGACTGATATGATAAAGAAGATCGCTATTGCTGCAAGTTCATATACCGGGAAAAAGACCTTGTCGTGTCTTCCCCAGGACCAGTCGGAAGTGATACCTAGTGGAATATTGGTCAGATATATAACAATGCACAGCAGAAAAGCTGTAATCAGCATCAGGGGCAGATAAATTTTATTTAAGCGATTCGGTTTCCCCATGGAACAGTTCCGGCATTACAGTTTTGGTTGCGGCAGAGAGGAAGTGATTTTATCGGGAGCCGTTACAATAACGACTGTGCTTATTGGTCTGTCGCGTGGAGACTTTTCTTTTTCAGACTGTTTATCCTTGCCGGCCAGCTTCCGGTCGCGTTCTTCCCAGAACTTACGGTATTTCTGTTTTTGACTTGAAATCTTTTTCTGCTTTTCGTATTCGAGTTCGGCTCTTTTCAATACAAAGGACGCATTCTCTTTCTCAAGGGATGTTTTTGCTTCGGACATGTATTCTTTCGCGCGGCGCAAATTTTCTTTAGCTTTTTCCATTGGCGACAGTTTGGTTACGTCTTTCTGTTCACGCAAATGTTTCGGATCGATCTTTGATTCTTCGATTTTGCCGGAAAGTTTGGATCTGTCTGAAAAGTCTACTGAAATCTTTTTTTTGCTGCTGGAACTGCTATGCGGGGCAGGGCAGTAATGTGCACACAGCATTAGAGCGATAACAGCGAAAAAACTGTAATTATATCTTTTCATCGGTCATCCTCTATGTTTGACTTTTGTTTCAACTACAATATTACAGCCCGGGCATGAGTTTGTCAAGCTTTGAGATCTCAATTCATTCGACGGATGTCTTTTATAAAAACCATGCCGTTATGTGTAAAAAGGTTATCATGAGACTGTTCCGGCACCCCGCTGATACGACACAGCAAATTAAAGGAATCCAGTTCTCTGGTTGACGGGGCAGCGCCTGATTCCGGCATTCTGTCAAAGTAGACAGTGTCATGGGTCAGCAATAACGGCTGGAGGTGGTTGATGTGCATCATCCTTAATTTCAAACATAAAGCCTGAAGTTCCGAACCGGCCTCAAACTTCATTTTTTCCGCTTGCAGGTACTTTTCCGGCTCCTTCAGTAAATCGTCATAGTCGAACTGAATGACTGAGCGTCGGTAAAAACAGTTCTCATCACTATTGCCATAGAGGTGTTTTGAGTTTCCGCGTTTCAGTCGTTTGAGACGTTTTTCATATTGCCGCAAACTGCGTTGAGTATTATCCTTCAGCATTTTCAACCAAATGTCACGGGCTCTATCCAAATCATTTGTAACGCCAAGTTCTTTGATGATTTTCCCCGCACGATCAGGAGTTAACCAGTCGCAAAGCGAACTTAGCAAGGGCGTAATCCTGCCGACTAGACGTGAGCCTTTTATGTGTTTTTTATGAATGCCATAGACGTCGACCAGTTTCAGCTCCATTGTTTCAGGGCGTATCATGAGGTTTCCCAGGTGCAGGTCTGGATGGTCAAATCCGGCGTTGTAGAAACGCTTCAGGAAGTCTGTCAACAGAATAAGGAATTCCTCCCTCTTTTCAGGTCTGTAAAACAGGAAATCCCAATAATAGTCATCGGCGGAGATTGAATTTGTGAATGCTTCTGTAAAAAGCATACTGGAGGTACCCTTGCGTCCCCAACCAAGATAGCGTACACATGGAATCTCAGCAGCCTCCAGGGCGCTTGCAGCCTCAAACTCGCGTTTTGCCTTACAGGAAATTCTGGCTCTCAGGTTTGAGCCGAATCCTGACGGATGCTCTTCCTTGACAAAATAAGAGTCGTCAACTTTATATACTTTTCTGACAGGGTTGGACTTTACCTCGTTCAATTCCGCAAGCTGCAAGCGGTCCGAAAACCATTCATCAAGCTGTTTCGGGTCAAGGCAGTGCCATTCCCATTGATCGCGATGAATAATCTCCAGAGCCATAGTAAATACCTTTAGAAATTAAGCAGGATTTTGCCGTCATAGATAAAGTAAAGAACGACTCCGACCAGGCAGGCGAGGGCGGCAAGCGATACTGAAAGCAGCAGGATCGTAAAATTACGCCAGATAAACAAATAAGTATGCTTGATCGCTCCGGCATGCTCGGCTGAAGTGGCATAGCCGGACATATATGAGATGATATCACTTCTCAGTTCCTGCACCTTCTGGTAGCGTTCGCTCGGATCAAGCCGCATTGCTTTAAGCACAATGGCTTCAACCGCCGGCGGAATACTGCGGTGTGATGATTCCAGACTTCTCGGGGTCTCAATGTTGCCCCGGATCGTATCGACCAGCATCTCTTTTACATCCCGATTCGGCAAAGGAGTATCAAACGTCAGGATCGAAAAGAGAATAGCTCCGAGTGCATAGACATCGGTTCTTTCATCCTTCTGGTCATTCTTGCCGGCGGCCTGTTCCGGAGCCATATAGCCGGGTGTGCCTTTTGTCACCCCGTTTAACGTAAGGTTCAAACCTTCAGAACCGAGCCGCTTGCTGAAGTCCTCGGCAGACGCGATATCCGCGTGCGGATTTGGTGATTCCGGGGCTTCAGGGTTGCCCAGGTACTTGGCCAGTCCCCAGTCCAGAACCAGCACTTCACCGTAATCGCCAATATGAATGTTTTCCGGCTTTAAGTCCAGATGAATGACGCCCTTTGAATGTGCGAAGGCGATCGCGTTGCAGACCTTGAGGTAGATCAATAATAAATCGTTCAGGTCATACCTGCGCAGCAGGGAATGTTCCCCGTTTTTAAGCTTTTTCAGCAACAGGGCAAGGGTGCGGCCGCGCAGGTTTTTCATGGTAAAGTATGGCGAACCGTTTTCATCGACCCCGATATCATGGATCGGGACAATATTCGGGTGTTCCAGCAACGCGGTAATCCGCGCTTCCTGGGTAAACCTGTCGATATCGTTCTGGGGTCTTTCTGTGAAATCAGGGATAACCGCCATGGCAACACTGCGCCCGGTATCGCGGTCCCGGACCTGAAGAACGGCTTTCATGCCCCCGAAGCCAAGACTGTGCTCAAATTTATATTTATTTTGAGGTTTCCGGGTCAGGTCTTTGATTTCTCGAGGGCCTTCATGATGAAAGCTTTCCCCGAGAACGACGGTTTCTCCGGGGGTGGCTCCGGTAAGTTTTTCAGACTCTTCGATGACGATCTTTTCAGCTTCAGCCAGAAGCTGTTTCTGATCGAAACCGTCCGGGTCTTTTGCTATATCATTTATGTCTTTTTTATTGCCCATTGTCTAACGCTCGTAATTGCTCCAAACTCTCGTCGTATCTCGGAATGACGACTAAAAACAAAAAAGTTTCCCACGACTTGAAAACGGCCGCGGAAAACTTTCACTGTATATTCAATTAATTTCAGGAAGTTTTTCGACGGCGGACAAGTCGCGGGCTTTTTTCGCCCATCACGACACCGGCATCAATCACACATTTCTTAATATTCTTTTCTGATGGCGCGGTGTACATTACATCCAACATTAGATGTTCAAGGATGGAACGCAGCCCGCGAGCTCCGGTGCCTTTTGTTTTAGCTTTTGTCGCTAATGCGTCAAATGCGTCATCAGTAAACTCCAGGCCGATTTTTTCCATAGACATCAACAACTGGTATTGTTTGATCAGCGCGTTACGCGGCTCGGTCAATATCTTTACCAGGTCGTCTTTGGTCAACGAACTCAATGATGTAACAATAGGCAGACGGCCAATAAATTCCGGAATCAATCCGAATTTAATCAAATCCTCCGGCTCGCAAAACGTTATCGCTTCTTCCGCCGAAAGACTTTTCTTATGACCATTTTCCTCTTCTTTGTTGAAACCAAGAACCTGTCTGCCGACGCGGCGCTGGATTATTTTATCAAGTCCGACAAATGCCCCGCCACAGATAAACAGAATATTTGAAGTATCAACCTTCAGGTATTCCTGATGCGGGTGCTTGCGGCCGCCTTTAGGCGGAACATTGGCTACGGTTCCTTCAATTATTTTCAGCAAAGCCTGCTGAACGCCTTCACCAGAAACATCCCTGGTAATCGAGACATTCTCAGTTCGACGGGCAATCTTGTCGATCTCGTCAACGTAGATAATTCCCAACTGAGCCCGTTCGACGTCGTAGTCGGCCGCTTGAACCAGGCGCAGCAAAATGTTTTCAACATCCTCGCCGACATAGCCGGCTTCAGTAACGGTTGTGGCGTCACAGATGCAGAACGGAACATCAAGCATTTTAGCCATAGTACTGGCCAAAAGGGTTTTGCCGGAACCGGTGGGGCCGATCATCAGCACATTACTCTTATCCAGTTCAACATCCTGGAATATTTCCTCGGCAACGAAATTATCGTGCCTGGTCTTCAATCTTTTATAGTGGTTATGAACTGCAACTGACAGGATTTTTTTGGCGTTTTCCTGGCCAATGACATACTGATCAAGTCCGTCATGTATCTCCCTGGGGGAGGGGATTATCAATTCTTCCAGAAAATCCCGGTTGGCATCGGAAAGTTCATCGCCAAACCCTTTATTTTTTTTGCTGTCTTTGCTGTAGAGATCTTCGCAGATGTCAACACAATGGCGACAAATAGCGACTCCGGACGGGCTGGTTATCAGCTGTCCGACTTCTTCAGCTTTGCGACCGCAAAAAGAGCAGTTCAATGATGATTTATCTTTATCCGGCATGTATTACGCCTTTCTTGTATATTGGCAGATTACTTCAGAACGTCGTCAACAATTCCGTACTCAACGGCTTCAGCTGCAGACATGAAATAATCGCGTTCAGTATCCCGTTCAACTTTCTTGATGGTCTTGCCAGTGTGTTTTACAATGATATTGTTAAGCATTTGACGCAGACGCAGGATTTCCTGAGCCTGAATGCTGATATCAGCGGCGGTGCCCTGAGCTCCGCCCCACGGCTGGTGGATCATGATACGGGAATTCGGCAGAGCCCGGCGTTTGCCTTTTGCGCCAGCCAACAGCAGGACTGCGCCCATGCTGGCGGCCTGACCGATGCAGTAAGTGCGGATATCGCATGATACCGCCTGCATGGTGTCGTACATGGCAAGGCCTGCGGTGACAGAACCGCCGGGACTGTTTATATAGAGATCAATATCTTTCTTGGGATCTTCGGCCTGCAGGAAAAGCAACTGCGCCACAACCAGGTTGGCGACATTGTCGTCAATCGGCGTACCGATCATGATGATCCGGTCTTTCAGCAGACGCGAATAGATATCGTAACCGCGTTCACCGCGGCCGGTTTGTTCGACAACCATCGGAACCAGGATAGATGCATTACTCATTTTATACCTCCAAATTTCATTATGCATGCCTGAGCATGCTAAATTACGGGCAAACCCGCGACCGCTTATTTCGCTTCGGCTTTTTCTTCACCGGTATCAGCCTGGTCAACCAGGAACTGACGGGTCTTGGCCTGCATCATGGAGAACGCGAGTTCATTGATCCGGCCTGACTTGCTCATCGCGGCTTTAAGTTCATTGCCTTTCATGCCGTAGTAGCGGCTCATCATATTCATCTGCATGTCCATTTCTGATTCAGTGACTTTGATGTCCTCTTTCTCAGCAATTTTAGCCAGGATGAATGAACGAGTCAATTCTTTTACGGCGTTTTTTTCTGCTTCTTTCTGCAGTTTGTCAGCATCAACTTCTTCGTCTTTCTTCGCCTGACGCAGAGACTGGAGCTGATTTTCAACTTCACCCTTCAGCATGTTAGGCGGCAGGACCAGTTTGCCAACAGCTTTTTCGATTACTTCAACAACGGCTTCAGCCTGTTTTTCACGAACTTCCTGCATTCCCTGCTGGTTCAGGCGTTCAATAATGCTGCTTTTCAGAGCATCCATATCTTCGACACCGGCACGCTTGATCAGTTCTGCTTCGTCTTCCAGCGGTTTGCGGCGCTGAACTTCGAGAACTTTACCGTTGTACTTAACAGTTTTGCCAGCCAGTTCGGCTTCACGATAGTCAGCCGGGTACTCTGAGGTGAACTCGAACTCATCATCCTTGGCTTTTCCGGTCAGGGCGGCAATAACGCCCGGCATCATTTCCGGTTCGTTCAGCCAGACCCAGTTTTCTTCAGAAGCCGCCAGGCGGGTAATAGACGGGGACGAGCCTTCCGGCAATTCCAGGTCTGAAGTATAGGAAACCTTCAGCATGTCACCTTCAACTGACGCGTCAGTAATATTTTCATAGGTGGCGTACATTTCCTTCATCTGGGCGATTTCAGCCTCGATTTTTTCCTCTTCGACTTCCGGTACGGGAACATCGATCTTGATGCCCTTGTATTCCGGCAGTTCAAATTCCGGTTCCATATCAAAGTTGAGGCGGAAAACCAGATCTTTATCATATTCGACGTTAAGTTCTTCGCCTTCCGGGACGTTCACGGAAACGAATTTAAAATCATCTTTTTCTGAAACTTCTTTGTAGGCCTGTTCCATAACGCGACGGTCCATTTCGCTTTTGATATGGTCGCTGTACTTCTTGAGGACCATACCTAAAGGGGCTTTTCCTTTGCGGAATCCCGGCACCTGAACCATGCCTGATACTTCGCGAGCCAGAGCGTTACGCTCTTTTTCGACTTCTGCCTGTACTGCAGTAAATTCCACCTGCTGAAGCCCCGGCTCCAGCTCTTTCATGCTGATTTTGAATTCCATTGTTTTAGTAATCCTGTTTGGTTTAAAAATTAATATTCAAACTTACATATAAATTTTCGAATCTATACTATATCATAGTTTTGTTTTTTTGCAACGCAAACAGTGAACTTTATTGAGCAAGAATTTTCATTGTTATTCAAGAACCATTTGTCTTGAAAAAAGAGTGTATCAGGATATTGTAAAAAAGCTATTAAACAGCGTTAATCCCCGGGAGAAAAGTTGAATAAAATAATTTACAATCTGATGCTTTCGACGTTGCCGCTTTTCTTGAGTGGATGCTCCATTGACAAGCTGATTTTTTACCCACCTCAAAGAACCTCTTTGCCAACTCTTCCGGGACAGGTAATGTTGAAACTATCCCCTGATATAAGTATTGCGGCACAGTTTATTAAAGCGAAAAAAGGAACATACTGGATATTATACAGTCACGGCAATGCGACTGACCTATATGGTTTGCAGTCTCATTTCGGTGATTTCTCGAGACACGGTTACTCTGTTGCCGCCTATGATTATGAGGGTTACGGCAATAGTCAAGGTTTGCCTTCCGAAAGTGCTGCTTATCGCGATATTGAGGCTGTATACCGCTATATGACAGACAAACTGAAAATACCGGTTGAAAAGATTGTTGTTTATGGCCGCTCTGTCGGCAGCGGTACAGCCTGCTATCTGGCGGAAAAATACAAGGTTGCCGCGCTGGTTCTTGAAAGCCCTTACACAACCATTGCCGAAGTGGTTACCGACTTACCGGTTCCGTTTGACAGATTTCCGAATATCGACAGAATTGATAAAATAAAAGTTCCAATATTGATATTTCATGGAGCTAGGGATAAGGTCATAGACGTATTACATGCACAAAAGCTATTTGAGAAGTCTAATCCTCCCAAGACTCTTGTTCTTGTTCCGGAAGCGGGACACAATGACCTGAAATATAAAGCCGGACAATTTTACTGGTCAAGCTTAGGTGAGTTTGTCAGGGTCAAGGCTTGCAAGTGAACTTTTAATCGTATCGAGCAGTTGTTCCCTGGTATAGGGTTTTCCTATATATGCGTCGAACCCGGCTTTTTCATACATTTCCCGCTTGTCGGATAACACGTGAGCAGTCTGCACGATATATTTAATATTCTGATCCGGGAATCTATTGCGAAGCCACTCCAGACATTCAAAACCGTCCGCATCCGGCAGCGCTATATCAATCAGGGCCAGGTCCGGATTAATTCCTTTTTCGCATAGTTCTTTCAGTTCAGAGAACGAGCCGGCCGTGTTATACTTACATCCAGTCAAATTAAGAATTTTTGACAAGTACATAATATTTACAACATCGTCCTCAATGGCCAGGATTTCGTACGTGCTTATATCAACATCTTCCTGTAATTTGAATTCTACCTCATCCTGCGGTTCTGATAACAACTCGGCAACCGGGAAGTCAATTTCGACTTCAGTTCCCTCATTCACTTTGCTTTGTATAGACATATGTCCATTAAGCTTATCAAGGATTCTTGAGACGATTGCAAGGCCGAGGCCAGTTCCTCCCTGTCTCCTTACGGAAGACTGGTCCGCCTGATAGAAGGGCTCTGTGACCCTGGATAGTTTGTCTTCAGGAATACCGCATCCGGTATCTTTTACATAAATAAGCAGTTTTTGGCCTTTAAACGAAACCTTTATCTCAACTTTGCCTTTATCCGTAAATTTTACCGCATTGCCGACAATATTAAATAAAACCTGCTTGAGTCTTAAATTATCACCTTTGACCATGAAGGGGATGTTATCGTGGTCCAGGGTTAAAATAACCCCCTTGGAATCTGTCTTGAATTTGAATATCTTGATAATTGAATCGAAGGTTGCCAAAGGCGAAAAGTCTTCGTCCAATTGATTGAACTGCCCGGCTTCAATACTGGAAAGAACCAATACATCATTGATTATCGCCAACAAGCTTTCACTGCACTGGGTAATGATATGCAAATATTCTTCGATTCCCTCGGAGTTCTCCAACTGGTCGATCGGCAGCTCTCCCTTCAGGACATCTGTAAAACCGATTATTCCGTTCAAAGGAGTTCTTATCTCATGTGACATAGTAGCAAGAAATTCACTCTTTGCCCGATTTGCTTCTTCCGCCCAGTTCAACGCTTCCTTTAGTTTTTCTTCTGACGTAACCCGTTCCGTTATATCGTCAAACACGGTTAAAATCCCGTATACAGTGCCGTCTGCAGATGTCAGAGGTACTTTTGTAATATCACCCCATATTTCACCTATAACTGTGTTGGTTTTTCTTGTAAGGTGATAAAATGGTTCTTTTGATTCCATCACTCTAATATCTTCTGCGGTATAAAAAGTCGCTTCATCAGGACTTACATTTATCAAATCTCCTGCTTTCTTACCAGGGGCATCATCTGGAGATTTGATACCTGTTAGTCGAGAGAAATTCTCGTTGCACCCCAGGAACATACAGTTTCGATCCTTCCAGACGATTGACTGTGGAATCGAGTTTAGTATCTGTTTTAAGATATTTCTGCTGCGAAGAATATCTTCCTCCATCTCTTGCTGATGGGTTATGTCATAATTAATTCCGATTAACTTTATTGGTTTGCCTGCGTTATCCCGTTTTAGTTTCGCATAGGCCTTTATGTAACGCATATCTCCATTCGGTTGATAGATCCGGAAAACGGTTTCAAAATCACATTTACCATCAATGCAATCCCTGGCTTTTTGATTTGCATCGGCCAGATCATCAGGATGAAGCATTTTTTCCCATGCCTGGTAAGTCCCGTCAAAATCCTCTTTTCTAACTCCATAGGTGCGAAGCATGTTGTCGTCCCACGAAAGCACGCCGTTTACAATATCATACTCACATACCCCAATTCCAGCTGACTCAGCAGCAAGGGTAAACCTTTCATTAAGGCGCAATACATCATTCGCGTGCTTGACGACCAGCTTTTCCATATCCTTTCTTTCACTTATATCATAAGCAAAAGCCATATAATGGTCTTCGTCAAATACAACAACGCTCAAGTCAACATCTATGATTTTTCCATCTTTTCGCCTAAACTGCTTTTCGCTTCTGTAGCAGTCATATTCCTTGAGGTGGGCGAATCCCTGAATATTGTTTATGTCTTTTTCAGTTATGTCGATATCCGGAATGTGCATTTTAAGCAATTCTTCTTCAGAGTATCCGCAAAGCTCGCATGCCGCCTTGTTAACTTCCACAAAACTGGCATCTTTATTGGTCACCATTATTCCTATGGGAGATAAGTTGATGTATTTGCGATAACGTCTCTCACGTCTCTGCAATTCTTTCTCATTTTCTTTCTGGGCGGTTACATCAGAAGCCATGGAGATGAGCATTCTTCTGTTGTCATTGGTTTTGCCGAGAGGGGCTGAATGAAAATGCCATATCAGCGTTCTGCCGTCTTTGGCCCGGAGCTGCTTCTCCCCGCGATCAATCATACCGGTAATACTATAGGTTTGTGCTATTTCATTCCACATTTGATCAGGGTTGTCATATACTTTTTCCAGCCAGTCATGCATGTCTGGCACCTCTTCCTGCCTGTACCCGGAAAGTTGCTGCCAGGCTTTATTCAGGAAAATAAGTTCGCCATCCTCTGCGTGAACACAGAGAGGATAGGGGGCGCACATGATTATATTACTTAAACGCTCTTCACTTTCCAGCAGTTTATTGTGAATATTACTTTGCCTGATGACCATCAGTTTATTAAGGTAATCACTGAAATGAGCTTGAGACAGTTTGCTTGCCAAAGTAAAGAGAAATTCCGCTTTTTTTTCGAACTCTTCTTTTGAAATTGTCGGGACTTTTCTGAATTCATCAATAAAGAGAGTTTCATCAACTCCGATTTCCCTGGCATACTCCCGCATTTTCTCTTCTGAATGGTTCTCATCCCGGAATTGCCCTATTAACCAGTTTGCAATATGCTTGCCGTTGATTACGATACTTACTCCAGCGTCCCATAATCCACAGCTGAGGCAAAGCCTGACTGTTGCCCTTGAAGTGTCTTTTCCTAATTCAGACGCCGAGTAGTAACATTTCTCCAAGCCCTTGCCGTTGCTTCTGACAAGATTGCACAGCCCGCAGAAATTACTCGGTTTTGTTATTGGAGTTCCGTCAATCCTGGTAATTACAGATGCAATATTCATCGCGTCCGCGAATTGATCCTGAATCTTCTGAATATCGTAAATATTAAAAATATCCTCGAATAAAAGTTCGTTCCGGACTTCACGTGCATCATTGACTTGTCTTTCCAGAAATTCATATTTTTTGAGGCGCTTATTTTCAGCCTCAAGATCTATAAGTTTTCTTTCCAGTTCTTCGTATGATGGTTTTTTACTCATATATAACTCCTATCGAACAATAAAAACTAGTCCGTATATGTACAATATGCAAATGTTTTAACGGAAAACAATCAGTTTTTTCCAGTAAAAGGCAGATACGTGGAACGATGATTTTATGGACAGCTTCTATTGACTTTTGACCACGATGATTTTTCCTGACGGATATTCATTGGGGTGAAGTATCGTCAATCTGGCATTCTCTGGCACACGCGGCATCTCCTTGGGCTCATAAGGGCGATGCAGTTTAATCAAGGTCGCAAGACCATGTGGAAAATGCAGGTAGTTCGATACAGATGTGAAATTAACTTTGACTCCTTTATAGATACGCGCGGATTGTGATACAATACCGGCAACCTCCCATTGATTGGATAGGGTGGCTCCGTAATGCATACTCCGGGAGCCATTGTAGATGTGAATATAGAAGACCAGGTTTATCATCAACCCGAACATGGATATAAATAAAATATAAACAATATATTTGAGCACCTTCACCTTGTTTAGATAAATAATGCTCCACCAGACGATAAACATAGCTGCGATTGTGATTGCATTGTTGTAATGCGGCTGCGGCGGACGGCGCAGTACCAGCGTCATTACCGCGTTAATGACCAGTGCGGCAATGCAGCAAAGGACAGCAGCCTCAGATACATTCAATGATTGTTTCTTTATTGCTTTGCGTACAAGACAGCATATTGAGAAGATCAGCAGCAGCGAGACAAAGACCAGTCCTGTTGTTCCGCAGATTTTAATTATCTTTGCCATTTCTGGATAGGTCTGTTGGTACTCCGGAAGAAAGTATTCAAACCAGCCGTAAAAAGTTAAGTTCATGCACGAGGTAATTATACTTTCCATTGCATGGGCGTAACTGGATTTGTTATCGCTTGAAGGCGCAAATTGAGTAATAAACCTATAGACAAACGGAATCACCGGTATAATAATTGAACCAGCTACTATCAGTAGACGTTTATACGTTGCTCTAATATAGTTATGGTTATATATCAATGCAGCGGGGATCAGCGCGGCCAGCCAGGGCAGGGACATCGGATGAATATACAGGCATATGTAGGAAAACGCTAAGGCCATAAACCAGCTGAACCATGTTTTCTTTGCCATAAACTCGATCAGAAACGCAAGGGACAAGGCCGTCAATGGTATAAGCATTACATTATCCCACAGCATACGGTTGTAAAAATAAATATATGGCGACAGCGTCAGGAATATTCCGGCATAAATAAACTTCAGTCCGGTTAACCTGGATATCTTTGCACATGCGTATAAGAGAGCGGCCAGAATAATAACTGTCTTAAGAAAAACCAGAGTCACCGGGTTGCAGGAAAAGAGCATGAGTATCTGATAGAACCAGACAACCTGTGGTCCATATGTCATGCCAACCGTGCCGGTCAGCCCGTCGGTTGCCCAATGTCCAGCGTTTTTGGCGACAAAAGCTTTTTCCAGCAGCAATGGTTCATCGTTTATCCATACTGAATCACCGGGAAATAGCAATGCCAGAATAATCCCGGCGGCAAACAGGACCAACAGCAAGGTTTCCTGTTTCTTCAACCATAATATTGCCTGTTGAAATGACGGCTTGATATCTTTTACTCTTGCGTCCTCCACCAGGTTTATTTTTTTAGCGATAACCAGTTGGATGATTATGGCAATAATAAACAACGGTACAAGGCTGTATAATCCGTTCAGGCCACACAGGGAGGCGAGGTTGAAGTTATACCACTTATCCATCGGGTAACCGGAAACGAAGTGCAGTTTCTGCGGATAGGCGTTAGTGAGAAATTGTCCAGAGAAAAACTTCGGGTACCATAGCCCGAAAAGCGGCGAAGGATGTTCTATTGAGCCAATCGGAGTCAATGCCCCGCATACAACCATATTCGCAAACGAAAGTCCGCCAGCTATAAGCAGTATCCAGCGGCGTAGTCCGCGGTAATCAGCAAAAGCCATTGGCAGCACCCAGAAGGGAAGTGAGATCAGCAAATATCTGGGACTAATAGATGCCCCGGAGTGCCAGCCGTTGAAACTGGCATTGATAAAAAGCGGCAGCAGTATACCTGCCAGACACAGCCATAATAACAGCTCTCTCGCACTCCATTGTCTGACCTTAAACATTGACTTGATATACCGGTAAAATCCGGCAAAAGCAAATAACAACACCGGGGAAACAAAGAGCAATCCCCGCCGTGCTCCAAACAGCAACTGCAGCATAATATAACTGGAAGTGTTGCCGAATATCCCTCCGACCTTATCCTGTTCGAGGAATATCGGGTTGTTAGACAAAGTGGCAAGACTTAAGGGAGACCCGAAACATATCCAGTGGTACCACATGAACAAAAGCAGCGGGGCCAGCCCTCCGGCCAGGAAAAACAAAACTTTGGACCGTTCGCGCCAGACTGCAAATGCGGTAAATGTAACAGCATATACTCCGGTCATATAATCACAGTTCACTGCTATGCCGATAAAAAATCCGGCAAAAAACAGGTTTATATTTTTTCTTTGAACCAGATGATATAAAGCAAAGATGATAAATGCGGTGGAAGTGGTGTGCCCCCAAAGGGAGTTCGCGTATGGAAACAGCGGGGTGCAGAGGGCAAGTATTAAGCTGAATATGACCGACCTTGTTCGGGACAATCCGATAGCGGTAAGCATCTTCCTGAAATATACCGTAGCCAAAGCCAGCAACAGGCCTGACAGCAACAGGTTTATGATATAAGCATTGGCGAAATCCAGTTTGGGAGAAAATGGTGCCTCGACAAATATGCGTTCGGTATAATATATCGGAAAGTAAGCCAGAACTCCTAAAATAATTACGCCTGGAGCTTTGTTTGAATAATAATGGCCGTCATGTCTGGCCCAGTCCCCGGTATTCAGGTTTCGTTCCGGCGATATAATAAACCGGTCGATACGGAAACTTAAAAAGTCTTTTGATTCATTTTCAACAAAAGAGAATACGGCGTCGTATCTCGAGACCTGACTCCAGCCGCCGTTGCTGTAAAAATAACCGCAAAACAGCAGGACCAGACTGAATATTAAAACATTGATCCTCTTATCAATATTCTCTGATTTTGTTGAAGGTGTCTTTTTCAATAAATCTTTAACCCGCATTGATTACTATCCGATGTTACCAGTTGGTGCGGTCAAGCTGCCGGTAGTTAACGGCTTCCAGCAGATGTGCCTGACTGATCTGTTCGCTTCGGGCCAAGTCGGCTATCGTACGTGAGACTTTCAAAATACGGTCATATGCCCTCGGACTCAGGCGGAAACGGTTAATTGCCTGACGCAACAGCGCTTCTCCGGCGGCATCGAGGACACAGTATTTTCTGATGTCTTTGCTGTGCATATCGGCATTACAGAATATATTGAGATTCTTGAAGCGTTCCAATTGTCTCATTCTGGCCGCAACGACCCGGTCACGAATATTTTTGCTGGATTCCCCGTTCGGTGCGTTTGCCAGTTCGTGTTCGGTCAGACGTAAAACTTCGACCTGCATGTCGATGCGATCGAGTAGGGGACCGGATATCTTTCCCCGGTAGCGACGTATCTCATCCGGTCGGCAGCGACAGCCCAGTTTTGCATCGTTCATACCGCAGGGACAGGGATTCATGGCCGCGATCAACATAAAGTTGGCGGGAAACGAACAACTTCCTGATGCCCTGACGATATTCACCCGGCCGCTTTCCATCGGCTGGCGCAGTACCTCAAGTACATTGCGCTTGAATTCCGGCAGTTCATCCAGAAAGAGAACGCCGTTATGTGATAAACTGATCTCGCCGGGAGTCGGGTTGGTGCCGCCGCCGATAAGCCCGGCATCGCTGACGGTATGGTGCGGATCCCGGAACGGCCGCCGGTTCAATAATGGCTTTCCGTCTGAAAGCAAGCCCAGTACACTGTGGATGCGGCTGACTTCCAGGGTTTCGCGCATGGTCATCGGCGGCAGAATGCCGGGGACTCTTTTGGAGAGCATCGATTTTCCGGTTCCGGGCGGACCGATCAATAAAACATTGTGATTGCCCGCGGCGGCTATCTCAAGGGCGCGTTTTGCGGCGGCCTGACCCTTTACATCTCCCATGTCCTCACGCAGTTCCTCCGGCAATTCAAAGTGTTGCAAAGAGGTCTGGTGCGGCATCAGATTGCCGCGTTCGAGAAATCCAATTGCTTCACTCAAATGGTTGATGGCGTAAACGGCAATATCTTCCCCCGCCGCCAAAGCGGCTTCTTCGGCATTCAAAGCGGGAACCAGCAGGCAATTAACCTCTTTATTGTCACGCAAACTTAACGCGGCGGGGAGCGCTCCTTTGACCGGTCTGACTGAACCGTCCAACGCAAGCTCGCCGAGAACCGCCGCCGAGGCAAGTTCCTTGGCCGGGACTTGTCCGGTTGCGGCCAGTATCCCAAGGGCTATTGCAAGGTCGAATGACGCACCCTCTTTTTTTAGATCAGCCGGCGCAAGGTTTATTAACGTCATGCCGTCCGGTTGGGTACAGCCACAGCAGGATAGGGCGGAACTTACCCGGTCCCGGCTTTCACGTACCGCGGCATCCGGCAATCCGACAATCGAAATATAATTCTCTTTGCCTTTTCCGGACGCGTTTACTTCCACTTCCACCGGATAGGCTTCAATCCCGATTACCGCCGCAGCTTTGGTTTTTGCCAGCATATCTTATTCCCCGTATTCCTGTTTCTTCAGTTCGATATACTTCTCATGCTTCGGGAACATTTCTAATGCGCGATTCAAATGTTCGCGAGCTTTGGATGTGTCGCCTTTAAGTTTATTTATATGGTAAAATCTTATTTGCAGGGCAGGGCGTTTCGGATTTAATTTATATGCTTTCAGGTACATCTGTTCAGCCTCCAGAACCCTGCCTTGGCCCATCATAAAATCACCGACCGTAAACCATGGAAAGGTGGATTCCGGCATCAATGTAATACACTCTTTCAATAGAGCCATTACTTTTGCCGGAGGTATTGCCATAAACTCCTGCGGCGAACGGGTTCTGCGGTCACACTGGTCCAGCAAGCGTTCAAAACATTCTTCATAGCGCAACAGGCGGGCTCCGTAATAAAACGTAGCTCCACTGGTGCAAATACATAAAACGATGATCGGAACAATCAATGGCCACTTTCTTTTTGCCGGAGTTTCCTCCTGCGGCTCGCCCTGAGTCATCAGCAGCATACCGCATAGCAGCAGTAACGCCATGTTCGCCGGAATCTGCAGATGCACATCGAAAAGGCAATGGACGAAGAATGCGACCAGTCCCATAAAAATCGCTCCGTCAACGGAAAACAGCATATCTTTAACCGGTAGTTTTCGCAATCTGTTCCAACCCGCCATCAGAGGATATAACATAGCCGCCGTTACCGCCAGCATTCCGAATATGCCAGTTTGACCGGCAAAAGCCATAATCACGTTGTGCGGCATATGGGGGGCTTCAGAATTAGGATAGGTTTTCATATTCATATAGTCATGAAAAAAGTCGCCCCAGCCGGTTCCCGCAAAAGGATGTAGCAACAGCATTTCAAAAGAACGTAGAAGATAGTCTATTCTGACCCGCATGGATGAAAAACTGCGTTCCGTCATGGATATAAGTATAACTCCGGCAATAATGACGATCGGAACTAAAATAGCCACAGTAATACGCAGTTTCTTATTTACACGGAAAAAAATCACGCAAAGACTGATCATCGCCAGCAAAGATAGATATGCGGCACGGCTTCTGGTGTATCCGAAAATAAAAAGAGCCAGTAGAGCGAATAGTCCGGTAAAAACTATTTTTGATATTTTTGCCGGTTCTACTTTCTGAGACAGACGGTAGATCAGCGCCAATGCCAGCGGCAGGGTCAGCAGGATATAACCGGCGTAGGCGTTACTGGCGGAAAAGGTTGAGAAGATTCTGATATCGGCAACCCTGACCTTGAAATCCCCGGCTACCTGCACTCCGGTCTCCTGTTCACGCTTTTCGATGAATTTTACCGTATCGCTGAAACCGTTGAAATACTGTTCAAGGCCAAGCAGCAATGTCACTGTGAGTCCACTGGCAATTGCGGCAATAAATAGTTTTTTTGCGTCCGGG
>MDTD01140401.1_pt1 | contig 18295 bp, 13 predicted proteins | sample 811221 | NCBI WGS metagenome assembly MDTD01 (sample SAMN05326646, study PRJNA326480) | marine metagenome | isolation source: seawater | place: Pacific Ocean: South West | collected 2011 | reverse complement strand
GACTCAGCATTCTACCGATAAGGAAACCTATGGGTAAATTCACCACAGCCAATTACCCTGAACTCCTCGGAGTTACAGAGGTATGCCAGATTTCCGATGAGGAAATTTGGAAGAATTTGCTCTCCCCAATAACAAAGGCTTTGCTCGGACCGATCAAGGGTGTTAAACCACCGGTGGTGCTTGAAACCATCGCTGGATTTTTCCCCGGAGACGAGGTGTCGAACCTCAACCGGCATAAGCTCTATGGTGGAAGAGAAGAGTTTGTTAGATTCCCCTACGTCTCCAACGTCTACGAAACAGCAAATGGACTTTTTGTGGTCAAGCGCGATCTCCAGAAGTTCGAAGTGTTTTGCTGGTTCGGTGACGTGAGCCGTGGCAGAGGAGAGATGATTTTGAAAGCAGGTCTTCGAGACCGCCGATTTGATGGATCGAAGAGGGCAAACGATTCTGCTCTTCTCGATTACCCCTACGACGACCCGATTTTTCATCGTCCTTTGAGCGCTGAGTTGAAGTCGCTTGAGTTGTCCATCTATGCTTTCATGCCTGGTTCTCGAATCAGTCATGTGGCAGGGGATCTGGACTACGAGCGCTTCGTGCAACAGCCTTTCCGTTACCTGTCGGATGTGGAGACGTTCAAGCGTTACTTCGATATGGCCTGGCGTTCCAACAGAGCTCCTGGCCAGTACGCGGTGCCCATCCATGATGTCTCCGGTATTGTGCTGGGCGGCTTCAAAAAGCTTGCTCGCAGCGCCGGGTACGATTTGTTGGAGATGGCTCCCAGTCACTATCACGTGGCTCGCTGGGGTCTTCAACGTGGCTACAGTTTCGCCTACCGCGCCCAGCAAGATGCTTTCGAAGGTTTGCGAAACGGCATCGACAGGCTCAAGCGCAAAGGCTTGATTTTAAACCGAGTTCAAGAGTCGTGGTTGCCGGTCATTCAAAGTCTTCGTCCCCAGGAGGAGATTCCGGACAATCTTTGTCTGGGTGGACCTGTGTGGCCGCAGAACAACATCGATGACCAGTGTCTCTGGCTCTACAAACCAATTAGCAGAAGGGCGCATGGTTTCATACCTGCTTGCTTCGAGAGCACTCTTGAAGCCGGCAAGGAAGAGAACTGCGCCTGAACGCAAAACTTCTTTTCAGTACAGATTTCATACTTCTTGCTTAGCCGAATGGAGCTGTATAGCTCCATAGACTTTTAATCAGGAGATGATGGAATGTCCAATAACGACCATTTCAAAGAATCCAACATTCCAGAACTTCTCGGTTTGACTCCTGTTTCCGTGGTCTCCGACAGGGAGATCTGGGAACACCTGGTAACGCCTCAAGTAAAGGCGATGCTGGGAGACATCATCAGCCGCAAGGTTGAGGTTCGCGAGCGAACCGAGGGTGATTTTCCGGGAGACGAAGTTTCGAATCTGAATGACCACCGAATGTTCGGCGGCGTGGAAGGATTCGTTCGCTTCCCATTCATCAATACCTTCATCCAAACCAAGTATGGTGCCCTCGTCATCAAACGAGACGGCGTCAAGTTTAAGGTCTTCGCATGGTATGGCAAATCGTCAGCCAAGAAGATGGAGCTGATTTTTAAGGTTGCTCTGCGTGACCGTCGCTATGATGGCACTAAGCGCGCCAATGATACCGCTCTTCTCGACTTCGAGTATGACGATCCCGAGCTCAACCATGTGCTCGACATCGATGGCATGCCCGAAAATTCCAAGACGGTTGAGCTTTCTGTTTATGGCTATTTGCCAGGCTCTTTGATCGTCGATGCCACTGGCGACCAGGAGCTGAACAACTTTGTCGGCAATCCCTTTCTGTTTGTCGACAAGCCGGAGAAGTTCATGGAGCTTTTCTGGAAAGCCTGGAACAGCACCAGAAGCCCGGGACAAACCGGTAGCGCCGTCCCTGACGTCGCGCGTCTGGTTCCCAGCGCGGTGGAACGTTTTGCCATCAACCAGGGCTACGACTACATCGAGAATGCTTCCAGCCACTACCATGTGGCTCGCTGGGCACAGTCCATCGGGTACCTCTATACCTGTGAAGAGCAAGATGCCGCCATCCAGGCTCTGGGTGAAGGCATCGAACGTTTGAAGTCCGAAGGCAGAGCGCTGAAGCGTCACCAGGAATCATGGGTTTGTGTCTTGCAGCATCTTCCGCGCAAGCACATTCCTGATGACCTGTACCTTGGCGGTGCCCAATGGCCCCAGGACAACATCGGTCAACAAAACCTCTGGATGTACAAGCCACTTTCCGACCGAGCCAAAGAGGCTGCGGCAAAAGCTGGAAAAGTGCAACAGAGGAAGTGCGGTTCTACCAAAAAGAAGACCGCGCGCAAAGAGAGGTAAATCTCATGTCTGCAACGCTGGTGGAAGGTTTCCAAATCCTGGGATTCCTGGGACTTTGGATGGCTCTTACCGTTGGCCTTTTCTTCCTGATCACCTATCCCGTCTGGGTTAAGGAGCTGACTGCCTCCAGTTGGTGGAAGAAACGATTCAAGCGCTAAGGTTTTCACCTTACCGCGGGAAGAGGACGGCGTCTCGCTGTCCTCTTCTTCTTTTGGGTCTATATAAACTATAGCAAATAGTAAAAAATGGGGTGATAAAAGTGAAGAGCAGAGGCAAATCTACTTTCAGCAGTCCTGCATAGAGGCTTCGGTTGTCACAATGTCGATCTCCTGACTTGATTTCAAGCCGGTGGAAGAATTGCCGTCCTCTGATTCTTCTTCCTTCTTTGCGTCAGCGTAATGGGCGCAGATGATCGTGACATTGTCCGGGGCTCCCCGAGCCAGAGTCTCATTCAATAGATCATCACAGGCTTCTCTAACTGAATCGCAGGTACTCACTATGTCGGCGATCTCGGCATCGTCCACGACACCTGATAGTCCATCGCTTGAAAGAATTAGCCAATCACCGGGTTTGACGCTGGAGGGAGTGTTGTCTATCTCCACTTTCTTTTTGTGTCCCACACAGCGGGTGAGATAGTGTCTGAAAGGACTTGTTTTGAGTTGTTCTTCCGTCATCTTGCCCTGGGCTACCATCTCCATGACCACCGAGTGATCCTGAGTGAGAACAATAGTTTTGCCGTCCCTGACCAGGTATGCTCTGGAGTCTCCCACATGGGCAATTTGAAGTTCACCTTCTTCGGACTGAACCACAGCAACTATGGTTGTTCCCATGTCTCGGGCTTCGGGGTCGTCTGCTGCTGCCTCGAATACCCTGGTATTAGCATTTGCCACAGCTCCCACCAGCCAGGTTTGAAGATCTTTCTGAGACTTGCCATCGATGGCATAGGTCTCCAATGATTCACGCATGGCGTTGACAGCTATGCGACTGGCTTTGCTGCCTCCTTGCATACCGCCCATGCCGTCAGCAACCACCAGAACACGATGATCCTCACTCATGAAAAAATTGTCTTGATTCTCATCACGTTTCAGACCTGGGTCTGTCACAGCGGCTACCTGCCACGTGATTTTCTTCATTTTGGAAACTCCTGAAGTTCTCTGGTTGTCATCGGCAATCGCAACAAAAAATTGGCATAAGGGATCTATACCCAGCTTGCCAGCATGCATATACAGTTTAATTCAAGCTTTTTGTTCATGACATCGATCGGGAAAAATCTTATGTGGATGTCAAAGTCCCTTGACTTGCCTGGTTGGCTTTGTGGGGAGAAGGCATTCTGGCTTATTCTCGAAGTATTAAGTGACATAGATTTACATAGAGCACCTGGAATTTCTAAGACGCTAGAGGAGATCTTAGAAGTACACAAATTGTTTTTTGCATTTCCTGGAGATTCCACTTCCAATTACATGATTCATACAGAAGTTGATTTGAAGCCACCGACTAATAAGTCGAGCGAAGACGTTTCGGTAGAGCTTCAGGTCGACAGTTTCCAACCTTAAGCAAAGTGATCAAAGCAAAGGAGGCGAAGATGCGAAATTTGCTCAGGTTTGCATTTGCCGCAATTCTGGCAATTCTGCTTGCTTCTACGGGGTTTTATCTTGCCGGGGGGAACTCAAACAAGTCGACACAGTTTCCCGAAAAACTTTCTGAGAGACTCAATTTGCCTGGAGAGGCAGATTCTCAGGGTTTTCGCAAAGTCATCTACAAAGCTGATGGCGTTACACCGGACCGTGCCGAAGTTGTTTTCAGAAACGGCGAGACCGGCATCGTCCACTATCGACCGGACTTTTCGGTCAGTTCTTACCAGGTTTTCTACCCCGGCGACGAAGCAGACAAAACGAAGTTGGTCCTGAAGACCGATGTTGAGCTGGCTGAAGACGGCGAGCATCTGGTAAGCGAGAAGCGTTATCGCGCAGACGGAAGCCTGGAGGTTCTGGGTGCTCGCTTGCAGGAGGGTTCCTACCAGGTCACTCACCTTCTCGAAGATGGTATCACTCGACACGAGGTACATGTCTTCCGTGAAGGCGGTGAACTATACAGTCGCTCCGGTTTCTATGGAGACGGCACCATGAAGTTTCTCGTGGTGACAAAGAGCACTTTTGAGACAGAAGAATCACGGTTCTACCAGGATGGCACCAGAGCTTCTTACTTGCATCAAGTCGGTAATTTGCTCGAGGGTGAAACCTGGTATGAGAACGGTATTCGTCAGACTGTCTTCAAGCGTTCTCAGAACTGGGAGAATTACTCTTACACCATGGATGTGGAGGTGAACTATTACTTCCCGGCTGGTGAGTTTGATCAGAAGAGGACCTTTCGCTACAACGGGGTTCTGGTGGAACGCCAGCCCGGCGAGACTTCCCTTGCTGCATCCGACGATGCTGCGATTCAATCCTGGAAGATGATAAACAAAAACAGACCGGTAGAGGAGAGATTCTCTGCCGACAATCTGAGACTTGAGTCGATCTCCTTTCCGACCTTGAACGGTCAAGAGAAGGTGGTCGTGGTTTATCCGGAATCCGGTGAATTCCCTGTTGAAGAGCACTTCAGAACGCGTGATCAAGATAAGAAATTGCTGCGGCATGTGCGTTACTACAGGGAGAATGGAACCCTGGCGAGAGAAGAAGTCAGAAATTCGGCAGGCAAGATAGTTGAGAAAAAGGAGTTCGCGGAATCGCCCTCTTCAATCCAGCTTCAATTGCCGGGTTATGCCGTTGACACCTATGATACTCGCCAGCCCCCGGTACTTCCTGCCAAGCCGGAGTATGTCGATTTTTACTAATCGATGGTAAGGAGCAAAGCATGGTTAACCTGCTTTATATATTTGCTCTGGTTGCTGTTCCGATTGCCCTTGTTTATTGGGTGATTCGGAGGGGTGACCGCGAGCAAGAAAAGTATGAGAACGTGACTTTTGTCTGTAGAAGTTGCGAGAGTTTTTATGCCGGTCCAGGCGCGCCTGTTAAGTGTCGCGCCTGTGGTGGCAATGTCGAACTCTTCCGAAGATAAAGAGTGAGACAAAGCGGACGGAGTAGCAAATAGCCTGGCTTTTGCTCTCCGTCTGTTTTTGCATTCTTCTAACTGTTTCTTCAATTGGATGCTGCAACTATAGAGAATAATAGAAAAGGAACAGCTGTTTTTGTGCTTCTCTCCATCTTGAAAGTCCAATTAACTCCGCGCTTCAAGTAGATGAATCGCGACTCCTGCCATGAGTGCTGCTCCCACAGGCAAACAGTCTTCGTCAATATCGAACGTCTCAGTGTGCAGCTTTCTGGGAGAATCTTCAATTCGGGCGCCGAGGAAGAAATAACACGAAGGAAATTTCTTTGATAGAAAACTGAAGTCATCTCCGCCCATTTGCAACTCTGCTGCGTGTACCCGGCTTTCGCCTATCATATCCTCGGCCACTGATTTTACGATGGCTGAAATTTCCGCGTTGTTATCGACCGGTGGATTTTCTACCACATAGTTAAGGTCGAAACTGCCGCCGAGAACGGTGGCAATATTCAGCGCCTTTTCAAGCTCATTTCTTACCATTTTTTGAGTGCTTTCGTAGAAGTACCTTACTGTGCCGGTCAACTCTACATAGTCGCTGATGATGTTGGGCGCGAAGGTATTGCTTTTGATACCACCCACTGTGATCACCAGCGGCTCCAGGGCGGAATTCTTTCTTGAAACTACCGTTTGTATCGCCTGTACCACCTGGGATGCCATAACAATCGGGTCCAGACTGGTTTCCGGGTAGGCCCCGTGGCTTCCCTGTCCGTGGATTTTGATTTCAAACTTATCGCAGGCAGCCAGGACTGGACCGTTTCTAACGGCAATCTCTCCGGTTCGCAAGTCAGGGAAGACATGCAAGGATAGAACGCTATCCACATTATCGAAAGCTCCATCTTCGAGCATAAGGGAGGCACCGCTCTTGCCACTAGAATTAGTATCTTCTTCAGCCGGTTGAAAAACTATTCGAACCGTTCCCTGAAGGTCTTTTGTCTGGGCAAGAAGAAGGGCTGATCCTATTCCTATGGCTGTATGGGCGTCATGACCGCAAGCATGCATGACGCCAGGATTTTGAGAGCAGTAGTCGGCCTGGTTGCTCTCTTTGATCGGGAGCGCGTCCATGTCAGCTCTTATGGCCACCACCGGATCTCCTGCGCCGATTTCAGCTACCAGTCCGGTGTTCCCTATTCCCTGCCTGACAGATATTCCGGCTTCCCTAAGTACCGAAGCCACGTACTCTGCCGTCTTCTCTTCTTTGAAGCTAAGCTCCGGATGTTTGTGAATTCTGCGTCTATGCGAAACCAGGGTGGATTTGATACTTGTGGCTTCTTTTAGAAAGTCTATGCTGTTAATCATTGTTTCTGTGTTTCTGTCATTTTCGTCCCGAATTATGTCTAACCAACAGGGGTAGACTGTGGGTTAATAGACCCTCGGTGATCCTACTACATGGAACTATCATTGGGTTTATCTATTAACTGATGCGTAACTCGCTTAGTAGCGATGATATCTGTAGGGTCCCTTGACATCCTGGATTATCGGAACCACTGCCTGTGGTGTGATATTTGGTATTAAGGTCATGCAAACATGCACCAAATGCGGCATCTCGTTCTTGGCTGAATGGATCTGGCTTTGCTCTCTTGCTGCCAGTGTTTCATTGGGATCTGTCTTGTGTTATTCTTCGGCTAACAACGTCAGATTCAAATTTACTCTCTAGAAGGAGCACTTCATGAAAAGAACACCTCTAATTTTAGCCCTCGCCGGTGTTCTCATGTTGGGACCAGCATTCCCGACAATGACGATGGCTCAGACCTATAACGGGCAGGCATTGCAGGGTCGGGTTACTTATGTACCCACAGGCACCCTCCTCGATGCCACTTTAACAAGCCCCATCGATAGTGCCGTGGCCAAACCCGGCGACATTTTTAACGCTAGACTTTATGCGCCTATGTACCTGGGCAGTGACCTGGTTTTACCGACTAATACCGATCTTCAAGGTCAGGTGATTTCCGCCGACAAAGGTGGGCTGGCTGGTAAAAACGGTGCCATGAGCCTGAGACTGACAGCAGCGGTTACGCCGGATGGTGTCAGATACCCACTCTCCGCTGTCATAACGGCAGATCAAGCCGACAAGAAAGTGGTTCAGGATGACGGTCAGCTTAAGGGACGGACAACCAAAAAGACCATAACTTCAGGAGTAGCCCGTACAGCAGCCTGGACTGCCGGCGGAACACTTCTAGGTGTGATCTTTGCTCCTATCGTTGCCGGCTCTGTCGGCGCAGGAGCGATTGCCGGAGTTGCCACCGGTGGAGCTGTCGGACTCGGCAGCAACCTGTGGAGAAAAGGTAAGGACGTCAAAATTCCCAGCGGTACTCGCGTTAAATTTGCCCTGGATCAACCCATGGCTCTAACAAACAGCATTGCAGGAGCCCCCTCTTACATGAAGTAAAAGGGACACCCGGCGTGTTCTTAGAAGGGCGAGGTTCTAACCTCGTCCTTTTTATTTTATTGATCACTTGAACAAGCTGAGGTTTTCTTTCAATATCTGTCGGGGAACATAATAGATCCGTATAAAGCTATATAAGCTTTTCTATGAGAATTTGTTCCATGGGTTCCGACTCAAGCCTCTTCGACCTCAGCTCTGACGATCTATCATCTCTGCAAGACCAGAGTCGCATTGTGGTATCTCGCTCGGAGGATATTGAGCCTGGCAGTGGATTTTTGGCCAATAGACAGGAGCAGACGACGGCCGGGGTGCTGATCGGGTCGGTCAGGGACATTTTAGGAGCGCCGCAAAGTTTTGAAGAGAAGCAAGAGAGGGCTTCTTCCAACGATTTTTTGGGTCATGTGGTGGCCGACGTTCTGGTCATGATTCCCAAGTTTAAGGCTGTGAAAGCCGGTATAGCCAGAACAGCCCTGTTAACCAATCCCCATGACGGACTTTCCCAGGACCCTCTTGCTCTGGGTTCTAATTTCCTCGAAGGAGCCGCTCTCAACAAAGTAAGCCGAGCTGTATTGCCGGGAAGCTCGCTAAGTAATCTGACAGAACGCTATCTGGGCAGTGGTTTGCGGGCAGAATCAGCTACTCATTTGAGCGCCGGTTTTGGATTTGGCGCGGTAAAGTCCGGATTTGACTCCAGAACCTGGCTTGATGAGAACGGTGAGCTGTCTGTTGGCGCAGGTCTGGAAACCATGGCAAAGACAGGAACAGCGGCGGCTCTAATAAATTTGCCTGCCGGTCTGGTCGGTATGCGTTCCGCTCGCTGGTCTGGCAATGCTTTCAAGGCTAACACTCTTGGCCCCAGGGCCCATTCATTCTTGATCGGCACCACTTCTGGTTATACCAGTGGAGCGGTAGTGGGTGGAATCGAGGCTGTTAAGGAAGGGAAGAGTTTCTCCGAGATTCTGGGGCAGATGAACGAGGCTGGTCTAGTCGGCGCCGGTACCGGCATGCTGTTTATGTCAGCCATGCCCCTGGAGAAGCCGCTTTACGGAGATCTCAAAAAACCGGTTCAGCCCAGTAGATTTCGGGAAACCAGCATAGACATGGTTAGTGAGAGGTCTCTGGGGTTGAAGGCCAGAGAATTTGAGCTGGAAAGTGCCTTCCCGGCAGGCTCAAAGATTAGAGACATCGAGACCATTGACGGAACACTGACCTCCAAAAGAAGAAAAATCCCCCTTGAAGAGATGGAGTACCATCCCCGGGATGATCTTAAATTGACCGACCTATCCAGGCGTCTGACCTATCAGGGTAACCGCAAAGAGTCTTTTGCCGTGGTTCCGGAATCTTCTAAAGGTAAGCAATTTAGCTCCTTTGAAGAATTCGCCGGGGTTGTGAGGATGGAGGAAATAGATACTAGAGTCTACAAATTCAACGATGGTGACACCGAAATTGTTGTTTCAGAGAGTCATGCCAGGAAGCTGGATCAGATTCGTCAGATGCGTTTATTGGCTGCCGAGACAACGGCTTTTGATGGACTTTCTCCTGCGCAGAGATCGAGGATTTCGGCGGGTTTGGACAGCAGTAACCCTCAATATGTGGGAGACTCTAAGACAGCTCAGATGGAGCTTTTAGCGCAGTTTATAGACAGGGGTAAGGTCGACAGAGCTTACCGTGTGATGAAAGCGAGAGAGTCTCTGGCTAGAAACGCAGACAACCGAGCGGCGCTCCCCGAAGACATAGTCGCTGTTATTGAGGAGCTGCCAAATCCGGGCATGGTGAAAAGAGTTGTTCTTAGTGAAGGTTCCAATCCCAATGATGTCTGGACCCGGCAAACCTATGACTCTGAATTCGTCTCCGCTGCCACAGCTTCTAGAGATGGTGAGATTACGTTTTACAAGCCTGCTGTAGACTTTGTTAGTGTATCCCCGGGCAAAGTCAATATAGACGGCAAGTTGAACCGCTCTGCGCTACGCTTTTATGCGGACCATGAATGGTCGCACCTTGCTCATTTCGCAGATGATCAAAGTTTCGGTCTTTTCAAACTGGCAGAGGTGGCAGATTTGAATGTTGCTGTAAGGGAGACAGCTCCAACCATGGAGCAGAGCAAGCTGCCGGCGGCAGAGCGCGATCTAACCGGGACAGACAAGTATTTTGCAAGAACCTATGCTCGTAGGGATTCCCAGGAAAATTGGGCTGTTCACATGGGGGAAGAATTCATGTCTCCTGAGGTGGCTGACTTTATCTCGTTGACCGAAGGCGCGCCGGTGAGGACTACTATACTTGCCAGAAATGTAATCTCCAATTCCAAGACCGGTAGTGGTCGAAATGTATTCGGCCTGTCCCTGGCTCGCAGGGTGCAACATACCCAGGAGAGGGTAATCCCCGAAGCTCAAAAAGTGCTGGAAGGAAGAATCGGTAGCGGCTCAGGAACGGAGAGAGTGGCGGCCGCGGAGCTTCTTGGTCATCTAGGCAATAAAGACAGGCATGTTGGTATGCTTCTAAAAGTAGCAGATGATCCGGCTTCCCTCGGAATACGTGAGAGTGTTGAGGGGATTTCGGACGGTTTTCTAACCAGGATGCATCGATTAAAAGATCTTGATGAGCATTCACTGGCTGATACCGCATTTGATGCGGCACGCAGGCTTTCAACAAATAGAATGCATGGAGAGCCGGATGTGAGTTTCCTGGTTGGTCAGGTAAAAGGTTCTAAAGGTCAAGTAAGGGAGCTTGCCCTGGAGCGGCTGAAAGCATTGCCTGATGGCGATGAACTTGTACGCTTCGCCCGGCTTGCCGGAGACGAAACGAACATGGGGGCCTTGATGGAGATGTTGCCCAAGGTCAGCAGCAAGCAAGCCCAGAGTCTTGTCTTCGAAGAGATTATCAATCTGGCCAAAGGCTCTGAATTCGGCTCTCAGTTTACCACCGCATTCCTCGTCAAAACTATACGATTCATGCCCTCCCAGAGGCTAAGGGCCCTGGAGGTTCTTGGCGATAAGGTGGCAAGCGATCCCGGCGTTCCTTCGAAGGAGCTGGAAGGTTATATGCTTACTTTGACAGGCAATCATGACAAGCGAGTGGCGGCCCGGGCCGAGAAGCTTTTGCATTCAATGCAAGAATCTAGAGCAGTTTCTGAAGCGATTAATCTTATTGACTCCGGCGGAAGCGATGGACGGATCAAGGGGTTGCGAATGGCTCAGCAGCACAAGGATAGACGCCTTATAGCGCCTGCGCTGAAGATGGCTGTAAGGGGAACTCCTGAGGAAGCTGCCCTTGCTTACCAGGTGCTTCAGCAATTTGAGTGGCGTCTTGTTCGTCACGAGGCTGGAATATTGAAATCCGATGGTGTCGATTTTGACACCGCCAAGCTTAGAGATCGTCTGACAAAAGCAGGATAAACTCTTGTGTTTCTCAGGCTGGATGAAACATCTCAAAGAGTTTGTTTCTGGAGAATTTCAGTCTGACAGGTCTGCCGTGGGGACAGGTATCATGTCTTTCTGTCTTTAGCCAGGCGCTGACTAATTTCAATATATCCCTTTCTGACAGAGGCATTCCGTTTTTGATGGCGGATTGGCAAGCCAGGGACTTGGTGGCGTCCAGGGTTATATTCGCTTGTTGGGTGATATCCAGTTCGTCCAGCATGGTCTGGATTATGGATGGGTAATTCTGGTGGGCCAGCTGAATAGGAACCTGGGAGCAGCTGATGCCATCGCTATCGGATATTTCAAATTCAAAACCTAGCTTAGCAAGCTCTTTTTGGCTCTCTTTCAGTACTTCAATTTGTTCGGAAGATAGCTCCAGGGGAACAGAAATACAGAGCATCTGGTTGTCTTCAGAGGTCCTTCCCCGGGTCTCTTGATTGGCAAGAATTTTTTCGTAGAGATATCTCTCATGGGCGATGTGCTGTTCTATCAGCTCGATACCTTCTCTTGTTTCAAAAAGATAGTATGTATTATGCAAGTAACCGGCTAGGCGCCAGCCAGCAGGAAGTGAAATCTCCTCTTCTTCTATGAATAGCTGAGAGTCATCTCTATGGTTGCGCAAATAGTCTACTGTAGAGACGCTGGTAATGGTATTAGCGGTAGTGTCGGGTGTATAGGATAACTCTTCGGCGAATGAAAGTTGCTCAGTGCTCTGGGAAGCTGGCTCTATCTGTTTTTCAAAAGTCTCTGAAGAATCATAATTCCACTCTGCCGACTCTCTTGTCAGGCGACCGGCGCCGGCGCGATCATAACCTACCGGGTTTTGAGACCGTTGAGATTGAAAGGTTTCGGGAGCTTCTGAATAGAATGATTCGGACTCCATTCGCTCCTCTCTACCCCTGGCCATTGCTTCAACCAACTCTTTTCTAGGTTCCCGCAGAGCGGTGCCGATCGCTCTGTGCAAAGTCGTGTAGACGTTGTGGCTGTTGGAGTATTTGATCTCTTTTTTGGTGGGGTGAATGTTGACGTCGATTTCGTTCTGGGCAAGCTCTATGGAGATCACTGCTATAGGGCTTTTGCCTCGGGGAATCAAATCAGAGTAGGCATAATCCAGGGCTTTTAAGGTGAGAGGGCAACGCACCGGTCTGCCGTTAACTATGGTCAGTATTCCTTTTTTATCGCCTCTAAACTGGGTCGGTCTCGCTGCAAAACCGTGAACTGAAACTCCAACCACCGGGTCGTTCAAGGATACTTCGCAAAGATTGTCCGATTCTTTTACCAGTTTGGTTTCAACGATTGTCTGGTGCAGGTCTCCCGACCCCGAGGTATTAAGTCGTTTGTTGCCGTTGAATCTAAACTCGAATCCAATATGGGGATAACTGACTGCCAGACTCTGAATAATCTCCTGGATATGACCGGCTTCAGTGCTTGCTCTTTTGAGAAACTTCAAGCGAGCCGGCACGTTGTAAAAAAGCTCTCTGACGTCCATAACGGTGCCTTTAGAGCAACCGGTTTCCACGGCTTCTACCTTGCTGTCTTTTATTTCTATCTTCGTTCCTGTCTCTCGTCCTTCGGCTCTAGTTAGACAAGTGAACTTTGAGATTGACGCTATGCTGGGCAGGGCTTCGCCTCTAAATCCGAGCGTAGATAGACTTTCTAGATCCGATGCGCTGGATAGTTTGGATGTGGCATGGCGTTGGAATGCCAGGGTGGCGTCTTCCGGAGACATACCGCAGCCATTGTCGGCTACTCTGATGTCTCTTGCGTCCTTACTCACATCGACTTCGATGTTTGTGGCGCCGGAATCGATGGCGTTTTCCACAAGTTCTTTCACTACGGATGAGGGTCTTTCGACTACCTCACCGGCAGCAATTTGGCTCGCTACATGGTCGGGCAATATACTAATTCTATTCATGGGGAAATACTAACACGGCGGCTGAAGGCTTCTCAGGGTGATAGCCAAAACAAACTATTTTTTATTCTTCTTTGAATATCCATCTTATATATTTGCCGGCGCTGAAATTGAAAGGTCCTTTTTTGGCAAATACTAAAAAGTATAATAGAACTTCCTTCAGTGCAAAATGAGGATGGCTTCTCGGCCGACTCCCCATTTTGCTCAATCTAAATTAGCTTTGCTTCTTCGCTTTGGCTTCCTTCCTGCTTGCGATGTAGTAAGTCAGCAGTCCGGCGAGCATGCCCGGCATGACCTCATAGGTGATCGTCTCCAGTCCGAGACCTCTCCATCCCATGGTCACCACAAAGCCAATCGCCATGGCGATCAGAATTGTTTTCTCCTTCGGTTTGCCGCCGAAGCAGTAGACCAGGAGCAAGGGGCCAAAAATTGATGCCAGGGAGCCGGCGGCCAGAAGAACCAGCTGCAGAACGCTCTGGGGTCCCCATAGGGCGACACCGAGCGAGAACAGAGCGACTAGAACAGTGGCTGCCTTTGTGCGAAAGTAGCTGTCTTTGTTGGCGGGCAGGATGTCCCGGGTGAGGGAGGCAGAGCAGCTCAGAATTTGAGAGTCCGCGGTGGACATTGTCGCCGCGAATACGCCTGCCAGAATCAGCCCGACAAAGATCGAGGGCAAAAGAGCCATGGAAAGCATGGGTAGGGCAAGCTCAGCATCAAAGCTGCCGGCATCGGGTAGAAAGATGCGGGCTGCCATGCCGACGAATAGGGTGAGAAAGTTGAAGGCGAATTGCCAACTGTAGTAGTACACCCTGGTCTTGCCCATGTTTTCGACGCTGTCCATGGACATGAATCGCACCATCACGTGCGGTTGGCCGATAACAGCGATGCCTGCGAATATCCAACCGGCTACGAAGAGAATCGGTCCGAAGAACGGTCCTAGAGCCATATCCGGCGGGAAAAAGTGCATGTAAGTCGGACTTGCGTTCTGCAGGGCTTCCAAAAACGCACCGGGGCCGCCGGCCGAAAAGACGGCGGAGGCGAACAAGAGCATCATGGCGCCGAGCATAACGATGGACTGAGCAGCATCGGTCCAGATGGAAGCACGGATGCCGCCTGCGAAACAGTAGGCGACAACCATGACACAGCCGACGATGGCTCCTATGCTGTAATCCCATCCGAAGAGAACATGCAGAGCTTTGCTGCCTGCGGTTAGCTGCGCCGCGGCATAGCCCCCGAGGAACAGCAAGGTGACGATGCCGCCCACCAGTCTCACCTTGCGCAACTCTTTTCCGTTCCAATTTGCCAATAGACCGGCGTAGGTGAGAGACTCGCTGGATTCGCTGTTTGTTCTGAGCCTTTTGTAGACGATCATCGACATCAGAAAGTCGCCCACCAGCCAGCCGAGAACCAACCAGATTGCCGCTAGACCGACGGTGTAGGTGAGGCCGATCATGCCGATGAACATGAAACCGCTGTTCCAGGAAGCGTTGGCGGAGAGAGCCACCAGGATTGGTGAAACACTTCGTCCGGCCAGAAGATAGTCTTCCGTGGTTGATTTCTGTCTCAGAGTCGAGGCGATGCCTACTCCGACAAAGATCAACAGGAAGAAGACGAAACTTGCCATTATCATCATGGATAGTGCCTCTTATGAATTTTTCTTTTCAGGACAGCACAGAATCCGGGTGCCATGGGCACTCGGCGATTTTTGGTAGGGGGTGGTTTTTGTTGATTCTGTGCTTAGTAGATTTTGAGTTGAATAAAAGTACTCTTGGGTAGGACTAAGCTTTAACAAACATCAATGGTATAAATTCAAGATGCAAGACGTAAGCTCTCTTTTAATAACTGAAGTCTTGCAGAATGCTTCTGATTGAATGCTGGCAGTATCTCGGGTGTTGAAGCTAGGCTAGTTTTAGTAATGTCAAGCGACTCGGTCTCTGTTCGGAACAAACGTTTCGCAGGATTCTTTTGTTGCATGACAACTGCGTGTTTGAATTTTACTGGGCTTTGTAGGAAGCCACTCATTTTTTTGCCTGGTGTTTTTGCCCGGGGCAAAAGCGGGGTGATCTTAGTGCAGGCGGTGGTTAAAGTTAGCGAAGTGGAGCTAGCCGACTTTTGGCACCATATATAAGGCAACGTTTACACATAAAACATAATGGAGAGTAGAGCCTGATTTGACTGCGATCTCGCCCGATCAGGAAGACCTCTGAATGTGAACTCGAAATTCTCTATACCAGGCTTTTCGATGTTAGTATCGCCTCGTTTTAACTGAATCCATCTAACTTTCAGGTCAAGTCAAACAAGCCTCTCGGAATATTCAATAACTGCCACGTCTGCCATAGCCAGGACTTTTTGCCTGGTCTTCACTTGCCTCTGTTTGAGGCATTGGAAGTCATGGACTGGAAAAAGAGTTCTGCCGAGAGGTCAGTCAGAAAAAATCACGGAGAAAAAATGACGCAAAACCAAACAGAATCCCCGGTGTCATGCGATAACGAAGCATTGGTCACCTGGGTCGAAAGCATCGCCAGCCTTACCAAACCGGACAACATTCACTGGTGTGATGGTTCCCGGGAAGAGTACGACCAACTCTGTTCCCAGATGGTCGAGCTGGGTACGCTCATCCCTCTAAACCCGGCCAAGCGACCGGGTAGTTTCCTGGCCCGTTCCGACATCGGCGATGTGGCGCGGGTAGAGGATCGCACCTTCATCTGCAGCGAACATGAAGAGGACGCCGGTCCCACCAACAACTGGATGGCTCCCGCCGACGCCAAAGAGATTCTCTACTCTCTTTTCGATGGCTGCATGCAGGGACGCACGATGTACGTGATTCCATTCAGCATGGGACCCCTGGGCTCCTCTATTTCCCATATCGGTGTTCAGATCACCGATTCTCCCTATGTCGTCGCCAGCATGCGGATCATGACTCGCATGGGCCGGCAGGTCCTCGATACCCTGGGGTCCCAGGGGGAGTTCGTTCCCTGTCTTCATTCGGTGGGCAAGCCCCTGGCGGATGGAGAGGAGGACGTGGCCTGGCCTTCCAATTCGACCAAGTACATCTGCCACTTTCCCGAGACCCGCGAGATAATCTCGTTCGGCTCCGGATATGGTGGCAACGCGCTTCTCGGCAAGAAGTGCTTCGCTCTCCGTATCGCTTCCACCATGGCCAGAGATGAAGGCTGGCTCGCCGAGCACATGCTCATTCTCGGTCTCAAGTCTCCGGCAGGAGTCAAGAAATACTTTGCCGCTGCTTTCCTAAGCGCTTGCGGCAAGACCAATCTGGCGATGCTGGTGCCGCCCGCATCCCTCTCGGACTGGGAAGTCACCACTATTGGTGACGACATCGCCTGGATCAAGAAAGACGCTGATGGAAATCTCCGTGCCATCAACCCGGAAGCCGGCTACTTCGGTGTGGCTCCGGGTACTTCTGCCAGGACCAACCCGAACGCTATCGCCTCCATGGCCCGCGATTGCATCTTCACGAACGTCGCACTCACCGAAGATGGCGATGTCTGGTGGGAAGGCCTTACGGATACTCCCCCGGAGAATCTGACGGACTGGCAGGGCAACCCCTGGAGCAAGGAGAGCAACAAACCGGCTGCGCATCCCAATGCCAGGTTTACCGCTCCGGCCATCAACTGCCCTTCTCTGGATCCTGAGTGGGACAGCCCGGAAGGGGTTCCCGTCTCCGGCTTCCTCTTCGGCGGCAGACGCGCCGGTACGATCCCTCTCGTTCTCGAGACTTTTGATTGGGGTCACGGCGTTTACATGGCTGCCACCATGGGTTCGGAGACCACCGCTGCAGCGGCTGGCAAGGTCGGTCAGGTACGTCGCGACCCCATGGCCATGCTGCCCTTCTGCGGCTACAACATGGGGGATTATTTTTCTCACTGGCTCTCTTTTGCCCAGGATGATTCGGTGAACCTGCCCCCGATCTACTGTGTCAACTGGTTCCGAGTCGACCAGAAAGGCAAGTTCATCTGGCCTGGTTTCGGGGACAACCTGAGGGTGCTGAAGTGGATCTTCGAGCGTACCGAAAACACCGCCCATGCCGAGGTCTCGATTATCGGCAACGTTCCGCGATTCGAGGACATCGATCTGTCCGGTTTGCCTTCTGTGGATCAAGCGGTCTTTGCCAGCCTGATCGAACTTGACCCGCAACTCTGGCGGCAGGAGATTCTTGATCAAAAGGAATTCCTGGGACGTTTCGACGGCAGCCTTCCCCGTGAGCTGCAACTCTGGCATGAGCGTATTGCCGCATCAGTGGACCTCTAGGTTGATTGATCTTGAGTTCTGATAGAAATCCTGCGGGAGTCTAGTTTTACTGTCGGGGCGAGAACAAATTGTTTTCGCCCCGGTGGTTTTTTGAAATCTTTGTTTTTGGGATCAAAAATAACTATAGAAAATAGTAAAACATTCTCTGAAAAAGATGGTCCGGGTTCCCGCATAGGAAAGTCCGGACCATCTTGCAAGAGGGTTTTAATTGTCTATGGATGCGCTTAGCGCAACAGTGGCGATGTTTTCTTGCCTTGAGGTGCAACCACACCAGGATGCTTCTCAGCTTCGCGGGAAGCTTCTTGAAGTTGTTTCTGGTGTTTCATGTTGACCTCTTCAGCGTCTCTTGCCATTTCCGCTACTGCGACTCTTTCGGAAAGCTGGTTCAGGGACTGCGGATCTCCGTCGAGATCTTCGAGCACAGCCAGTTGAAGTTCCAGAGACTCCAGATTTGCCTGGGCTTCGTCATAACCTCTGTGACCCTTTTCCTGAGCCGATAAGTCGATCGGCTTGATGGAAAACAGGTTCTTGAGGAGGCTGACGATGGCGAACATGGTTATCAGTCCAATCGCAACAGTGAAAATAACATGGGTGGGCGAAGCTGTAAGGGTTTGAAGCACTGTATATTGTGTCCGTTCTAGACCGGGGTTGTATCCGTTCTTACCTGGTAAGTCGGATAGATTTCAAGCCAGGCTTGAAAAAAAGCGAGAAGAAAGCACTCGTTTCAGTGCGAAAGAGTGCCTTCTTCTCCAGAAAACCAGTTACTTTGGAAGTGTCGGTATTGTTAGTTCCGGCCCTTCCACTCGTCGATGTCTTTGTCGGTGTCGCAGTCATTCGGGATGTAGCAGACTTCCGAGTTCGG
>MDTD01115768.1_pt1 | contig 18298 bp, 19 predicted proteins | sample 811221 | NCBI WGS metagenome assembly MDTD01 (sample SAMN05326646, study PRJNA326480) | marine metagenome | isolation source: seawater | place: Pacific Ocean: South West | collected 2011 | reverse complement strand
TTTTAACAATTTTTCGCACAATAAAGTTCCAACGTAACCAGCACCCCCTGTAATTAAAATTTTCATTTTTGCAATTATATTTATTGTTGTATATATCAATATTAAATCATGAGTATACAAAATAAACATATAAAAAATTTTATTAACAAAGGTTATTGTGTAATAAAATCTTCAGACACTCAAAAATTAAAAAAAATAAAAAAAAAAATAGAAAATATAATCTTAAAATTATTGAATAAAAATTATGTAAACAATACAGACTTATTAAAAAAAATTAAGGGAGATAAAAATTTATTAATTAACTTTCATAATTATGTTGAAATCTCTAATTTAAATAAGTTAAGAATGAAAATTTATTCTGAAATAAATGAACAAATTTGGTTCAAGGAATATTATTATCAGATTGCAGAAAAATATCTAAATGAAATATGTGGAAACGAAATTGCAATGCAAAGAAAAGTTAATTTAAGCATACAAATGCCAAATGATGACAGCTCTTTGTTGCCAATACACTCAGATGTATGGTCAGGCTGCTCTCCTTTTGAGGTTGTAGTGTGGATACCTTTAAGTAATGTATATAAAACATCTTCAATGTATGTATTGCCTTTAAAAGATTCAAAGAGAATTTACAAAAGCTTTAATAAAAATTCTTCATTAGAAATTATTGAAAAAAAAATAAGTAAAAAAATCAAATATTTAAAAATTAATTTCGGCGAAATTTTAATATTTACTCATCAAATAATACATGGGAATAAAGTTAATAAAGAGAATATAACTAGGTTTAGTTTTAATTGTAGATTTAAGTCACTTTTTTCACCATATGATGAAAAAGGTTTAGCCGAGACCTTTTATCCCGTAAAAATAAAACCCGCGTCAGCATTAGGTATGGATTATGAACATCCAAAGTTCTGAAAAAAATAAAGGATTTAGAGGCTATATTTTTTCTCGAAAAATTGAAGGTAATTTCATTCCACAGAGGGTACAAAATTTAGTAATAAAAGATTTTGCAGCGAGAAAAAATTTATTTTTTAAATTAAGTGCAACTGAATACAAAATGGAAAATTGTTTTTTAATGTTAAATTCAACACTTAAGAATTTAAAATCAATTGAAGGTATGATTTTCTATTCACTTTTTATGCTTCCAGAGAATAATTTTGATAGAAATAAAATTATGAATATATTTATAAAAAAAAAAAAAAAATTATTTTTTGCTTTAGAAGAAATTTCTATTTCTACAAATGACGACATAAAAAAAATAAATAATATTTTTAAACTAAAGAAAAATTCAAAAAACTAATTTAAAAAATTTTTAGAATTAATTTTATCTTTATCATATTCACCATATCTTTTTAGGATAAAGTCATAAAAAGCGTTAGCCGAACTTATTAATCTTAATCTGAAATCTGATCTAAACGATAGAATAAGATAAAAAAAAAGTCTTATAAAACCATATGAATATCCTATTAGCTTATCACTAAAAGAACCAATTTTTCTAATTAAAATTAAAAAACTTTTATGCTCCATGTAAGTTCTTTTTTTTATTCCACTTATTGTTGCACTCTTGGCTACCTCATGAAATACTCTTACATTGCAATTGACTAAAGTTTTTCCGTATTTTCTTAATCTTTGAGATAATTCTACGTCTTCAGGTCCGTAAAAAAAATCTTCATCAGCTAGGCCTGTTTGTTTTAAAAGGTCGCATCTATAAATAGAGCCTGGTCCATTAACTGCATCGCTTTCTATAATTCCAGTCCACATTTCATCAGGATCTCTTCTTTTGTTTATTCTCATCATTCTATGAAATTTTAAATTATTTTTAATTTTCATACCTGCCCAACTAACTTTATCAGGCATTTGTTTATAATTTGCTTTTGCACATATTGCTGCAATATCTTTATTTTCTTCCAACTGACTAACTAACACCTGTAAATGATTTTTTGCTGCAATTGTATCATTATCAAATCTAGCTATATACTTATAACCGCAACTTATAGCGTACCTATAACCTGTATTAAAACCACCTGTGCAACCTTTGTTAATTTTATTTTTAATAATTGTTAAATTATTTTCTAAGGATTTATCAAAATTATTATCATCAATTATATTTAATTTAATAATTTTATTTTTATTAAACTCTATTAAATTGTGACTAATTTCTATTTTATTTTTTGACCACTCAAGAATTTTATCTAAATGATAACCATCTGAGTTATTATCAACTAGTATTACGTTAAAATTACTATAATTGATTTGAAATACACTTTCCAAACATTCAACTGTTTGTTTCCAATCGTTCCAATTTAACACTACAACAGCAACAGGTGGTTTATTATTTTTCATGAATTAAATTTCCATTATTTAATTTATAAATATGATCAAATTTATCTAAAAGTTTAATTTTATGAGAAATAAAAATTATTGTTTTATTGCCTAGAAGATTTTGAATTATTTCCATAATTGATGTTTCGTTGAAACTGTCCAAAGAGGCAGTAATTTCGTCACAGATTAACAAATCTGGATCAAAATAAAGCGCTCTTGCAATTGCTATACGTTGTTTTTCTCCTCCAGAAATTTTATCATTCAAATTATTTATTTTGAAATTTATTGAAGTATTATTTTTTGTTAAAAATGATTCTAATTTTACCATTTTAAGTAAATCATTGACTTTTTTTTGATTTATTTTTTCGGGCTCAACTCCTAAAGCAATATTTTCAGATATTGAACCGTTTATAATTGATGGATTTTGCCGGATATACATAAGCTTATTATTCCAATCTATGTTTTCACTAGCCATATTTTTTCCATTTACCAAATATTCACCCTTATCAATATTAACTAAATTAGAAATTATATTAACTAAAGATGTTTTTCCAGATCCTGACTCTCCATAAATACCATATGATTTATTTTTAAATATTTCAAAATCTACTTTGTTTAGAATTATTTTATCTCGATATAATAGATCCACATCTTTTAACTTAATGTTATCAATAAATTCGAATGACTTTGTATATCCACCCTTATCATTGAATTTTTTAAGTTTAACATACTCACCATGTATCAAATTGATTGATGGGGAGGTAGACATTAGTACATTGTACGCTCTACTTATCTCCATCAATGTTGGTCCTAACCGAAATAAAGCTAACAAAAATAAAATTAAAGTTGGAAAGATATCATTAAAATCTAGTTCATTATTAATGTGATATAGAGAAACTAGAATTATAGAAGAGGATACAAATACTTCCAAAAGTGGTTTCGGAAGAACAATATAAGCAATTGATGCATTTTTAGCTTGAGCCAACTTATTTGTAACTTTTTTAATTTGTTTCTCAAAATAAAATTTTTCTTTTAAAAATTTTATATCAAATATAATTGATAAATAATCAGAAAATTTTTTTATTAGTTCACCTCTATAAATTAGTCTTTTTTCCCCTGTTTTAATTGCAATGTAAGAAAGTAAATAAATTAAAATTCCACAAATAAAAATTAGTATTAATGATGGATAAAAAACATTCAAAATTTCTGAAAAAATTAGAAAATAAAAGATAATAAAAATTATAAATAAATTTTTAAATCCAATGATTAATTGTTGTAATCCTCCTTCTATAGTTTGCTCACATTCATAAAAAATTTTTTGAAAATAAGAATGCTTATCTTGGAGTAGAAATTCAGATATATTTAACATTTTATAATATTTAGTAAGTTCATATATTAAGTTTCTAGACAAAAAATTAACAAAGACACTTGTAGCAAAATAGAAAAACACATTTAATATATTCTTTAATATTATTAGACTGCCAATTAATATTAACAGACTACTAACATCATCATTAAAAATTAGAAATTTTTCAAATATGGAAAAAGAAAATATTTTTTCAGGAAGGGTGTACCCAAGTAACGGGGCAACAAAAAATAGTGTAAGATAGTCTACCAGACTAATTATTACAGATGATACTATGAGAAATAAAATTAAATATTTATCTTTTTTGCTGATAATAAAGAAAAGGTTTTTTAATGTTTTTGTGAGTTTCATTAATAATTGTAAAAAATTGTGTATCTTATTATAAGCTTTTATGAAAAAAATCATTATATTTTTTCCATCATTTGAGAGAGGTGGGGTAGAGCTAAATACCATTAATATTGTAAAATTTTTGAAAAAAAAAAAAATTGATGTTCATATAGTTGTTTCTAAAATTAAAGAAAAAGATAAAATTTTTTTTAAAAAGTATTCTACCATTCATCATGCAAAAATTATAAACTTCCCATTATTACCAAGCAGATTTTCAAGTTCCTTAAGTTCGATTTTTGAACTTAAAAAAATTCTGAAGAAAAATAATTATAAAGACTCTTTAATTTTCTCTATCCAGAGTAGTATGATTTCAATTTTGTTGTCTAAATTTTATGGTTATAAGATAGTTGTAAGAAATGCTGCGGATCCAATTTCTTCAACAATTTATGCAGATAATTTATTTTTTTCGTCTTTAATATTTTTACTAAGATTCATATTTTATAATTTTGTTGATGGAATTATTACAAATTCTAAAGGTTCAGCTAAATCTTTAAATAAATTTATTCTTAATAAAAATAAAATTATTGCAATTTATAATCCTTACTTAAATAAAATTATGAAATTTAAGTTCAAAAAAAAAATACAATATAAAAAGTTCCTCTCTGTAGGTAGATTATGTAAACAAAAAAACTTTGAAACATTAATAAAAGGATATTATGAATTCAATAAGATTAAAAAGAATTATAAATTAGATATAGTTGGGTCTGGTCCAAGAAAAGAAAAATTAAGACATCTCATTAAGAAATTAGGATTAACAAAAAAAGTAAAATTAATACCTTGGAAAAAAAATTTAAAAAAATATTATTTAAATTCTGATATATTTGTTTTAACATCTTTGTATGAGGGATTGGGAAATGTATTTATAGATGCAATTAATAATAGTCTTCCATGCATATATTCAAAATGCAAAAGTGGTCCAAATGAAATATTGCTTAACAATCGAGGAGGGTTCCCAATAGAAATTAAGAAAAATATACAACTAAAAGACAAAATGATATATGTAGTACAAAACTATAAACATTCTTTATCAAAAACGTACATATCTCATAAAAAGTTATATAGATTTTTACAAATGGAGAATTCAAAAAAATATTTTAATTATTTTTTAAAAATATTTAAATCTTAAAATATGTTTAATTTTGAAAAAAAAATATCTAAAAATAGAAAGTTAGTAAAAAAATTAAAATCACTTTTAAATTTTTTTAATTACAATCCAGAACATTGGATACGATTTACAACACAAGTTACTTGTAAAAAATTATTAGAAGAGAAATGTACAGATTTAAATAACTATAATGTTTTGGAAATATCTGGAGGGGAATATTGGAGAGAAAATCTATTGTTTAAAAATTATAAGTCATTAAATTATCCTGAGTTTGACATATGTTTAAACAAAACTGAGGAGAAATTTGATTTAATAATTGCTGATAATATTTGGGAGCATTTAAAATTTCCTTACAGAGCTACTAAAAATATTTATGAAATGTTAAATGAAAATGGTTTTTTTTTAATCATAGTTCCATTTCTAGTAAGGGTACATGAAGTTCCAATTGATTGCTCTAGATGGACAAAAGATGGATTGATGCATTTTTTATTTGAGAACGGATTTAAATACGAAAATATTATAACTGGCTCTTGGGGTAACAAAAGTTGCGTTAAATCAAATTTAAGAAAAGATGATAGATGGTCAAGAGTTGGTTTCTTCTCAAATCTAAAAAATGACGAAAAATTTCCTGTTCAGGTTTGGGCCTTAGCAAAAAAATAATTAAATGAAAAATAAAATTATATTTTTTCATCCCTATTTTATGAATGGTGGGATTGAGAGATCTAATATAGAAATTTCAAAACTTTTAAAAAAAAATTATGAAATACATTTTGTTTCTTTAAAGTTTACATCTCATTATCTAAACGAAATAAAAAATAATAACATAAAAATTCACAAATTAAAAAGCAAGAGATTGATATATTCGGTTATAGAATACAAAAATCTGATAAAAAAAATTAATCCATGCTTAATTATATCCTTACAAACTTATGCGAATGTCTTTTGTTTAATAATAAAATATTTTTTTTTGAATGAATTTAAATTAATTTGCTCTGAAAGATTAAGTTTAGAAATATTAAAATCAAACTTTAAAGGTAAGATAATATTACTTTTTTATAAGATATTTTATAGATATGCATCTGGTATTGTTTGTATTTCGAATGGATTGAAAAAAGAAATTGAAATCAACATAAGTAAAAATATAAAAAATTTAAAAGTAATTTACAATCCTACTTTTAGAAAAGACTTACATAAACTATCTAAAAAAAAGGTAGCTTATAATTTTAAAAAAAATAAATTTAAATATATTGTTTCCATAGGAAGATTAGAAAAAGTTAAAAATCAATTAATGCAATTAAAAGCAGCAATGATACTTAAAAAAAAAATTAACTTTAAATTAATTTTAATTGGTGATGGATCTGAGAAAAAACAACTTAATGAATTCGTTAATGAAAATGATTTAAATAATAACGTAGAATTTATAAATTTCGTAAAAAATCCATATCCTTTTTTTAAAAATGCAGATTTAATAATAAACACCTCAAATTTTGAAGGTCTTTGTAACGTAATCATTGAGTCTATTTTTTTAAAAAAATTTGTTATTTCGACGGATTGTCCAGTTGGTCCAAAAGAATTAATAATTAATAATAAAATTGGAATTTTGATTAAAAAAAACGATCACGAAGAGTTAGCAAAACAAATTTTAAATTATTTTAAATACGTAAATAAGAATAATAATAATAAAATACTTCAAAAAAAACTTAATATTAATAAAATTCAAAAATCTTATATTAATTTTATTTCTAAAATAATTAGACAAAAATGAAAAAAATTTTATTTTGGTGTCCTTTTTTGACACATGTAGGCACAATTAAAGCAGTTATTAATTATGCTAGCAGTTTAAACAAAAAAAGAAAATTCAAAACTTTTATTATTTCAGCTTTTGGGGAGTGGGATGAATTAGAAGATAAATTAAAAAAAAAAAATATAAAATTAATAAAAATATTTAACTATAAATGGATTTTACCAAAATATGGTTTTTTATCAAAAATATCGTTAATTTTTATTTCAATTGTTTCTATAATACCTTTGATTTTAATATTTAAGAGACAAAAACCTGAATACTTAATATCAAATTTATTAGGTTTTGTTCCAATTTTAGCTAAAATTTTAAGTAATTCTAAATCTTTAAAGATAATAATGAGTATTCAAGGTTATCCTCAATTAAATTTATTTAGAAAACTTTTATGGAGGTATTTTTATCAGAAGAGTCATGCTTTAATTTGTCTTACAAATAAAACTAAAGATATTCTTAAAAAGAAGGTTAAAATTTCTAGGCCAATTTACAAAATTGACAACCCATTAATTCTTAATAATTATCAATATCCAAAAATAAAACATAAATATTTAAAATTACTTAAAACAAATAAAAGTCTAAAAATTATATCTATAGGTAGATTGACTTATCAAAAAAATTTTGGTTGCTTGATTGATGGAGTTAAAAATTTAAAAAAAAAATATCCAAATTTTCTCTTATTGATAATTGGTAATGGTGAATTATTATCAAAATTACAAAATAAAATTGACATATATGATTTAAATAAAAATATAAAATTAACAGGATTTATCAAAAACCCATACATATTTTATAAATATGCAGACCTTTATATTTCAAGTTCTAGATGGGAAGAGCCAGGTCATACTTTAATTGAGGCTGCATATTATAAAACACCTATAATTACTAGCAATTGTTTAAACGGCCCAAAGGAAATATTTAAAGATAAATCAGGTATTATGTTTAATAATAATGACTCAAGTGATTTATCAAAAAAAATTAATTTATTTCTATCTTTAAATAAAAATAAAAAATTAAAAATGATAAATCGGGCATATAAAAAAACAAAAACTTATAAAGAAAATTATTTTTATTCAGAAATGTTAAAAATTTTAAAATGATATCAATAATTGTTCCCTATTATAAATCTGAGAAATATATACATAAGTGTTTTGATTCTGTATACAATCAAAGTTATAAAAATTATGAATTAATTATAGTCGATGATGAACACTCTGAAAATGCAAAAAAAATATTAAATGAAATAAAAAAAAAGAGTAAAAAAGTAAATATTTTTAAAACACATTTACCTCAAAGTGGGGTATCAATTGCAAGAAATATAGGTATTAAAAAATCAAAAGGTAAATTTATAGCCTTTTTAGACTCAGACGATTTTTGGAAAAAAAAAAAAACTTGAAAAGCAAATTAAATTTATGAAAAAATTTAATTTAGATTTATCATATACTTTCTACAAAGATTTTAATTCAAAAGGTATTATAAGAAATATTGATTCAAATAATTATTCTTATAATGATTTAATAAAAAAATGTAACATAGGTACCTCGTCTGTTATTTTAAAAAAAAATCTAAATATAAAATTTAAAAATTTAAATACTAAAGAAGATTATTGCTTGTGGTTAGAATTATTTAAAAAAAATATCAGAGTTGGATGTATAAAGCAGTATTTGATGTTTCATAGAATAAGAAAAGATTCTTTATCATCTAAAGAATTTGATAAGGTTATTTCAGCATTTAAAATCTATAATATACACAATAAATTTAACTTTATTTTGTCAATATATTTTGTTTTAAGGCTATATAAAAATGCTTTTATTAAAAAATATTTTTAATTATCTTGAATCTTTTGAAAATTTTTCTATTAAATTGTCAAAAATCTTATCGGAAATTTTTTTTGGTTTTAATATAGATGCACGATCAAGTTTTTTTATTACTTTCGCAACTTTAAGCACATCATTGTAGTAATCCCTTTTGTTAAAATCATCAAAAAAAACAAGACTTTGTCTTTTAAATTTTATTTTTTTTAATGCTAAAACTGCGCAAGCAACTCTAAATCTACCATCAATTAAAATTACATTTGGGAAGTTTTTGCTTTTAATATATTTCCATGGTGACTTAACATATTTTTTCCAACGATTTAAATTTTTTTTGTTAATTCGGTTGTCAATTGGATATCCCCATAAATTTGTTTCACCTATATTTTCATAAAAAAGAATACTTTTATTTAGTCTTATGTTGTGTAATTTTGATTTTATTATTTCTAAAAAATTTTTATCAGTTTCTACTGAAACTAAATTTTTATTACTTTTAATAAGATAAATTGTGCTTCCTCCCATACCATATTCTATTATATTTTTTTTATTTTTTATTAGTTTCTTAAAATATGTAAGATCTTTATAAGAGAATTGTGGTTTATTTGGAATTGTATCTTTTTTAAAAGTATTGAAAAATAATTTTTTTATTTTTACTTTTATAAATGAAAGTAAATAGTAAAAATAAAATGTTATAAATTTCATAAAGTCTACAAAAGTTTACTGAATAAGCTTTTACTTAAAATACCATTACCATAAAATGACTCACTATAATGCATTAAATATTCGTCTTTAATTTTATTAGAGAATTTTATGTAGGTATTATTTGATTTATTAAGATGATTTAAGAATTCATTTAACCCTTTAGAAATTTCATAAGATGAATTTTTAATATAAATTAAATTTTTTGAACTTTTATAAAAATTTTGTAGGTTAAATTTAAAAAATATTTCATCTAAATTTAAAATCTTCTTCTTCTTCTTTGAGTAAATTTTTTGAACTATAGATAGATCTTTTTCGTTATATGAAAACATAGCTGAATATGGTATTAAATTTGTGCAATAACATGGCTTATCAAATAAATTTGCTAGAAATCTAGGACCAGATTCTGAAACTATACAAAATTTAGCTAATGAATATAAAAAAACTTGAAGATATTTATCTTCATCATTAACAATTTTAATTTGATTAAAATTTTTATGTTTTATTTTAAAATTATATTCTGAATATACAATACAACTATAATTTTTTTTCAGTAAAAATTTTATGGAATTAATATAAGCTTTTTCATTTACTGATCTTGAGGATTTATGAGGAAAATTAGATCTTAAATTTATAATAACTAAATTTTTATTTATATTAATATTTTTTTTTTTAATAATTTTTCTATAAAAACTATTTTGAAATTTGGAATATTTATATATCAAATTTTTTTTATATTTTTTTTTAAATAAAGTATCTATAAGAAAACTTTTTCCATTCTTTTCACCATATTCTATATGATAAGGATTTTCTGAAAGAAAATCTATTTCAAGGAATGGCATGAAAATAATATATAATATTAGATTTTCACATATTAATATTTTTTGTTTATATATTTCATTAAGACCAGGATTTGCACAAAAAATTTTGGGTGATAAAAATATATATTTTTTAGAATTTTTCTTTTCAATATCAATTTTTTTGATTATAGAATTTATATGTAGAGCCATCGTGCCTATTTGCCAATAAGCTACATAAATAAATCTATACCCAAGTATAAATAAAATAATAGCTATGGGTAAATACAAAATACTAATTATTTTAATCAGTGTATGCTTAAGTATTAGCGCAATATCAAGAAATGAAATTTTTTTTTCAAAAAAAATTTTTTTGATGAAATTTTTTATTCTTAAACTTAAGGTAAATTTTTTCACTTTATTTCCATTACTAATTTCAATGGGATTTAATGGTTTGATTAAAGAACTTAATTTTGATAGAAGCATGAGTTCTAAATATATTATATCATGAAAAAAAGAAAAAAAATTTTGATAATTGGTGGAGGAATGGCTGGATCTTCCTCAGCCGAAATGTTGAGTAAAGAAGATGAAAATGAAATTTATTTGGTAGAAAAATCAAGCTATTTAGGCGCTGGTGTAAGAACTTTTTGGTATGGAGGACATCCCCATACGTTTGGCCCAAGATACTTTTTAACACCTTATCAAAAGGTTTATGATTATTTTAATAAAATAGTTCCATTAAGAGATTGTAGTGATCATCAATTTATAACTTACGTTGAGAAAGATAGAGATTTTTATAATTATCCAATGCACAAAGATGACATAGAAAGAATGCCTGATAAAGAAGTTATTAAAGAGCAACTTAAAAATAAAAAAGAAGATTTTACTCCAAGTAATCTTGAAGAGTATTGGATTAATTCAGTAGGATTTAATCTATTTGATAAACTAATAAATAATTATAATAAAAAAATGTGGAAAATTTCAGATTGTAAAGAAATAGATACTTTTTCATGGTCTCCCAAAGGAGCAACCCTTAAAGAGAGTGGAAGCAAGAGAATGCCTTGGGAGGGGACATATAGTGGATATCCTTATGCGCCAGACGGATATAATAAATATTTTGAAATTTTAAAAAATAGATCAAACTTAAAAATAATTCTTAATAGTGCTGTAAAATTCTCAGATATTAAAAATAAAGAGGCGGTAGTTAACGATGAAAAAATTAAGTTTGATATTATAATAAATACTATATCTCCAGATATTTTATTCGACTATAGCTTCGGAAGGCTTCCTTATTTAGGAAGGGACATTCATCATATTGTTTTACCTGTTGAAAATGTTTTGCCTGGTAACGTATTTTTTATTTATTACGCAAACAATGAAAAATTTACAAGAGTAGTTGAATATAAAAAATTTACTCAACATAAATCACAACAAACTTTACTCGCGTTAGAAATTCCAAGCGAGAACGGAAAGCATTATCCTATGCCTATCAAGAGGTATCAAAGTCTGGCTAAAAAATATTTAGATGAATTACCTGAAGGATTTTATTCAATAGGTAGAGCGGGGTCTTATTTTTATAGTCTAGACATGGATGACTGTATAATGCAATCGATGCTTATATGTGAAGATTTAAAAAACAATCAACTTTCATCTGGTATACTTGGTGACCAATATGTTATTGAAAAAAGAGTTTAATTCAAAGTATTACTTGCTTTTTTTTTGAATTTTTTATTTTTAAATATTGCATTAATTCATGCATGATAATATGACTTATATCTTCACTAATTCCATAATTATTAATATTTGAGTGAACAGAAATAGAGCAATTACTTTTAAGATATCCACCCATAAAGCCAGTAAAGCCTATAGATTTTATTTTTCTTTTATTAAGATATTTAAGTAATTTTATGATATTTTTTGAATTTCCAGATGAGCTTATAATAATTACAATATCTCCTTTTTCAATAAGTCTCTCAGCTTGATACAAAAAAATGTCTGAGTAAGAAATATCGTTTGAAATTGCTGAAATAAGTTCATTGCTAGAGCACAGGCTTAAAATTTTTGGCTTTAAAGGGGTTTCTTGTGATAGTACTTTAAAATAGTCACACACGTAATGATTTGCTATTGCATGAGAACCACCATTTCCACAAACAAAAATTTTTTTACCATCTTTTATTGTACTTTCTATTAATTGAGCTGATTTTAATAATTTGTTTTTGTTAATTTCATTTAATTTAGAATATAACTTGTTTATATAATTATCATAAAACTTCGAAAAATTTATTTTGGCCATAAAACTTATGTATAAGATAATTTCAGTTTAATAGAAAGATAAATCAAATATATAATATGAAATAAAAGATTTACAAATGATAAAAACTTATAATTTAAATTTTAACTTACCTAATTTTTATGAATTGTTAATTATTTTATATCCAATTTTTTTATTAATTAGCCCTGGACTAGCTGATTTATTAACAATATTAATAATAATTTCTCTCATATTTAATTATAAAAAATTCAATATAAAAATAAACTTTTTAAGAGATAAAACTTTAGTAATTTTATGTCTATTCTACCTATATCTTATAATAAATTATTTATTTTCAATTGATAAAGATTTGTCTTTCTCAAGATGTTTTTCATTTATTAGGTTTCCAATTTTAATTATTTCAATACAATATTTGTATCTAAATAACTATTTCAGTTTAAACAAAATTATCTCTTATTATTTAATCATAATATTAGTAGTGATATTTGATAGTTTTTTTCAATACTTTATTGGAAAAAATATTTTAGGTTACGAGTCCTTTCAAATGGGTAAAATAAAAAGATTAAGTAGTTTTTTGGGAAATGAATATAAGATTGGTGGATACATATTGCCCTTTGCCTCAATCATTATAGGTTATTTATTTTCTATAAAAGATTTAAGTATTTTACTTAAAACTTTATTCTTACTTCTTGTATTTAATGTGATTTTTTTTACTGGAGAAAGAGCTAATTTGTATGTTTTTTATTTAATTATTTTTTCATTTATTTTAATTTCTAATCTAAAAATAAAAATTAAAACGTTCTTAATTTTATTAATTTTAATTAACACCTTTTTAATTAATATATTTAATCCAAATTTATCAGATAGAGCATTCGGTCTAACAAAAAAAATTATTAAAGATAATAAAAAGTTATTAATAGAAGAGGAAAAAAACTCAAAAAAAACACAGACATCTGATTACCATATTTTTTACAAATATCAGTACTCAGCTCATTACATAACTGCAATCAAAATTTTCATTGATTATCCAATTACAGGTTCAGGCATGAAGACATTCAGAAAAGCATGTGCAAATGATAAATATAAAACAAATTTACCAACTAATTTTTGGAGATGCTCAACGCATCCTCATAATTTTGTTTTGGAAGTATTAAGTGAATTAGGAATTGTAGGTTTTATATTTTTACTTGTTTTTTTCTTTTTAGTTATACATAGATTTTTTAAGATTTATTTAAAGTACAAATCTAATTTCCTAATTTCATTAATTTTAGTATTTATTTTTATTTATTTTCCATTAGTTCCAAGGGGTAGTTTTTTTACTAATTTTAATGCTAATATTTTTTGGATAATAACAGCTATTATGTATACTTTTAATTATTCTAAACAAGACAAGTAGTATCTTAATTTATTTTCAGAATTCTGATAAGTTGACAATGAGAAATATAATCTATAAATCAATTTATTAGAAATATGCAAGTAGTTATATTATGTGGTGGATTAGGAACAAGATTGTCTGAGGAGACAGATACTATTCCGAAACCAATGGTTTTAATAAACGAAAAACCAATCATCGAACATATAATGACTTGTTATGCGAGGTTTGGTTTTAAGGAATTTATACTTGCAGCTGGATATAAATCTCTAATTATTAAAAAATACTTCCTAGAGTATAATATTGATAAATCAAATATCGATATTAATTTTTCTACTAATTCAAATAATATAAATTTAAACAAAAAACAAATAGATTGGAAAATTAAAATTATTGATACTGGAATTAATTTACAAACTGGAGCAAGATTAAAATATTTAAAAAGTTTTTTAAATAAAAATGATAAAAATTTTTTTATGACATATGGGGATGGTGTTGGCAATATAGATATTAAAAAACTTTTAAAGTTTCATAAAAAAAATAATAAAATTGCAACCATGACAGTTGTAAGACCCCAGGCAAGATTTGGTAGTTTAGTTTTGAAAAATAACAAAGTAGTTAAATTCAAAGAAAAAGATAAGTTATCTGAAGGATGGATAAATGGTGGTTTTTTTGTTTTGAATAAAAAAGTATTTGATTATTTAAGCAATAGAAGTGACTGTATATTTGAAAAGGAACCATTAGAAAAATTATCAAAAAATAGGCAATTAATGGCATTTAAGCACGAAGGTTTTTGGCACCCAATGGATACATTAAGAGATAAAAGAGATTTAAATAATTTTGCAAAACAAAAAAGAGTTCCATGGCTAGACTAAAAAATTTTATTTCATATGGAAAAAATGTCTACAACATTGAAGAAATTAATGCTGTAAATCAAACATTAAAAAAATCAACTCAAATGGGAGTAAATGTAAAAAATTTTGAAAAACAAATTTCCAAAATATTTGGTTTCAAATATGGTATAATGGTAAATTCTGGATCTTCTGCAATTTTATTATGTTTAAAACTTCTCAATTTAAAAAAAAATGATGAAATTATTGTGCCTAATCTTAATTTTGGTACAGCCATATCATCTATTTTAATATGTGGACTAAAACCAAAATTTGTAGATGTTAATAAATCTACTTTGCAGATTGATGAAAATAAAATTGAAAAAAATATTTCAAAAAAAACGAAAGCTTTAATGATACCAAATTTGATTGGTAATTTGCCAAATTGGGAAAAGATTAAAAAAATAAAAAAAAAGTATAATTTAATTTTAATAGAAGACTCTGCAGATACAATGGGTGCAACATATAATAAAAAAAAATCCTCCTTTTATGCAGATTTTTCAATCACAAGTTTTTATGGATCTCATGTAATAAGTTGTGCAGGTAATGGTGGGATGTTGATGCTTAACGACAAAAAAAAATATAATCAAGGTAAAGTCCTAAGGAGTTGGGGGAGACTATCATCAGTTTTAAGCAATTCAGAAAAAATACGAAAAAGACTTGATATAAAAATTGGTGGTGTGAAATATGATCGCAAATTTGTTTTTGATAAGATAGGATTTAATTTTGAACCATCTGAAATTGGTGCTAGTTTTGGATTAATTCAATTAAAAAAATTTAAAAATTTTTCTTCAATAAGAAACAAGAACTTTAATTATCATAAGAATTTTTTTTCAAAACTAAATAATTTTTTTATCACGCCTAGAGTTGATAAAAAAATTTCAACTAATTTTTTAGCCTATCCAATTTTAATTAAGCAAAATAAATTTTTTGATAGATCTGATTTGCAAATTTTTTTAGAGGATAATAATATTCAAACAAGACCAATATTTTCTGGCAATATTTTAAGGCATCCAGCTTTTAATCATTTGGCATCAAATAAAACTGTAAACAAATTTATCTCAAGTGATTACATAATGAAAAATGGTATTTTAGTTGGTTGTCACCAAGGACTAACATTTAAAGATTTAAATTATATTCACAAAATAATTTTAAGATTCATAAAAAAAATAAATTGAAATGAAAATTTCAATAATTTGCTGTTATTTTAATGAAATAAATTTAATTAAAAAAAATTTATTAAATTCGCTTTCTAAAATAAATTATTTAATACAACCTGAAGAAATTATTTTGGTAGATAATAATTCTAATGATGGCACAAAGGAATTTTTAAAAGAAAACTTTGAAAATAAAATAAATAATGTCAAAATAATATTTAATGATCGTAATTTGGGAAAAGGCGGATCTATAAAAAAGGCGTCTGATGAGGCAAAAGGAGATATTTTATGCATATTTGATATTGATGAATATGAAATTGAAGATTTAAATTCGTGTATAAAAAATGTTATAAATAATAATTATGATTTAGTAATTGGAAGTAGATTATTGGAAATAAATCCTAATTTTTTATATAAAAAAAATTTATACGGAGTTATAATTTTAACGAAATTAATTAATATTTTATTTAATTTAAACTTAACTGACGCAGCTGGAGCGACAAAAGTTTATAGAAGAGAATTATTTAATAGAATATATATAAATTCTAATGGCTTTGATTTCGAATTTGAATTAATTTGTAAATTTGCAAAACTTAACTTTAAAGTTTCAGAAACAGTATCAAAATATCAACCTAGAAGTTATTCAGAAGGAAAAAAATTAAGAGCCTTTAAAGATGGATTTAAAATTATGTTTGTAATTTTAAAGTCTTTTTTAACACCTAAATGGAAGGTTTTGAAAAAAACCAATTAAAGTCACAAAAGTTAAAATAAATAATAATAATTTACTAATTTTATTTTTTTCATTATTTTCAATATAAATGTAACTAATCGCTGAGATTGGCCATATAAAAAAAGATATATATTCCCATTTAAAAATTGAGCTCGTTTCTACAGGTAATCTTAATAAAGCTGCTGGAAAAAATAATGCAATACCCGAAAGAAATAAAATTACACTTAAATCAATTATGTGATTATGATTAATACTTTTAATAATCATTTTTGATTTCAAATTATTTAAAGCAACAAAACATAAAATCAATATAAGAAGGAAAGAATTAATTATACTTATCCTTGCAATATTTTTTTTACATTCATATAATTTTATTATATTAGGATCACCTTTATAAAAACCTGAATTCCAATAATCACCAAACAGATCAAGGAATAAAATATTCCACATCGAATACCACTGATTATCCCTTAATGGGTTTTGCCAGGCATCAATTAAATCTATCTTATATAAAATATTAAATTCTGCGTAAGTATTTATAATTCCTACGACATCTGTTCCAAACATTCTAACATCACTCGTTTCATAAAACGGAATACCTGTGATCTTGTAGTGAAATAAGAAATAGATTAGTGAAAAAAATATAGATATAGAAAAAATTTTTAAAATTTCTCTAGATTTATTAGAAAATAAGGCAAAAAGTGAGGAAATAAGTAAAATAAATAAAAAGCCTGTGACTTTTTGAGTTATCATTAAAAAAAACAGAAATATAAGAAAATATTTTATTTTAGCTTTACTGAATAAATTTGGTTTAAAACAAATATAAAATATTAAAACTGAAATTAATATCATCAAATTTTCTGGCCGCGCCATTAAAAAAGTTCTTTGAATAGGAGAAAAAGAAAAAAATAATAAAATACTTAAACAGATTAAATAATCTTTTTTAATAATAATTTTGAAGGTTTTGTATAAAAAATATATGGTAAGAATTACCAAAGGTATATTTGAGAGTTTTATTGTAAGATACAAACCTTCTTTAGCACTAATTATTTCATTTATAAAAAGTGGGTAAGTAATTAAAGAGAAAATCGAAACATAAAGATAATAAAAAATTCCATATTCGGATGAAATTAATGAAAAATCTCTTAGCATTACACGTACTAGATACCAATGATGTAGCCATGTATCATGCTGATTTTCAACATTATAATAAACTGACAAATAAATATGGTATAGTGTTACTAATAAGATTGTTATTATAAAACTTGGACTATATTTTTTTGTTTGTTTTATCATTAAAAAAATATAAGTAATATCTCATTTCAAAAAAAATTATATTAAAATATGAATATACTTGTTACAGGAGGAATGGGAATTTTAGGGAGCTCTCTGTTAAATATTCTCTCGAAGAAATATAACAAAAAAAATATTTATTTTTTAGATAGGAATAAAAATAAAAAAAGAAAATACCCTCTTAATATCGATAAATTTAAATCTATTAGCGGAAACTTCAACAACTATAATGAAGTCTACAATATTATAAAATCAAAAAAAATTGATGTTGTTTTTCATTTGGGAGCTGTCACGCAGGTTATTGA
>MDTD01062458.1_pt1 | contig 18301 bp, 16 predicted proteins | sample 811221 | NCBI WGS metagenome assembly MDTD01 (sample SAMN05326646, study PRJNA326480) | marine metagenome | isolation source: seawater | place: Pacific Ocean: South West | collected 2011 | reverse complement strand
GCATTAGTCAACTTCACGGTCGAAACCTTCACAAATGAGCGCGATATGGAGTTTCACATGGCTCAGGCCTCGAAACGCTTCGAAGTCTTCATGCCAAGGTTCAAAGAGGCAGGCTTGAAGAAGATCACTTCCACCAGGATCTGGAACAAGGAAGGCAAGGCGATGGTTGGATGGGTGTTTGAGTATGAAAACGCTGAAGCATACCAAGCATGCCAGACTCTATGGAGAGAGATTGAGCAAGCCATAGACGTCGAAGACGGAACTCCTGTCATAAGGCAGGCATTCAGGGGCATTGTGCTCAGCCAGACTACATTGTGATGGTAGTGGCCTAACCAGTCTTAGGCATCGAAAGCCGCAAACCCGCATGGCGGATTTCTCGGCCATAGGTGGTGGCGTCTTTGCTGGGCCAAGCGAAGTTGGCAGCCATTCCAGACGCGGGACCCGGCCGGCACGCCTCTGCATGAAAGGATTGAAGCGATCATGGCACAACTGAAATGGTGGGAAACTGCCGTTATCTATCAGATCTATCCACGCTCATTTCAGGACACGAACGGCGACGGGATCGGCGACCTGGCTGGTATAACCTCGCGTCTGGACTATGTAGCCGGTCTTGGCGTTGACGCCATCTGGATCAGCCCGTTCTTTATGTCACCGCAGCGGGACTTTGGATATGATGTGTCCGACTATTGCGACGTGAATCCGGAATATGGAACGCTGGCCGACTTTGACAGGCTGATGGAACGGTCGCACGCACTGGGTCTGAAAGTGATTATCGACATCGTGCCGGCGCATTGTTCAGACCAGCATGACTGGTTCAAGGCAAGCCGCCGGTCACGCAACAATGACAAAGCCGACTGGTTCCATTGGCAGGATCCGAAACCCGACGGGTCGGCACCGACGAACTGGCTGTCATTTTTCGGGGGGCGTGCCTGGAGCTGGGAGCCGCGGCGCCAGCAATATTATCTGCATAACTTCCTGCCAGGTCAGCCGAACCTGAATCATGCGAACCCGGATGTGCGCGCGGCGATTCTGGATGTTGTGCGCTTCTGGCTTGATCGTGGTGTTGACGGGTTCCGCCTCGACGCGATGCACACCGTCAACGCCAACTTGCCCCCCTATCTCGATAATCCGGTCAATCCAGAGTTCCAGCCGGGGCCGCTTCCAAAGGACCAACAGCCCTTTTTCCGGCAGTTGCACGATGCGGCGCAGTTGAACCAGCCTGCCATACAGCAACTGTCCGCCGCATTGCGTGCACTCACAGATCAATATGAGGATCGCTTCCTTGTCGGCGAGGTCGATGGCGACAATGACAATGGCACCGCCGTCAGCGAGACCTTCACCGCCCCGGGACGGCTTCACGCCACCTACAATTTTGACCTGCTGGCATGGGAAGGGTTGAGCGTTGACGAGATGAAGTCGGTTCTTTCAAAGGCCACCAGCCGGTTCAACGGATCAGGCCGCCTTTCTTTTGCCTTTTCGAACCATGATGTGCCGCGCTCGGCAACACGCCAGCTGGCACCACTGGGACTCGCCGCCGACCGCCAGGATGCGTTGCAATTGTTGCTTCTCAAGCTGGAGGCATCATTGATCGGATCCTGCTGTGTCTTTCAGGGTGAAGAGCTGGCATTTGAAGATGTGAGAGACATTCCACATGAAAGGATGCGCGACCCATGGGGCATCGAATTTGCCCCCGCCTTCCTTGGACGCGACACTTGCCGCACGCCGATGGTATGGGATGCCGCTCTTCCCAATGGCGGGTTTTCGGTCGCCAACAGCACCTGGCTGCCAATCAGTGACCAGCATCTGGAACGGGCCGGGCTTGATGAGGCGGCGCGGCCAGGCTCGCTTTATAACGCGTTCGCTGCATTTCTGGCCTGGCGCAGATCGCAACCGGCAATGATGGAGGCCAACCAGATGTCGGAGATTTCTGGCGGCCCTGGCCAGATTGTCTTTGACCGGATCAGTGACAGCCAGCGGCTGCGCTGTTCCTTCGATTTCAGGACGCTGACAGCGGAATTTGAGGATATCGCCACTGACGAAAACCCGGGGGCGTAGCAATCCCACAGCAGACCGGATCACTTTCCGTTGGGTCAGTCCCAGTCGGGTGCGCTCGGTACCAGATCGCTGTTGACGATCCGAAAATCCTCAGCCATCAGCCCGTCGATCCGGCGCATTTCGTCATCATCAAGCTGGAAGCCCTGCAGCTCGAAATTCAGCCGTATATTTTCAGCCTTTGTGGACATTGCATTGATCGCGACGCCCTTTTGCAATGTCCAACGAAGACCAACCTGCGTTCCCGACTTGCCATGCGGCCTGCCAATATCGTCAAGCAGAGCCGATGTCGCCATTTTGCCGCGCGCCACTGCGCAATAGGCTGTCAGCGGCAGACCCAGCCTCTGTGCGCCTGCCAGCAGTTTTTCGGTATTGAGAAACGGATGAAATTCCACCTGATTGGCAACTGGCCGGACCGACAGTCGCGCCATCGCATCTTCCATCATGGCAATGGTGTAGTTCGACAGGCCGATATTCACCGCATAGCCAAGATCGTGGGCCTTCTGGAGTTGTTCCAGCGCCACGGCATTCTGCCCATGCTGGTCCGGCCAGTGGAGCAGCAGCACATCGACCTGATCAAGCTGCAGGTCACGGAGCGACTGCTCCACGGATGGCAGGAAGTCCTCTGAGGCAAAGTTGTTCGGACTGACCTTGGTGGTGATCAGCAGCTCTTCACGCGGCAGACCAAGGGAGGCAAGGCAGGCCCCGACTTCGCGCTCGTTCCCGTACATCTGCGCCGTATCGAAGCTTCGATACCCAATCTCAGCTGCGAGGCGCATAGCTGACGCTAGTGTGTCGCCGCGCAGCGGAAAGGTGCCGAAACTGACATCGTGTCCGGCGTCGAGATAGACGTTCATGCCGGCCTAGTCTCCGTAACCCATCTGGACCCGGCCAAGCGGTGACAACATGTCAGGCGTGAAGCGCCCGTCAAAATCCACCTCATAATTTTCAGCGGCGAAATCAGGCGAGCTTTCTCCAGCCTCGAAGGCCTTGAGTTGCTTGGCAAGGAACCGGTCATTCTTGTCACATGCCGGCGCCGCGCCGATATACATCACATTGCTGTAGCTTGTGCCGGTATGCTTGTCCTCGACCCCGTGGATCACATCCGGATGCCACCAGACCGTGTCGCCCGGCTCAACCACCGGGATAGGCACATAGGCCCGCAAAAGCTTGGCATGATAGGTCTCGCTGATGGTCAGGGCGCGCGACGGGGCCGCCCCACACAGATCATCCTTGGCAACATCATCCTGAAGCGCGCGCAGGATCACCCAAGCCATGGCATTCGCAATGGGAACGATATTCAGCGTGCCATCTCCCGGCCCCTGTCTGCTCAATGCCGTCCACCCCTGATAAGTGCGGAACATCGAGCACACAGCTGGAGACGGGATTTCCTTGGTCGATGTACGGAAGGCCGCATCGAACGGGTCATAGGAAGAGACGTCACCCGACAGCAGATGCCGATAGACCTGCTGATAACCCGGGTCGATCCAGCGTTCTACCGAGCCCCCATCGACATGCGGACTAAGACCAAGGGTATTGTCACCCGGTTCGCGCTGGCGGAGGCGATCCGCATACAGGCATTCACGGTCCGGATCGAATTCTATGCCGTTCTTCGAATCGAACTGCCACAGCCGGTTCAGCCAGCGGCGCGCGGTGGCCAACTCTTCGGAGGTGCGGGCCTCCATCTGCGGCTTCGACCAGTAAAGACCAAAAATCTGTGGCCGTGATGAGGACAGGTTGGCGAAATACTTGTCCATCCCGTCCTTTTCCTTCTGGCGTTCGAAATAGTTGTTCCGCGCCACATAATCCATCAGCCATTCGTTCCAGCCAGTGACCCGGTCGGCGTCGAATGTCTTGCGGAGGATGACTACGCCGCGCTCCTTGATCCGCGCGGTGGCAGCGTCATCAATCCGTCCCGACGCAACCTCGGTGTAATCATGCACCGGAATAGGTGACTCACCAGCCGCAACCTCTGCCTCTATGGTCTGGATCTGCGTCTCCACAGCGGCGTCTACCGCCGCGAAGGTCGCGGCCACATCCGCTCCCGATTCTTTCAGATGTGTCTTGAAATCACTAATCTCGCGACGGATGTCGTCTGTCATCGTCTCAGACATGAATTCCCCCAAATGTCTCTACAACAAATTTAACGTCACCTTTGCAGGTGAGCCTGAGCGCCGTTCAAGCCACACATTATTTTGACGCAACATGCGTGTCATCGGCAACCCCCAGATGCGTTGTCGTCGCGATCTTTTGTCTGCCGGGAGAAACATGACCACCACATTGCCCCGCAGGAACCTTTCGTCAGCTTTGCTGTTTGACACTGCCCGGCGCGCCCATGAAGCCAAGTAACAACAAACCTGCCTCCGCGGTGATTCGGCCGTGCCCGCATCTGTAGCGACAGAGTAACAAATGCACCAAAAGCGCCATATCACCCGCCCAGACCGCCATTGGGGTGACGGATGGCCAGCTGCGACAAGAAAACCGCTCATTTTTGGGACTTTTCAACAATGGACTGTTGAAACGGCGCGAGACTCTGGGTTTACTCCAACCCTCACAATATTATTAGAGGGGAGTAACAATGAGAAGAATTCTTGGGGTGCTTATCGCATCCGCAATGCTTGCAAGCGGTGCAGCCAAGGCAGCCGAGCTTGAGGTCGTCCACTGGTGGACATCCGGTGGTGAAGCCGCTGCTGTAAATGAGTTCGCCAAAGCCTTTGACGCTGCCGGCCATAAATGGGTTGATGGTGCGATCGCCGGCGGTGGCGGTACCAACGCCATCCCGGCCGTTGTATCGCGCCTTCTTGGCGGCGACCCGATGGGCGCCACTCAGTTCAACCACGGCCGTCAGACCGAAGACCTGATCAAGGAAGGTCTGTTCCTTGACCTCACCGAGCTTTCGGAAAAGGAAGGCTGGCGCGATTTTGTATTCCCAAGCTCGCTGCTTGATGCCTGCACCTATGACGGCAAGCTGTATTGCGTGCCTGTCAACATCCACTCCTGGCAGTGGATTTGGCTCTCGAACCCGGCATTCGCCAAGGCCGGCATTCCTGTGCCGTCCAACTGGGACGAGTTCGTCGCCTCCGCACCGAAGCTTCGCGCAGCTGGTGTTGCCCCGCTGGCCGTTGGCTCGCAGGCATGGCAGTCGACCGGCATGATCACCGAAGTTCTGGCCGTCGCCATTGCTGGTCCGGACAACTGGAGTAAGGTGAATGTGGATAAGGACGCAAGCGTTGCTGCTGGCCCGGCCTATGCCAAGGTTTTCGAAGCTGCGGCAAACGCACGCGAACTGGCGGCCGATATTGCTGTCACCGACTGGAACCTGGCCACAGCCGCGGTAATCACCGGCAAGGCCGCTGGTCAGATCATGGGGGACTGGGCACAGGGTGAGTTCGCTGTAGCCGAACAGACCGCTGGCAAGGATTACTCCTGCCTGCCGGGCCTGGGTGTGAACCCGGTTCTGTCGCTTGGTGGTGACGCCTTCTATTTCCCGAAGAACAAGGACGCCGATGTCACCGCTGCCCAGCTTGAGCTGGCTTCGCTGATGATCTCGAAAGAGGTGCAGGTGAACTTCAACCTGAAGAAGGGCTCGCTGCCGATCCGTGGTGACGTTGACCTGTCTGCTGCCAACGACTGCATGAAAAAAGGCCTTGGCCTGCTTGCAGACGGCCAAATCCTGCCAGGTGGCAACATGGCCCTGTCCCGCGACACCATCGGCCAGATCGAAGACCTGATGGTCCAGTTCTGGAACGACAGCTCGATGTCCGCTGCCTCGGCCCAGAAGGCCTATGCCTCGATCATCGCTTCGGCCGACTAAGCGCTGAACAGACTTGTGGCGGGGCCAGCCTGAAGCTGGCCCCGTCTTCTCGATTAATTAAACTCAGCTTGTTCACTTTTGCCTGACGTGGGGAGACAGATGTCTGGCAGTCAGAGACCAAACATGCTGTTCCGGAATCTGTCATCGAAGGTGGCCTCCATCCCGATGGCAGTGACCGCTCTGGTGATCTTCATCGGATGTTCAGCCTGGACCGTAGTATATTCCTTCACCGGCTCGCGTCTTTTGCCAAAGACGCGCTGGGTTGGTTTTGACCAGTATGATCGCCTCTGGGACACAACCCGGTGGATCGTATCAATCGAGAATCTCGCCATCTATGGTGGCTGCATGCTTGTTCTGTCGCTGGCTCTTGGCTTTACCATGGCGGCGCTACTCGACCAGCGCATCCGATTTGAGAACACCTTCCGAACGATCTTTCTCTATCCGTACGCCCTGTCCTTCGTTGTGACCGGCCTGACCTGGCAGTGGATGCTGAACCCGACCTTCGGGTTGCAAAAGGTCGTCCGTGACATGGGCTATGTCGACTTCACCTTTGCGCCGCTGACAGACGGTGACTTCGCGATCTATGGTGTTCTGCTTGCCGGCCTTTGGCAGGGCACAGGTCTTGTCATGGTAATCATGCTTGCCGGTCTGCGGGGCATCGATGAGGACATTTGGAAGGCCGCCCGGGTCGACGGTATTCCGAAATGGAAGACCTATCTTGTGATTGTGCTGCCGATGATGCGCGGCGCGATCATCACGGCGCTGGTGCTTGTCGCCACCAGCATTATCAAGGTGTTCGATCTGATTGTCGCGCAGACTCAAGGTGGCCCCGGTCTCGCCACCGAAGTGCCGGCCAAATATGTCATGGACATGATGTTCCGGAACCAGAATCTCGGTCAAGGCTTCGCCGCATCAACAATGATGCTGCTCTTTGTCATGATCATCTTGGTGCCCTGGACACTTTATGAATTCAGGGAGAGACGCCGTGGCTGATATCAGTGCTGACATGGCGCGCGGCCCGCGTCCGAAAAAGGCTTTCAGCCTTCCCAATTTTGTCATCTACAGCACGCTGACGCTGCTGGCGATGTATTATCTGGCACCGCTCTATGTGATGATCGTGACGTCACTGAAAACAATGCCCGAGGTCCGGCTAGGCAATGTGTTTTCGCTGCCGCGCGAAATCACCATCGAGCCCTGGATCAAAGCCTGGGCCACCGCTTGTACCGGATTGAACTGTGATGGCCTGAGCCGGGGTTTCTGGAATTCGGTGCAGATTCTGGTGCCGTCGGTGGTGCTCTCTATCGCGGTCGCGTCGGTGAACGGCTACGCCCTGGCCTTCTGGCGCTTCAAGGGCGCCAACATCCTGTTCACGATCCTGCTGTTCGGGGCCTTCATCCCCTATCAGGTGATGCTGTATCCGATCGTGATGATCCTGCGGGACATCGGACTCTACGGGGATGTGTGGGGCCTTGTGATTGTACATTCAATATTCGGCATGCCGATCCTGACCCTGCTGTTCCGCAACTATTTCAGTTCGCTGCCGCTTGAGCTTATCAAGGCGGCTCGGGTCGATGGAGCCGGATTCTGGGGCATTTTGATCCGGGTCCTGTTGCCGATGTCTGCCCCTATCGTTGTGGTGGCCATCATTCTCCAGGTCACCGGCATCTGGAACGACTTCCTCTTTGGTGTTGTCTACACCAGGCCGGATTCCTATCCGATGACGGTGCAGTTGAACAACATCGTCAATTCGACCTTTGGCGAAAAGGAATACAACGTCAATATGGCCGCCACCATCATCACCGGTCTGGTGCCGCTTGTTGTATATTTCGTGTCAGGCAAACTTTTTGTGCGGGGCATCGCCGCCGGCGCGGTGAAAGGTTAGAACATGCATTCCGTCAGTGTTAAAGATCTCAAACTGAACTTCGGTTCTGTGGAGGTGCTTCAGGACCTGAACATCGACATCAATGATGGAGAGTTCCTTGTACTGCTCGGCTCGTCCGGCTGCGGCAAGTCGACCCTTCTGAACTGCATCGCCGGCTTGCTGGACATCACCGATGGCCAGATCTACATCAAGGGCCGCAATGTGACCTGGGAAGAGCCGTCGCAGCGCGGCATCGGCATGGTCTTCCAGTCCTACGCGCTGTACCCGCAGATGAGCGTTGAAGGCAATCTGAGCTTTGGTCTTAAGAATGCCAAGCTGCCTGCCGCGGAGATTGCCACACGTGTGGCCCGCGCCGCCGAGATACTGCAGATCGAACCCTTGCTCAAGCGTAAGCCTGCGGCATTGTCGGGGGGGCAGCGCCAGCGCGTCGCGATTGGCCGTGCACTGGTGCGTGATGTCGATGTTTTCCTGTTTGATGAGCCGCTGTCAAACCTTGATGCCAAGCTCAGGGCCGATCTTCGAGTGGAGCTGAAGCAGCTTCACCGGCAGCTGGAAAACACGATGATCTATGTAACACATGACCAGGTCGAGGCGATGACACTTGCCGACCGGATCGCCATCATGCGCGCCGGCAAGATCCAACAGCTCGACTCGCCCAACGAGATCTATAACCGCCCGGTGAACAAATATGTTGCCGACTTCATCGGCTCACCGTCGATGAACTTCATGAATGGCAAGATTGGCGCGAAGGGTCTTACCATCGGAGATGTCACCCTGCCGGTTGACGGCTATAAAGCCGCAGGCAAGCTCGCCAAGGGCAACGTGATTGTCGGCATCCGACCAGAGCATGTGGCCACAGGCAATGACGTTCGTGATGCGGCCTACAAGACAAAGGTTGTTGCGGACCTTCTTGAGCCGATGGGCGCGGACACGCTAGTATGGGCGCAGTTTGCAGGACATGAGCTTCGCCTTCGCATGGACGGCCAGAACAAGATCGAGGAAGGGCAGGAAATCGAAATCGGACTGAACGCCGAGAGCATGCACTTCTTCGACCACAAAACGGAAGAGCGTCTGTGACGCGTCTGTCACTTGCGGGCGAATGGCAGCTGAGGAACGAGACTGTAACCCACGCTTCCAGCATTGCCTTGCCGGGCGACATTCTGAGCGCGCTGAATGCCGCCGGCATCATCCCCGACCCCTATTGGGGGGTGAACGAATATGACGTGCGCTGGGTTGCGGACCATGATTGGACGGCGCGGCGCAGCTTCGCGCTGACGGCCGATCAGCTTGAGGCTGATCTGGTTCTCTCACGCCTCGATACAGTCGCCACCATCACCGTCAATGACACTGTGGTTGCAACGCCGCAGAATGCGTTCCGGCGTTATCGCCTGCCATTATCAGGGATAGTGCGGGAAGGCCAGAATGACATCGCGATCACTTTTCATTCACCATCCCGTGCCGCCGAGGAACGGCAGGCACGCCAACCCTATTTCGTACCTTTCATCGAGCATTACCCGGGCATCAGTGGCAACATGCTGCGCAAGCCGCAATGCGATTTCGGCTGGGACTGGAACGCCGCGCTAATGCCGATGGGCATCTATGGCGACCTGTATCTGGATTTTGACACGGATCTGGTCCTTGGCGATGTTCTGGTACATCAGGCACATCAAGACGATAGCGTCACCGTCACCGTTATCCAGCAGATCGCCACCGGACGTCCGACATCGGCTCAGGCCAGCCTGTGTGGCCAGACCGCCGATGGGCAGACTGATGAAAACGCGCTCACCTTCACTTTCGAAGTCACCTCACCCGATCTGTGGTGGCCGGTTCATCAGGGACCGCAGACGCTTCATGACTTGGTGATAACAATCGACGGACAGTCACTGACGAAGCGCATCGGGCTTCGCAACATAGACCTGGTCTCGGTCCCGGACGAGGTAGGGCGCAGCTTTATGCTGCGGATCAATGAGCGGCCACTCTTTGCCATGGGTGCCAACTGGATTCCGCAGGACGCCTTGCCGGGCCAGGCCGACCCGGAGGCGTTACGCGATCTGCTGCAATCCGCTGTCGATGCCAATATGAACATGATCCGTGTCTGGGGCGGGGGCTGGTACGAAAGCGATACCTTCTATGACATCTGTGACGAGCTGGGCATCCTTGTCTGGCAGGACGCGATGTTCTCATGCTCGCTCTACCCCGCCGATGACGAGTTTTTGGCTGAGGTCGATGCAGAACTGCGGGATAATGTGGCGCGTCTCCAGCATCATGCCAGTCTTGCATTATGGTGCGGCGACAATGAACTGATCGGAGCGCTGACCTGGTATGAGGAATCGGTCAGGGACCGCGACCGGTATCTGGTCGCCTATGACCGTCTGAACCGCACAGTGGAAACGGCGATCAAATCGACCGACCCAGCGGCGAACTGGTGGCCCTCCTCACCCTCGCCAGGCCCCTTGTCATTCGGCGATGCATGGCATGATGACAGTTCCGGTGACATGCATTTCTGGTCTGTCTGGCATGAAGGCCGCGACTTTGAGCATTACCGTGATGTGAAACCGCGCTTCTGTTCGGAATTCGGATTCCAGTCCTATCCGTCGATGGCGGTGATCCGCAGATTCGCCGATAAGGATGATTTCAACATCGCTTCGCCGGTCATGGAAAGCCACCAGAAGAACAAGGGTGGCAATGCCCGCATTGCTGAAACCATGTTTCGCTATTTCCGTTTTCCGAACGGGTTTTCCGATTTTGTCTATGTCAGCCAGGTGCAGCAGGCTCTGGCCATCCATACCGCAGTCACCTATTGGCGCAGTCTGAAACCTCATTGCATGGGATCCCTGTTCTGGCAGTTGAATGACACCTGGCCAGTCTGTTCATGGGCCTCACTGGACCATGGGGGCGGATGGAAATTGTTGCATTATCTGGCACGGCGGTTTTACGCACCGGTGACCGTCTCGGCCGTTCCAACAGCGTCCGGTTTCACCCTGACAGCGATCAATGACAGCGCAACCCCCTTGCGTCTGACCGTTTGGGCTGAGGCCCTGTCCTGTGCTGGCGTGCGGCGCGACCTTGGGCACACAGAGATCGAGCTTGGCACGGCCGCAGCACAGCCCGCACTGATGACAGACCGGCTGGCGGATGACGAAGTGCTCCTCTTTTCATGGGATGGCGAGGCCGACGGCGTGTCCCATATTGGTGAGGACCATCTGGCCCCACGCCCCTATAAACAGCTCCCTCTTCTTGACCCCGGCGTCAGCATGACGGTGCAGCCGCCTTGCACCAGCGCCGACAGGGAATGGCATCTTACACTTGCGGCGGAGCGGCCCGCTTTCTTTGTCAGCATCGAGGCTGATTGCGGCGGCAGATTCAGCGATAACGGATTTCTGCTACGCCCCGGACAGCCACGCACAGTCACATTCTCTGCGACGAGCGACGGACAGAACCCGGCTTTTTCCCTAAACCATCTTCACAGGGCGACCTATGACACTGTCGCACAGAATGACAAAGCGGCAGCCGGCTGATGACATTTTCAGACTATCCGGAAAGGCTGTCAGGCGGATCTGAGAACTGGGTGGTCCGGCGGGCCGGGCGACGCGTTGTCAGTGCGCTATTCCTGATCAACGGATTCCTGATCGGTGTGTGGGCATCACGCATTCCTGCCATCACGGTTCAGTATGATCTGACCCCGGGCATGCTTGGCACATTGCTGCTTGTCCTCGCATCCGGCGCGGTCATCGCCTTTCCGATATCCGGCTATTTCATGGATCGGATGGGATCCGGCCATATCACCCGGGTCACAACTCTTGCCTATGTCGGCAGCATGGTGCTGATCCCGCTGGCACCATCGATCCTGACGCTGGCAATAGCGCTCTGGCTCTTCGGCGCCGTCCACGGAGCAATGGATGTGGCGATGAATGGCTGGGGGGCCAAACTTGAGAAAGCCTGTGAACGGCCCATCATGTCGTCATTTCACGCCCTCTTCTCGGTCGGGACAGGTCTTGGTGCGGCCAGCACGTTCATTGCCGCAACTCTTGGTATCGGACTGTTGCCGCATATGGTTGTGGCATCCATACTCTCGGCTGTGGTCCTTGGATGGGGATGGCGGCAACCAGAAGGATGCGATCTGACACCGTCCTCAAAACAAAAAGCACCACTGTTCATCTTTCCCCGCGGTCAGCTCCTCGCCATCGCACTGATCGCAGCATGCTCGGCCATTGGTGAAGGTGGCAATGCCGATTGGGGCGGATTGTTTCTAATGGCAACGACAGACGTGGACGAGGCTGGTGGCGCCCTTGCCTATACGGTCTTTTCCCTTGCCATGGTGACGGCCCGCTTCGCTGGTGACAGGCTGATTGCGCTGCTTGGACCAGAACGGATCGTGCGCTACTCCGGCCTTGCCGCCCTCCTTGGTGGTTTGATCACGATGTTCGCTCAAGATGTATTGGCAAAGCTGTGCGGATTTGTCTTCCTCGGGGCAGGTTTTGCGTTGATCGCACCGATCGTCTACAGCCGCGCGGCCAATGACAAGGATCTACCACCGGGTGCGGGGCTGGCGTCTGTTGCCATCATGGGATATGGCGGTTTTCTGGTTGGACCGGTGATTATTGGCGGACTTGCCAGCCTTTTCGGGATTAGCAGTGCTTTTGGTATCATGATCTTCCTTGGCACCGGGGTACTGGTGTTCAGCCGGGCTCTGGCCACACGAACCTGATCCGTCACGTAGAGACTGAATTTTTTGCTTTTTTCATGACGCGCCGTCACTTGTTGCCTAATGTAGCATCGCGTTGATTGACTTGTAACAGAGTGCCAAATGCCCCGTATTTCCGTTCAGCTTTATTCCGCCCGCGACTTTGACATGACCTCCGTCCTTGCCCATACCGGCGAGCTTGGTATTACAGAGGTTGAGGGGTTTGGCGGTCTCTATGACGATCCACATGCCATGCGCGCAAGACTTGATGCCAACGGGCTTTGCATGTCCACCGGGCATTTTGATTTCGCCCTGGTCCGGGACGATCCGGCAAGGGCAATCGATATCGCCCACACGCTTGGCATGGACAGCGTCATCATCCCCCATCTCAAACCAGATGAGCGGCCCACCTCCTTTGCCGGATGGCAGGACTTTGCGGCCGCGCTTGCCGAGGCCGGCAAACCGATCCGTGATGCCGGTCTTGCCTATGGCTGGCATAATCACGAATTCGAGTTCATCGCCTGCGACAATGGCGCGTTTCCGATCGAAGCCATTATGGATGGCTCGCCTGATATCGGCCTTGAGCTTGATCTGGCCTGGGTTCATGTCGCCGGCGAGGAACCGGTGCACTGGCTGCAACGATACCAGGGTCGGCTCATTGCCGCGCATGTCAAGGACCGTGCGCCAGATGGTGAATGTTCAGATGAAGATGGCTGGGCCGATGTCGGGCACGGGATCATGGACTGGGATCGTATCGTTCCTGCCATGCATGACGCCGGCGTTGATCTGATGGTGATGGAGCATGACAAGCCTGCCGATGCGCTGCGCTTCATTACCCGGTCCTACGCCACCACAGTGAAATTCTAGATCGGAGTTCCCTGCAATGAACGACCTTGGTATCGGATTGATCGGTTGCGGCAATATCTCGGCTGCCTATCTTCGCCTCGCCCCCATGTTCAGGGGGTTGCGGCTGGTGGCGGTCGCAGACATCAGCATAGAGGCGGCACAGGCCCGCGCTGCCGAGTTCGACGTGCGCGCAGACAGTGTGGAGAGCCTGCTGGCGGCAGATGACATCGACCTGATCGTCAACCTTACCATTCCGGACGCGCATTTCGATGTCTCGCGAAAGGCTCTTGAAGCCGGAAAGCACGTCTATTCAGAGAAACCCTATGTTCTGAGCGTCGATGAGGCCGACACCCTCTCCGAACTGGCAGTCCGCAACGGGCTGCGGATTGGATCGGCGCCAGACACCTTCCTTGGCGGCGCGCACCAGACAGCCCGTCATCTGATCGACTCAGACGCTGTTGGCAGCATCACCGGCGGCACATGCCATGTCATGTCGTTCGGCATGGAACACTGGCACCCAAATCCAGATTTCTTTTTCCGACCGGGTGGCGGCCCGATTCTCGACCTTGGACCTTATTACATCACCAATCTGGTGCATTTGATCGGGCCGGTGCGGACGGTTACAGCGATGAGCGGTGCAGCGTCCAAAACCCGCACCATTGCAAACGGTCCGCGCAATGGCGAGCAGATCCCGGTCCTGACCCCGACGACCATCCATGCCGTGCTGGAATTTGCCAGCGGGGCGCTTGTTACCCTTGGCGCTAGCTGGGATGTGAAGGCACACCGACATCGTGAAATGGAGCTTTATGGACAAAACGGCTCGATCTATGTGCCCGATCCAAACTTCTTTGGTGGCGAGGTGGTCATTGCGAGGCAGGATGGCACAGAACAGGCGCACAGCGCTGACCAGCACCCCTTTGGATCCCCCAACATGAAAGATGGTGGTGGACGCGAGCAGGCGAACTATCGCTGTGCCGGGCTATCCGACATGGCGGTCGCCATTCAGGAAAACAGGCAACATCGGTGCAACGCAGAAATAGCACGACATGCCATCGAAGTGATGACAGGCATTCTGGCAGCGGGAGAGACACGAAGCTGGATCGAGATGCGGACCAGTTGTAATCGGCCCGCCTATCTTGGTGCAGACGAAGCCGCCACACTGCTCCTGTGACAAAAGGCTGCCGCTCAGTGATCCAGCTTCACCCAGGCGGCGTTGCGCTTTGACGAATTCACGCAGGCGGAGACGAACTGCACACCTTTCAGCCCGTCTTGGACTGTGGGATAGATCACATCTTCAGGTAGCGTTTCACCGCTGCGGGACGCGACAATGGCCGCTGCCGCTTCGGAATAGATATTCGCAAACCCTTCAAGATAGCCTTCCGGATGGCCCGCCGGGATCCGGCTCATTCTGGCGCTTGCGTCGCCTGATCCGGCGCCATTGCGGGTGATCAGCCGCTTTGGCTCGCCAAAGGGCGTGTGCCAGAGATAGTTCGGATCTTCCTGCGCCCATTCCAGCCCGCCAGTTTCCCCATAGACCCGGATGCGCAGCGCATTTTCATTGCCTGGTGCCACCTGGCTCGACCAGAGCATGCCGCGCGCGCCACCTTGAAAACGCAACATCACATGAGCGTTGTCATCAACCTGCCGCCCGGGGACGAAAGCCTGGATATCAGCGGCCAGGCTTTCGACCTCAAGCCCGGTGACGAAACAGGCGAGATTGAAAGCATGCGTGCCGATATCACCGGTCGACCCGCCAGCACCGGACCGCGCCGGATCGGTGCGCCACTCGGCCTGCTTGAAGTCTTGTTCGACACTCAGCCAGTCCTGCGGATATTCCACCTGCACAACACGGATTTTGCCAATGTCCCCATTGGCCACCATTTGCCGCGCCTGACGCACCATGGGATAGCCCGTGTAATTGTGCGTCAGCACGAAGATCGCACCCGACGCCTCGGCCATTTTCACCAGCTTCTTGGCATCCGGCAGGTTGCTGGTCAGAGGCTTGTCACAGATCACATGGATGCCGCGCTTCAGAAATTCCTGTGCGGCAGCGAAGTGAACATGGTTTGGCGTCACGATGCTGACAGCTTCGATTCCGGTCTTCAGGCGCGCTTCCCTGATCGCCATGGATTTGAAGTCGTCATAGACTCGCGGTAGCCCAAGAGCCTCACCGCTGGCACGCGATTTTTCCGGTGTGGAGGACAGCGCGCCGGCTACCAGTTCGAACTTGTCGTCAATGCGCGAGGCGATGCGGTGGACAGCTCCGATGAAGGCGTCGTTGCCGCCACCGACCATGCCAAGCCTGATCCGGTCTGCCATTCCTATATCCCCAGCATCTTGCGGTTGGCAGCCTTATCCGTGCCGCCATCGGCAAAATCGTCGAACGCCACCTCGGTCGGCCGGATGATATGATCGCGCACAAAAGCCGCCCCTTCACGCGCGCCGTCCTCTGGATGTTTGATCGCGCATTCCCATTCGACAACAGCCCAGCCATCAAAGCCGATGGCGGTCAGTTTAGAGAAAATCGCACTGAAATCGACCTGACCGTCACCCAGGCTGCGGAAACGGCCCGCCCGGTCAACCCAGGGCTGATAACCGGAATATACCCCCTGGCGACCGGTTGGATTGAATTCCGCATCCTTCACATGGAACATCCGGATGCGGTCGGCATAGATGTCGATATGGTCGATATAGTCCAGGCACTGCAGCACATAATGCGACGGATCATAGAGCATGCAGGCCCGCGCATGATTGCCGGTGCGCTCAAGAAACATCTCGTAGGTAACGCCATCATGAAGATCCTCACCCGGATGGATCTCGTAGCAAACATCGACGCCACAATCCTCCGCATGATCAAGAATTGGCCGCCAGCGCGCGGCGAGTTCGTCAAAGGCGGTTTCGATCAACCCGGCAGGGCGTTGCGGCCATGGATAGACATAGGGCCAGGCCAACGCACCGGAAAAGGTCGCATGGGCGCCGATCCCAAAATTCTTCGAAGCCAAGATTCCCTTTTTGACCTGATCTACGGCCCAGGCCTGCCGTGCGGCAGGATTGCCGCGCACTTCCGGTGCGGCGAAGCCGTCAAACGCCTCGTCATAGGCTGGATGAACAGCGACAAGTTGACCCTGGAGGTGGGTCGAAAGCTCGGTGACGGCAACGCCATTGGCCGCTGCCACACCCTTGAATTCGTCGCAATAGTCCTTGCTCTCAGCCGCCTTGTCGAGATCAATCAGCCGCGCATCCCAGCTAGGCACCTGCACACCGACATAACCACAATCAGCTGCCCATTTGGTAATGGCGTCCCATGAATTGAACGGCGCTTCATCGCCGGCGAACTGCGCCAGAAACAGCGCGGGGCCTTTAATTTGCTTCATGATGTCCTTCCCCTTTTCATTCAAACCATACTAGGCATATTCCATGGATGGCAGTCAGAAACTGCCGCAGCGCATTCTTAGCACGCTGCGCGACAATCTTGCAGCGGGACGCATGCCGAAGGGTCTTTGTCTGGTTATTGCCGGCTGGATGCGCTACGTCGCCGGCAACGACGAGGCAGGGCAGGCGATCGATGTGCGTGACCCGATGGCAGATTAACTCAAAGCGGCTGCCAGATCGGCCGACCCGGTGACAGCGCTGCTGTTGATTGAAGCCATCTTCAGATCAGACCTTGCAGGCAACGCGAATGTGGTGGCCGCAATCCGGCCTGCGTACCGGCACCGTGTAAGCAACTTCGCAGCTAAGACAGTTAGAGGCTACCTTGAACAACCACCCTTAATGTAGTGCTAAGGGATAAATCAGGATTGTAGTGAGAGCCAGCTTTCAATTCTCTATTTTCAATTTGGGTTGCACTACTGGTTTAGGAACAGACACAAAAGGTTGCTAATCAAAAACAAAGCCTCCAAACTTTGATAATAGTAAAGCGAACCTCCGGTCTTCGAAGCAGCGCCGGAGGTTTCGTTTATTGAAATTCAGCTACCGATATTTGCGTTTGTTTTCATACGCTAATCTGTTTGGGTCAATCAGCTTAGACGTGCGGCATGCAAAAGGGCGTTCCCGTTTCGAATCTTCTCCGACTGGCCCACACTGTTTGCTTATGTGTATGATGTGATCCCCTAGAGGTGATCATACACATCACACAATGGTGTGATCCAGTCACAAATTTTCATCTAACCCATTGATAACCCAATACATGTTTTTCTCAATCGCAATCACACGCTTCTTCTGAAGCGCATTTCTTGCGTCACGTCGCTTCCCGCCTGTTTCGTTGGGTGCTTTGGCATTGTGATAGGCATTCCACACGTCCTTGTGAACGCTTTTCGTCTTCTTATAGATCAGCGCCGAGCGGCCGTTCGGCATAGTGTCGCAGCGTTCCCATCGTCTTTTCGCGGTAGGTCGCAGATTTGTTTGACAGGGCCAACTGATCATAAAGGTGGGCGGCTTCGCTAAATGTCGGCGTCTGGCCGCGTGCCGCCTCTGTCTGCAGGAAATCGGGAGAGGTGTAGTCCAGCGCCAACTCGCGCGCCCGCGCCCGTACCTGATCTATCGACATGTCGCTAGAACGACCGATCTTGACCTGTTTCATCGCGCCCGCACCTTTCGGCCGCATCTCGAAAATGAAGGTCGCGACGCCCGACGCCATTTTCCGCACGCCAAGCCCGCCAACATCCGTGTCGAACAGGTTGGCCGATTGCTTGTCTTCAGGAACCGCCAGCTTGGCGATGACTGTGTTGGTCAGTTTTTTTGCGCATCTACACCCCGTCTCAAAATAAAGGGGATGGGGTATTCGCCGGCCTGAACCAGCCGTTTCATGTCTGCACTATGTCTGCACTCTGCAGACATTTTGAGGATATTAGGTGGAATTAAAATGCACAAGCATGACGCCGGAATGCGCCATATCCCTCTGTTTTCTTGCAATTTTCTGGAGGGTGAAATGGTGGGCGTGACAGGGATTGAACCTGTGACCCCTACGATGTCAACGTAGTGCTCTCCCGCTGAGCTACACGCCCCATTTCAACGCCGCATAGAG
>MDTD01035944.1_pt1 | contig 18302 bp, 18 predicted proteins | sample 811221 | NCBI WGS metagenome assembly MDTD01 (sample SAMN05326646, study PRJNA326480) | marine metagenome | isolation source: seawater | place: Pacific Ocean: South West | collected 2011 | reverse complement strand
TTTTCGTCGGGGTGGCAGGATTCGAACCTGCGACCTCCTGCTCCCAAAGCAGGCGCGATGACCGGGCTACGCTACACCCCGAACGGTGTTTTAAACAATTGTAAGAACGTCGTTTAAAAACGGGAGAGCAAAGATAATCAATTTTTTGTTCAAACAAAAAATAATTACAGTTCCTTAAAATACCAGAAATCCGAAACAAAATCAGTTGAATCAGAGTATTACAACGTCTAATACTCTTGATATGAGATGTGTTTTAATTGATGACGAGCCGAAGGACTTACTAGAACTATCTACGTTACATAAAAAGTATGGCGATTTAGAGGTAGTTGGTGTGTTTAAAGATCATGAGGAGGCTCAGAATTTTTTGGGCAAAAATAAAATTGAGGTTTTATTGGTTAATTCTGAAATGTCCTCAATGAATATCAATAACTTTATGACCCTATCAAAAGCTGTTCAACACGTTATTTTTATACGACCAAAAAAAGGACAAACAGGCAAAATATATGATTTCAGTGAAGTAGATTATTTAGAAAGACCATTAGCAAAACCAAAATTAAGTCAAGTAATTTCTAAAATAAATGAGGGTGATGAGATTAATTATTCTTCAACGAGTAGAGACTTTGCATTCGTAAAAGACGGTTCAAAAGTTGTGCGGATAGATTTTAAGGAGATTTTATTTATTGAAGCATTGGCTGATTATGTTCAAATAAACACCGAAAACGATCGATTTACTGTATTGGCTACAATGAAATCCATGCAGGCTAATTTACCAGATGATGATTTTTTTAGAGTTCATCGATCCTATATTGTACGAAAAGATAAAATCAAAATTATCGAAGACAATATGATTCTCATGGAGCGTAAAAATATACCCATCAGCCGTTCAGCCAAACAACAGTTTTTTAATACGTTCAATTTCTTGTAAATATAGTGGAGTGCTCTTAATTTGTTCATTTAGAACCATGTGCGATTTAGTTTAATAATTCCTCAAACAGTTTCAATGTATTTGATGAAGTTTAAAAACCTTTAACAACCAACAAAATTCTGTTATAGTGTGATTGCTTATTATTTCCTTACCTTTGAATAACAAGGATAGCTGCATGAATATGTTATTTTTAGGTATGAGTGCTGGTTCAATTTTCATAATTGTATTGGCGGTTCTTTTACTCTTTGGATCAAAGGAGCTACCTTCTATTGCAAGAACACTTGGAAAGGGAATTCGGGAAATAAAAAACGCTACCAGTGAAATTCAAAATGAGGTCACTAAATCGACTAAGGGCACAGCGGTAGAGGATATAAAAAAAATCAAAGATGATTTGGACATAACCAAAAATATGTAAAATGGATTTTTTTTGGTTGATTCTTGGTTTTGTTACATTAATATTTGGAGGTGATTTTCTTGTAAAAGGTGCTGTAGGTTTAGCGCTAAAAGCAAACGTGTCAACATTAGTAATTGGGATGACAGTAGTTTCTTTTGGAACCTCTGCTCCTGAATTACTGGTTAGTTTAGGAGCTGCATCCAAAGGAGGAGAAGATGCTCTAATGAGTGTGGGAAATGTTATTGGATCGAATATTGCCAATCTTGCCTTAGTTTTGGGTTGTACAGCATTGATTTACCCCATAGAAGTAAAACGAGATTCATTAACTCAGGATTGGCCTGTAATGATCTTATCTACCATATTATTTATTGTATTTATGGCCTTTTTCGATGGCGAGCGTTATCGAGTCAATCAATGGGAGGGTGGTGTTTTGTTTCTGCTGATTATTCTGTTCACAGTATTTATGATTAAAAAATCAAGAAAGGAGGCTAAAGCTGGAAAAACAGAGGAAGTTGATGAAGAGATTGAAGAAAATAAAGGGAATCCTTTATGGAAAAGCAGTGTTTTTTTAATTCTGGGTTGTTTAGGGTTGGTCTTTGGTTCTTCTTGGTTGTTGGATGCTGCTGTGAATATTGCAGTAGCAGCTAATATTGATCAATTTATAATAGGAGTCACTATTTTAGCCTTTGGAACCAGCGTTCCAGAACTGGCTGCAAGTGCTATAGCTGCTTATCGCAAAGAAACCGATATTGCCATTGGTAATCTGATTGGATCGAATATTTTTAATATTTTATGTGTTGTTGGGCTCACAGGAACAGTAGCGGGTATGCCATTGAAAAAAGAAGTATTAAGTTATGATGCATGGTGGATGTTAGGAATAGCGTTGCTAATTTTTCCGCTTATGCTTTTGGGGCGTAAAATTCATCGATGGAAGGGTATACTGTTATTGCTTTCATATGGGGCGTATCTATTTGTATTAGTTTCTTAACCTGTTACTTGTTAATTTCTTGATTTTACTAAAGGATTTAAACCCTTGAGATGTAGTTATCTTTAACGCAATAAAAAGATTGTGCAAATGGCATCATTAAGATTTAAAGCGTTAGAAGTTTTAATGAATCGTAATCCTATCGAATCAGAGTTTGAACATCATTATAAATACGCTGAACTCTTTGGAGAAAATGTATTTGGAATTGATAAAATGAAACAGTATTTGTCTTATGATTCATTAAAGTCCGTGAAAAAAGCCATTCAAATTGGTGATAAAATCGATATTAGAGTAGCAAATGATGTGGCTAATGCGATGAAAATTTGGGGGATCTCAAAAGGTGCAACTCATTATACACATTGGTTTCAGCCTCTTACAGGTTCAACAGCCGAGAAACATGATGCATTTTTTGAACCTCAACATGATGGTACAGCAATTGACCAATTTGAGGGAAAGAATTTAGTTCAGCAAGAACCCGATGCTTCTTTTTTTCCCAGTGGGGGATTACGAAACACTTTTGAGGCTAGAGGATATACCGCCTGGGATCCTTCCTCTCCCGCATTCATTTTTGGTAAAACACTTTGCATTCCAACGATATTTGTAAGTTACACAGGAGAGTCTTTGGACTATAAGTCTCCTTTGTTAAAAGCATTGTCCGCATTAAATAAATCGGCTACTGGTGTTGCTCAGTATTTTGATAAAGAAGTTGAGAATGTGGAGGCTACTCTTGGTTGGGAACAAGAGTTTTTCTTGGTGGATAATGCACTGTATTCAGTTCGTCCTGATTTAATGCTTACAGGAAGAACTTTATTTGGTGTGGGATCGGCTAAAAATCAGCAGCTGAATGATAATTACTTCGGATCCATTAATTCACGGACGATGAATTTTTTATCCGAGGTAGAGGTAGAGGCATTGAAATTGGGGATTCCAGTAAAAACCCGACACAATGAGGTCGCACCTATGCAATTTGAAGTTGCTCCAGCTTTTGAAGAATGTAATTTGGCTGTTGACCACAATCAATTATTAATTGAACTCATGAAAAAAATTGCTCGAAGACATAATTTTCGTGTTTTGTTTCATGAAAAGCCTTACCAAGGAATCAATGGTTCAGGTAAGCATAATAACTGGAGTTTAAAAACAAACCTGGGAATTAATCTATTAAAGCCAGGAAAAAATCCGAAGCAGAACTTGCAGTTTTTATCCTTCTTTGTGTGCGCAATTAAAGCTGTTCATGATTATGGTGATATCCTTCGTTCGTCAATGGCATCTCCAGGGAATGATCTCAGATTAGGGACAGGAGAAGCGCCTCCTGGAATTATGTCGGTATTTGTTGGGGAGGAACTCACTAAAAAGTTAAATGAAGTGGAAGTCAAAATCCGAGGAGGAAAAATGAGTCCTGAGGAGAAAACGGAAATTAAATTAAATATTGGTAAAATACCACAATTATTAATTGATAATACGGATCGAAATCGAACATCACCTTTTGCCTTCACAGGAGATAAATTTGAAATTCGATCAGTAGGCTCCACTCTAAATTGCTCGGCAGTAATGACTGCGATCAATACAATGATGGCTAAAGTGCTAAAGGAGTTTAAAATTCAAGTTGATCAAAAAATAGAATCGGGACTAAAGAAAGATGAAGCAATTTTTGAAATATTAAGAACATTTATTAGTACATCCAAGAAAATTCGATTTGATGGAGACGGATATAGTAAAGAATGGGAGGAAGAGGCAAAAAAACGCGGATTAACAAATGTGTTAAAATCCGTGCATGCGTATGGAGAAAAAGTAGGGGAAACTAGTATTCAGTTATTTCAGGAAATGCAGGTAATGACAAGGGCTGAACTGGAGGCGCGATATACCATCAATTTGGAACGCTATCAAAAAATAATTCAAATAGAGGCTCGGATTTTAGGAGATTTGGTACTCAATCATATCATTCCAACAGCATTGAACTATCAAACCCAGTTACTAAATAACATTGAAAAACTACAAAAAGTAACAAGTGGAATAGTAATGAATTCCCAAATGACTACAATTGAGGAAATTGCCGAGCGTGTTGATTTAATACATTCAAAGGTAAATGAATTAGTGTCTAAAAGGCGTGCAGTAAACGAAATCCCGCAAATAGAGAAAAAAGCCAAGGCTTACTGCGATAGCATTTTGCCATTTTTTGATGAAATACGGTATGAGGTAGATAAGTTAGAAAAAATTGTAGATGATAAACTTTGGCCGTTACCCAAGTACCGTGAATTATTGTTTGCTCAATGATGGTATGTTAAAATAGGAAGAAGTATTTAAGTGTATCTTTTTGAATGGATACGCATTATTAGCTTGAAATAAAGATAATTATACCCGCTTGAAATATTTGTAAATAATCGTCTTGCAGGAATTGTGAAAAGGAATCGTTAATATGGTTTTAAAATAAGAATTGAAACTAAAAGACTTTTGACAAAACTTCGAAAATTATTATTACTTTTAAATCTTGTTTGGTAAAGAACACTAGGTTAAAATCAATCGTATGAAATTAAAGAATTTACTAACTGTTTTATTGTTTTCTGCGTTTACATTAGGTGCAATGGCGCAGCATAAATTGACTCAAAAGGCGGACAATGCTTTTCAAAAAGGGTTCTGGAACGCCGCCATTGAAAATTACAGTTTGGCACTCAAAAGAGAAAAAGATGCTGAAATCAAAATGAAAATCATGTACAACATGGCTCAATCTTATGCTGGAGCCAAGGAGTATAAAAATGCTGTTACATGGTTTAAGAAAATTGAGAGGAAAGGTGGTGCTTTCGTAGATACTCATCCAGAGGTGCTTTTAAAACTGGCGCATGCTTATAAGTCTATGGAAAAGTATGAAGAGGCTATGAATAGTTATAAAGCCTATTCAGATATACGACCAGATGATGAGCAGGGTAAAAAGGGCGCTAAATCATGTGAACTTGCTATTCGATGGACGGATAAACCTACACGTTATAAAATTGAAAATGTTCGTCAATTAAACTCTAAATATGATGATGCAATTCCTGCTTATGCGAATAAGCGGTATAAAGAAATTGTATACCAGTCATATAGAACAGGAGCCATTGGAAAAGGTGACAATCCTGTAAGCGGTCAGGCTTTTCCGGATATTTATACTGCGAAGTTGGCTAAAAATGGTAAGTGGTCCACGCCTGCGCCTATCACAGGTGATGAGAAAGTAGGGGTAAATACCAAATTTGCAGAAGGTGGTCCTACTATGAATGCCAAAATGAATACGTTATATTTTACTCGATGTAAAAATTTTGACGGAAAGGTAAAGAAAGAGAAAAGCTGTCAAATTTATAAATCAGTTAAGAGAGGAAAAGATTATGCAGAGGCTGAAATGTTACTGATTGGAAATGATTCCATGATTGTTGCACATCCAACCTTAGCAAACAAGGATCAAACGTTATACTTTGTATCGAATATGCCAGGAGGTATGGGTGGTAAAGATATTTGGGTAGCTGATTTTGACAAAAAAGAAAAGAAGTGGGTGAACATAAGGAATTTGGGATCAGATGTAAATACCCCAGGAGACGAATTATATCCTTTTGTTCATGCCGATGGAACCTTATATTTTTCATCCAACGGACATGTTGGGATTGGAGGTTTTGATATATTCAAGGTAGAAAAGCTTGATGATGGATGGGGGCCAGTGGAGAATATGAAAGTGCCTATTAATTCATCATCAGATGATATTGCTATTATCTTCGAAAACGAAGCAGAGAGAGGGTATTTAACGTCAAACAGAGCAGGAGGAAGAGGTAGAATGGATGTTTGGTCGTTTAATCTTCCTAAGTTGGTTATATGTGTAGAAGGTGTAGTAAAAGATAAAAAAACCAAGGAGATCCTTCCTAATTCAAAAGTAGTTATTACTGGTTCTGATGGTTCAAACTTTGAAGCCATTACTGACGAAACAGGGGCGTACAAGTTTTGTTTAAAACCCAATACCACATACCAAATTCAAGCAAACAATGATAAGACTCAAACCAATAAGTTTGGAACGGAGATGGATATGTATTTTACCTCTGAAAAGGCGTTGGTTTCAACCATTGGTGTTGAAGATTCCAGAACATTGGTTCAGGACTTGGAATTAGAGCGAATTCCAGATTCAGGAATTGAACTTCCAAACATTGAGTACGAGTACAATAAAGCAACTTTAAAGCCTAGCTCTAAGCTTAAATTGAACACATTGGTGGATATTATGAAAGAGAATCCAGGTTTGGTCATTGAATTAGGTTCACATTCTGATTTCAGAGGGCCTTCAGAGTACAATAGAAATTTGGCTCAGCGACGTGCCGAGTCTGCTGTGAACTATTTAATATCTAAAGGTGTTGTTAAAGAACGAATGGTGGCTAAGGGTTATGGAGAAGATTCGCCAAAGGTGATTGATTCTTCGTACGTTCAGAAAGCGTATTTTGGAACTGCTGATGCAGAACCAACTGCAAAAGATTATTCTGGAGTTGATGGAAGAACGAAGGAAAAGGTATTTGCTTCATTTGCTGAACAAAAAGCGACTTTTGTTCCAGGTGTAGTACTTAATGAGGCCTTTATTAAATCGTTAAAATCAAATGGTTTAGTGCAGTGTGCTCACCAAATGAACAGACGTACAGAATTTAAAGTTCTCCGAACGGATTGGAAGCCCGGTGAAACAGCACTAGGAGACGGAGAAAAAAAATAGATTAAATTGAATAAAAAAATAAAGCATCTCGACTCAAGTCGAGGTGCTTTTATGTTTTAAAATGGGAACTGAATCAAGATACGACGCAAGGGGTGTTTCTGCATCTAAAGAAGATGTACACAATGCCATTAAGAATATTGACAAGGGATTATTTCCCAAAGCATTTTGTAAAATTGTTCCCGATATTTTAGCGGGTGATGAGGAGTTTTGTACCATTATGCATGCCGATGGTGCAGGAACAAAAAGTGCGTTAGCGTATTTATACTGGAAGGAAACTGGAGATATGTCGGTTTGGAAAGGTATTGCGCAAGACGCCATAATTATGAATACGGATGATTTATTATGTGTGGGCGCTACAGATAATATTTTATTATCCAGTACAATTGGAAGGAACAAAAACTTAATTCCAGGAGAGGTCATTGCAGCGTTAATTAATGGTACAGAGGAGGTGCTTCAAAATTTACGTGACAATGGAATAGGTATTTATTCTACGGGTGGTGAAACGGCAGATGTTGGTGATTTAGTAAGGACTTTAATTGTTGATTCTACTGTAACGGGTAGAATGAAAAAATCGGATGTTATTTCCAATGATAAGATTAAGGGTGGTGATGTAATTATTGGTATGGCGAGTCACGGTCAAGCGAATTATGAAACTGAATACAATGGAGGAATGGGAAGTAATGGATTAACTTCTGCCCGGCATGATGTGTTTGATAATTACTTGGCTAAAAAATACCCTGAGAGTTATGATCCTGATGTTCCTACTGATTTGGTGTATGCAGGAAGTAAGAAGTTAACAGAAGAAATTCCAGGAACAGGTGTTACAGCAGGTAAATTGGTGTTGTCTCCTACCAGAACCTATGCACCTATTATAAAAAAAGTATTGGATGAATATCGAGCGGCTATTCATGGGATGGTACATTGCAGTGGTGGTGCTCAAACAAAGGTGATGCATTTCGTTGATGGGGTACATGTGATAAAAGACAATTTCTTTGATATTCCACCTTTGTTTAAGATGATTCAAGAGGAGTCATCAACGGATTGGCGAGAAATGTATAAGGTGTTTAATATGGGGCATCGAATGGAAGTTTATGTTCCAGAAAAGTATGCACAAGAAATTATTGCAATTTCTGAGTCTTTCGGTGTGCCTGCTCAAATCGTAGGGAGAGTAGAAGATGCGCCATCGAATAAATTAACCTTAAAGTCTCCTTACGGAACGTTTGAATATTAATAGATTATGTTAGATAAGTTAGCGGAAATTAATATTCGTTTTGAAGAGGTTGGGGAAAAGTTAACGCTTCCCGATGTTGTAAGTGATCAAAAAAAGTTTGCTGAACTCAGTAAGCAATACAAAGACCTTGAGCCCATTGTTAAGGTATACAAGGAATATAAACTTGTGCTCGAAAACATTGCATCCTCAAAGGAGATTTTAAATGATGAGGATGATCCTGAAATGAAAGAGATGGCAAAGTTGGAGATTGATGAATTAACTAATCGAAAGTTGGAGATGGATGAAGAAATTAAAATTCTTTTGATTCCAAAAGATCCAGCTGATGATAAGAATTGTATTGTTGAGTTACGAGCAGGTACAGGTGGGGATGAGGCGTGTATTTTTGTAGAGGATATGTATCGTTTATATACAATGTATTTTAAAACAATTGGTTTTAAATGTGAGGTGGTGAATTCAACGGAGGGAACGGTAAAAGGATATAAAGAAATTTCATTAGAGGTAAGTGGGGAAAGCGCCTACGGTGTGATGAAATTTGAGTCGGGTGTGCACAGGGTTCAACGTGTACCTGAAACAGAATCGCAAGGACGAGTGCATACCTCTGCAATTACAATAGCGGTGATGCCCGAAGCAGAAGAGGTGGATTTTCAATTGAATATGAAAGATGTTCGTAAGGATACTTTTAGAGCATCTGGTGCTGGGGGACAGCACGTGAATAAAACGGAGTCAGCTGTTCGTTTAACTCATGAACCCACGGGTACGGTGGTGGAATGCCAGGATGGAAGGTCGCAACATCAGAATTATGATAAAGCCCTCCAAGTACTTCGTTCAAGGTTATATCAAGCTTTGTTGGATGAGCAAAATTCTGAAATTTCAGCTACTCGAAAAGCATTGGTTGGATCGGGTGATCGATCAGCAAAAATCAGAACCTATAATTATCCTCAGGGTCGTGTAACAGATCATAGAATCAATAAGACGATTTATAATTTGTCGAATTATATGAATGGTGATGTGCAGGAAATGTTTGATGCGATGAAAATGGCAGAGACAGCTGAAAAAATGAAAGAGGGCGAAAGCTTCTAAAGAAGAAAAAATGACGAAAGAACAATTAGTTGAACAAATAAAATTAAAGCAATCATTTTTGTGTGTGGGACTGGATTCTGATCCATTAAAGATTCCTGCTTTTTTAAATGATTTTGATGATCCTGTTTTTGAGTTTAATAAGCGTATTATTGATGCTACCAAGGATTATTGTGTGGCATATAAACCCAATATAGCATTTTATGAGGCGCAAGGAACAAAAGGTTGGGACACTTTACAAAAGACACTGGAGTATATTCCAAAAGACATCTTTACGATCTCTGATGCAAAAAGAGGTGATATAGGAAACACATCTAATTTATATGCTCGAGCTTTTTTTGATTCCATGAATTTTGATGCCGTTACTGTTGCGCCATATATGGGTAAAGATTCTGTTGAACCGTTTTTGAGTTATAAAAATAAGTGGGTGATACTATTGGCCCTTACCTCCAATATAGGTGGGTTAGATTTTCAAACAAAACGGTTGCACAATGGCGAATTTTTATTTGAAAGAGTCTTGAAAAAATCGCTCGAATGGGGTGATGAAGAGAATTTAATGTATGTTGTTGGAGCAACAAGAGCAGAATTGTTAACTAAAATTCGAAAGATTGTTCCAAACTCATTTTTACTTATTCCAGGGGTTGGGGCCCAGGGAGGAAGTTTAAAAGATGTCGCTGAATTTGGGATGAATGATACTTGTGGCTTGTTGGTGAATTCAAGTAGAGGAATCATATTTGCTTCTTCTGGTAAAGATTTTGCTGAGGCTGCTCAGCAAGAAGCGAAACAAATTCAAAAAGAAATGGAAACTCTTTTGAGGGAAAAGAGTATTCTTTAAAAGTACTGTATTGAATGCAAAAATGGATGTTTTTTCTTCGATAGGATATAGAAAAAATTGTTTAAATTGCATGTAAGCTAAAGTTCATAACCTACCCTAAGATGATCAAATTGATAAGAAAGTTTCTTGAAAAAAGCATTTTTGGTGTTTGCCAATGGTGGGGAGATCGTTTGGGTATTCGTTCGTCTAGAATTCGCTTGTATTTTATATATCTTTCTTTTGTTACAGTAGCCTCACCAATTATTGCGTATTTGGTCATGGCTTTCATATTTGAACATAAGGATATGATTAAAGAAGGTTTCAGAAAAAAAAGAGTTTGGGATTTATAAAATTTAAACCGTGAAGAATCTTAGTAGGTTTAAAAACATCATTTATTCCATTTCTTTCCTTTTCATTGTCATTGTAGTTGGAATTATTGGATTTATGATCCTGGAGCCCCGTTACACCTTTCTTGAGGCCGTTTACATGACAATAATTACTATTGCAACGGTGGGTTACAGAGAAGTTTACGAACCATCGGAAGGTGTGATGGTTTTTATTTCTGTTTTAATTGTAACAAGTTTTGGTACATTTGCCTACGCGGTATCGGCAATTTCCGCTTATATTATAGATGGGGAATTCCGAGAATATTTTAAGGAGTATAAAGTGAAATCTGAAGTGAGTAAATTAAATAACCATGTGGTTATTTGTGGTTATGGTCGAAATGGTTCCCAAGCCGTAACGATTATGGAAAAACACAATCAGCCTTTTGTTGTGGTTGAACAGGATCCTGTGGTGATAGAAGATATTAAAAAGCACAGCCCGGAGGCATTAATTGTTTCTGGTGATGCCACACATGATGAAATTCTATTAGAGGCCGGAATTGATAAAGCAAAATCCTTAATTACAACCTTGCCCAGTGATTCCAATAATTTATTTGTTGTCCTCTCTGCGCGAAGCATTAATAATAAGTTGAAAATTATCAGTAGGGCATCTGAGGATAATTCAGATAAAAAATTAAGAATAGCGGGAGCCAATAACGTTATTATGCCAGATAAAATTGGAGGTGCCCACATGGCTTCTTTGGTTATGAAGCCAGACATCATTGAGTTTATGGACTATATTTCTGCTCAGGGTCAAATTGATGTAAATTTAGAAGAAATTAGTTTTGATGAGTTGCCTTCTAAATTTAAAAACAAAACCATTACCGAAATTGGTATAAGACGGATAACTGGAGCAAATATTATTGGACTTAAGGAATCAGACGGGGACTTTGTTGTTAATCCAATGCCCGAAACAGTGATTACTGCAAAGACAAAAATGTTTGTTTTAGGTACACCCGATCAAATTAAAAAATTAAAAGAACTCTTTCACGTATAACATTGATGAAAAAAGTACTGATAACAGGATCTAATGGATTACTTGGTCAAAAATTAATCTATCAATTGGTAGGGTATCCAAACTATCAATTATTTGCTACCTCTCGAGGAGAAAATAGAACTTTGCTTAAGAAAAGATATGAGTATATTCCGCTTGATATTACAGATGAGCAAGAGGTAAAAGAAACCTTTGAAGCGGTTCAGCCAGATATTGTAATTAATGCTGCTGCCATGACAAATGTGGATGCATGTGAGGACGATCGTGAAGAATGTTGGAAATTGAATGTGGAAGCTGTCCAATATTTAGTTTCTGCATGTGAGGAATATAATGCGCATTTTATACATGTATCTACAGATTTTATTTTTGATGGCGAGGACGGTCCGTATGACGAAGAAGCGATTCCCAATCCGATAAGTTATTATGGAGAATCAAAACTTGCTGCTGAAAAAATAGTTCAGCAGTCTTCTTGCGTATGGTCTATAGCTCGAACTGTTCTTGTTTACGGTGTTGTTGATAATATGAGTAGATCCAATATTGTTCTTTGGGCAAAAAGTGCATTGGAGTCAGGTAAGGAGCTAACAGTTGTGAATGATCAATTCAGAACACCAACACTAGCTGAGGATTTAGCCCACGGATGTATTTTAATAGCACAAAAGGGTGCAAAAGGGATATATAACATATCCGGAGAAGAACTCATGTGTGTAATCGATTTGGTGAAAAAAGTGGCTCAATATTATGAGTTAGACGATAGTAAAATTAAACCGATCTCTAGTAGCACGCTAAATCAAAGAGCAAAAAGACCTCCAAAAACAGGGTTTATTTTAGAGAAGGCAAAAAAAGATTTGGGATATAAACCTTCTTCATTTGAGGAAGGGATAAGTATTATGGATGTTCAGATTGCTGCAGGTCAAATTGAATCGAAATAATGAAAAAGGTATTCAGTTTTATATTCATTTTTTTCCCCTTCTTAGCTTTTTGTAAAGAGGATTCTGTAGTGGAAACGATTAATAAATCGGTGAATGGTGCCATATCAGAGTTCGTGTATGAAAAAGTTGTTCCTTTTATTTTTTATTCTTTTGAGGTTGGAGAGAATAGTATTCCTCTTGTGTTGGTTTGGTTAATTGTTGGTGCTCTATTTTTTACGATTTATTTCAAGTTTATAAATTTTCGAGGATTCAAATACGCAATAAATTTGGTGAGAGGACGGTATGATGATGTATTGGGGCAGGGCACACCAGGTGAAACTATAGATTCAAGCGATAATAAACCAAAAGCGGGACAAGTTTCCCATTTTCAAGCTCTCACTACAGCTTTGTCAGGAACCGTTGGGTTAGGGAATATTGCAGGTGTAGCAGTTGCTGTTGCAGCAGGAGGTCCAGGCGCCACATTTTGGATGATCTTGGCAGGGATATTAGGGATGTCTTCCAAATTCGTAGAATGTACGTTAGGTGTTAAATACAGAAAGGTGAAACCAAATGGAGAGGTTTCTGGTGGACCGATGTATTATTTATCTCAAGGCCTTAAGGAAAAGGGTATGGGTGGATTTGGTGCTGTATTGGCTGTTCTTTTTGCTGTGATGTGTATCGGAGGTTCTTTTGGAGGAGGAAATATGTTTCAGGCTAATCAAGCGACTGCTCAGTTTACCAGTTTGCCAATTTTTGAAGGAACGTTTATGGCTGACACTTCAGGTTCAGTGCTCTTTGGGACGATTATGGCCGTTGCTGTTGGTATTGTGATTATTGGCGGGATACAAAGTATTGCGAAAGTAACGGATAAGATTGTTCCGTTTATGTGCGGATTGTATGTCTTGTGTGCAGTTATTATTCTTTTTGCTCATGCTTCCGACATTCCAGGAGCTTTTGGTAAAATAATAAATGGTGCGTTTTCACCAGAAGCTGCCTTTGGAGGTATTTTAGGGGTGTTGATTCAAGGATTTAAGAGGGCTGCCTTTTCCAATGAGGCAGGAGTTGGTTCTGCAGCAATTGCTCATTCTGCCGTTCAAACGGATGAACCGGTAACTGAAGGTCTTGTCGCGCTTTTAGAACCGTTTATTGATACAGTTATTGTATGTACGATGACCGCACTTGTATTGGTGATAACCGGTGTGTACGCTGATAATACAGTTGCAGGGGTTGCAATGACGGCAAAAGGTTTTGAAAGTGTTTTTGGTGCAGGTGCCAATTTTATTTTAGCCTTGGCGGTAATTTTATTTGCTTTCTCAACCATGATTTCATGGAGTTATTATGGGTTGAAATCGTGGAGTTATTTGTTTGGTGACAGTAAAGGTTCTGAATTAAGTTATAAAATCATTTTCTGTATAATGGTTATTATTGGTTCAATACTTACACTTGGTGCAGTTGTTGATTTCTCGGATTCGATGATTTTTGCGATGTGTTTTCCAAATCTTATTGGCCTATACATTTTAAGTCCAGTGGTAAGAAAAGAATTGAATATTTTTCTATCGCGAGTTAAAAATTGATGAGAAGTTTTTTTCAATTAACAAGGAACGAACGCTTTGGAGTTGCAGGAATGTGTATTGTTTTCGTTTTTATTTTACTGTTTAAATACAAGGACTCCAAAATAGAAGTAAATTACCTTCCTTCATCGTTAGAAAAAGAAGTCCCGAAAGTGTCTGATCAACTTGCACATAATGTGCAGTCTTCTGTTAAGGTGAAACCACAAAAAATTGTTTATCCTCTAAAAGATGTTCATTTGCATCCTTTTGAACTTTTTAATCCAAATGAGGTTTCATCAGAATATTGGGAAAAAATTGGACTTCAACCAAAAATGGCTAAAAGAGCGCATCTATTTATCCAATCTGGAAGCGGAATAAGCAGGAGTTCAGATTTACTTCAAATTTATGGGTTTCAAAAGGAGTGGATACAGGAACTAGAAAAGTATTTGGTATTTAAAAAATTAACCATCGATTTGAATGCTGCAACGGCTAGTGAATTTCAATCAATTAGAGGTATTGGAGAAAAGCTATCCAATCGGATTATACGATTTAGAGAAAAACTTGGTGGCTTTGTATCTACCCAGCAACTTTATCAAGTGTATGGTTTAGATTCACTGTTACTCGATAATACTATGGAGCGTTTTGACGTTGTAACTCCCTGCAAAAGGATATTAATTAATTCGGTGTCTTTACAGGAGTTGGAATCACATCTTTATTTAAACGCTCAGCAGTCCGAAGAAATCATAAAGTTAAGATCAATCAATGGAACAATTGATTCATCATCGATTAGAAATATATTCACTTTGAGCGAGTGGCGAAGGATTAAACCTTATTTTCAATGGAGCAATTAGAGTTAGATGTAAAAGCAATTATTAGAGATGTCCCTAATTTCCCTGTAGAGGGAATATTATTTAAAGATATTACTACCCTATTAGCTGATCCAATATTGAATCGTAGAGTCCAAGAAGCATTCAATGAAAATGCGAGGGATTGGGGTGCAGATGTGATTGTTGGAATTGATAGCAGAGGTTTTCTTTTTGGAAATTCAATAGCAACTTCTAATAAGATTCCATTCGTTCCAGTTCGAAAAAAAGGAAAATTACCATACACTACTATTGAACAACATTATGATTTAGAGTATGGAGATGCAGTACTTGAAATTCATTCTGATGCGATTAAGAAAGGTCAAAAGGTGCTTGTCCATGATGATTTATTAGCAACTGGGGGAACTGCTTTAGCTGCGGCTGAATTGATTGAGGCTTTAGGGGGAGTAGTAGTTGGATTTTCTTTTGTGGTAAATTTATCTGAGATTGGGGGGCAAGAGAAGTTGAAATTGAAGTCTGAAAACTTATTTTCCGTTGTAACGTATTAATTTTAATAAAATATTCTTTAAAAATGAGATTTGGAACAACAGAAAATCAACAAATGATTGCCGAGATGTTAAGAGCATTTGGTGAACAACACATTCGTCCTTTTATGATGGAATGGGACGAACAACAATTATTCCCTGTTGAACTATTTAGAAAACTGGGAGAATTAGGTTGTATGGGTGTTTTGGTTCCTGAAAAGTATGGTGGAGCAGGTTTTGGATACAGTGAATACGTTACAACAATTGTTGAAATTTCAAAAATTTGTGGTTCCATTGGTTTATCAGTAGCAGCGCATAATAGTTTATGCACAAATCATATTTTAATGTTCGGTAATGATGAGCAAAAGGAGAAATATTTACCTAAGCTTGCAACAGGAGAACATATTGGTGCATGGGGTTTAACTGAACCAAATACTGGAAGTGATGCTGGAAATATGCAGACTACCGCAGTTAGAGATGGTGATGATTGGATACTAAATGGGAGTAAAAATTTTATTACCCATGGAATTTCTGGTGAAATTGCTGTGGTGATGACTCGAACAGGAGACCCCAGATCAAAAAATAATTCAACTGCTTTTATAGTAGAAAGAGGAACTCCTGGTTTTTCAGGAGGAAAAAAAGAGGACAAGTTAGGTATGAGGGCTTCTGAAACATCCGAAATGGTTTTTCAGGATTGTAGAATTTCAGATGCACAACGGTTAGGAGATGTTGGTGATGGATTTAAACAGGCGCTTTCAATACTTGATGGAGGTAGAATTTCTATTGCGGCATTGGCATTAGGAATTGCTAAAGGAGCTTTTGAGGCTTCGCTCAAATATGCACAGGAAAGAGAACAGTTTGGAAAGCCAATATCATCATTTCAAGGAATTTCGTTTAAATTGGCAGATATGGCTACCGAAATTGAGGCAGCAGAATTGTTAACCATGAACGCTGTTTTTAGAAAATCCAATGGACTGAAATTATCCAAAGAAAGTGCAATGGCCAAGTTATATGCTTCTGAAGTTGCTGTAAGAACAACAAATGAAGCAGTTCAGATTTTTGGTGGGTATGGGTATATAAAAGAATTTCCTGTTGAGAAATTCTTCAGAGATGCTAAGCTTTGTACAATTGGAGAAGGTACATCCGAAATTCAGCGATTAGTGATCTCCAGAGAATTATTAAAATAGTTTTTTCCTAAAATATAGTTTGAAATGTATTGGTTTAAAACCGCCTTTTTCGCCTGCTTTTTCGAGAAGGACAGAAAAAAGTGAAAACTTTAACAAATGAACTTTGAACTTTCAGTTAAACATATTATATTTGCCCTCCATTTTTAAAAAAATTACACATGTTAGTTATTCAAGTTAAAGAAGGCGACAACATAGAGAGAGCACTTAAAAAATACAAGCGTAAGTTTGAAAGAACAAAAACGTTACGTGAGTTAAGAGCTCGTAAAACCTATACTAAGCCCACTATTGCTAACAGAGAGGCTCGTAAAAAAGCTGTTTATGTAGAGGCAATGAAAAGATTAGCTGACGGGGAATAGACCATCAGTTTTAAGATATTTTAATGTTTAGAAGAAACCATCTGCTTTCAAAAGTGATGGTTTCTTCCTATTTTAGGCCATATGTTGGTCGACAATTTCTTGAATTTTATAACCAAGGAGAAGCGTTATTCTCATCACACGATAAAAGGTTATAAAACCGATTTAAACGAATTTTCTGATTACGCACAAACCTATTTTGATTGTAATATTGAGTATTGCAATCATAAGGTAGTACGCTCATGGTTTGCTCAAATGATGGAGGAAGGGTTCAAACCGCGAACAATTCATCGTAAATCTTCATCATTAAAATCATTTTACAAGTATTTAATGACACAAGGGATTGTTAAGAAAAATCCTATGGATTTGGTTCCACTGCCAAAACTGGATAAAAAGTTGCCAAAATTTGTAGAAGAAAAAAGTTTGGATATTTTACTTAATGAAGTAGAATATTCGAATGATTTTGAAGGAAAAAGAGATAAACTGATTATTGATATTTTTTACCAAACAGGGATCCGTCAAGCGGAACTAATCAATCTAAAGTTATTGGATGTTAATATTCATGAGTCTCAAATAAAAGTCCTAGGTAAACGAAACAAAGAACGATTAATTCCAATTTCAACGAAATTACTTGAAACCATTCAGGAATATGTAGCGTATAGAAAATCCGATACTGTTGACTACCTACTTTTAACAGCATCGGGAAATAAACTCTATCCAAAATTGGTATACAATATCGTTCACAAATATTTAACGATGGTAACGACTTTATCACAAAGAAGTCCACATGTTTTGCGTCATAGTTTTGCTACTCACATGCTAAATAACGGTGCCGAGTTAAATGCTATTAAGGAATTGTTAGGTCATGTTAATTTGGCTGCAACACAGGTATATACCCATAATTCAATCGAAAAAATTAAGTCAATCTATAAACAAGCTCATCCAAGAGCCTAAAACAAGTAAGCCATGAAAGTTAAAGTAAGCGCATTGCATTTTACTGCAGACAAAAAACTAATTGATTTTGCAAATGAGAGAGTGAGTAAACTTGAAAAGTTTTACGATAAGATAATAGATAGTAATATTGTTTTTAGAGTGCACAATGCTGAAGACAAAGAAAATAAATCAGTGGAGATTAAATTGAATATACCAGGAAAGGAGCTTTTTGCTAAAAAACAAAGTGACTCCTTTGAGAAATCAGTTGATGAAGCTGTTGAGGCATTAAGAAGACAACTGAAGAAACACAAGGAGAAATTGGTTTCTGCCTAAGTCAAAAAAAAAAATAAAAAATAGTATTTCGAAAGAATTTTATTCATACATTTGCAGACCCTTAAATGAGGGTCTTTTTTTTTGGACGCTTATTTAGGAGTAAAAGCCGATGTAGCTCAGCTGGCTAGAGCAGCTGATTTGTAATCAGCAGGTCGTGGGTTCGAGTCCCTCCATCGGCTCAA
>MDTD01067786.1_pt1 | contig 18306 bp, 21 predicted proteins | sample 811221 | NCBI WGS metagenome assembly MDTD01 (sample SAMN05326646, study PRJNA326480) | marine metagenome | isolation source: seawater | place: Pacific Ocean: South West | collected 2011 | reverse complement strand
TTTCATATTTGTGTAACCTTCTTACTTGATTTAAATAAATTATAATATAGAAATAGTTTAGAATTATTATAAATAACATCAATGAAAAACAAAGATTTTATCAACAAACTGAGAAATTCTGGACTTAGACCTACCAAACAAAGAATAAAAATATGCGAGGCACTGTTTAATTCTGAAAAAACATTCCATTTTACTGTTAATGACTTAGCAAAAATAATGCGTAAAAATTTTGACATAAAAATTTCACTTGCAACAGTATACAACACTTTGCATGCTTTTAAAAAAAAAGGATACGTTAAGGAAATTTCTTTAGGTAATGATAAAAGTTACTTTGATACTAACGTGAGTGCTCACCACCATTTTTTTGATACAAAAACTAATGAACTAATAGACATTGATTTAGACAAAATCGAATTAAAAAATATTCCTACCCCACCAAAAGGAAAATCTATAAGGGACATTGATGTAGTTATAAATGTTGAGAATGATTCTCAATAGTTTATAAACATTCTAAACTACTTGACATACTCTTTAGACTAATTATAAACTTTCTATTTTATGAGTAGTGAAATAAATAAAGAGATAAATAAATGTCCATTCACTGGTGCAGGAACACCAGCCAAGCACCCAACCGGTAAAGGTCAAACTAATAAAAATTGGTGGCCGAATGCTTTAAATTTAAAAATTCTTAGCCAGCATTCATCAATGGTAAATCCTATGGATGAAAAATTTAATTATAAAAAAGAATTTAAAAAATTAAATTATAAGTCACTTAAAAAAGATTTAAATAAATTAATGACAACTTCTCAAGAATGGTGGCCAGCAGATTATGGGCACTATGGTCCTTTTTTTATAAGATTAGCATGGCACGCTGCAGGAACATATAGAACTGGCGATGGTAGAGGCGGAGCTGGGACTGGAAATCAAAGATTTGCTCCACTTAATAGTTGGCCAGATAACGTAAATTTAGATAAAGCAAGACTCCTACTTTGGCCAATTAAAAAAAAATACGGAAAAAAAATCTCTTGGGCAGATCTTTTTATATTAGTTGGAAATGTAGCCTTAGAGTCGATGGGTTTTAAAACATTTGGTTTTGGTGCAGGAAGAGAAGATATTTGGGAGCCCGAGGAAGATATTTATTGGGGTTCTGAAAAAGAGTGGCTTGGGGGAAATCGTTATAGTGGAAATCGTGAACTTGAAAATCCATTGGGAGCATCGCATATGGGCCTTATTTATGTAAATCCACAGGGTCCAGACGCTAATCCTGATCCCCTGCTTGCAGCACACGACATTAGAGAAACCTTTGGAAGAATGGCAATGAATGACTACGAAACTGTTGCTTTAGTTGCAGGTGGACATACGTTTGGCAAATCTCATGGAGCTGCATCAGAATCTCATAAAGGTCCTGAACCTGAGGGATCAAAAATACAACATCAGGCAACTGGATGGAATAGTAATTATAAAAGTGGTAAAGCAGAAGATACTATAAGTAGTGGGATAGAGGGCGCATGGACATCCAATCCAATTAAATGGGACATGGGTTATTTCGAAAATTTGTTTGGTTATGATTGGGAATTATCAAAGAGTCCAGCAGGAGCACACCAATGGAAACCAAAGCAAAATGGACACGCAATATCACTAACACCTGATGCTCATGTAAAATCCAAAAAAAATCTTCCAATGATGCAAACAACTGATTTGTCATTAAAACTTGATCCAAAATATGGTCCTATTTCAAGATACTTTTATAATAATCCAAAAGAATTTGAAAAAGCATTTGCACGTGCTTGGTTTAAATTAACTCATAGAGATATGGGACCAAAAGTAAACTATTTAGGCACTGAAGTTCCAAAAGAGGATTTAATTTGGCAAGATCCAATTCCAAAAAATAAATATAAACTTAAGAAAAAAGATATTGAACTTCTTAAAAGAAAAATTTTTAAGTGCGGCTTATCAATTTCTCAATTAGTCTCAACTGCTTGGGCATCAGCAGCCTCTTTTAGGGGATCAGACAAAAGAGGTGGAGCAAATGGAGGAAGAATTCGTTTATCACCACAAAAAGATTGGAAAGTAAACAATCCAGATCAGCTTGCAAAAGTGATTAAAGTTTATGAAAAAATTAAAAAACTTTTTGATACTAATAAAAAGTCTGTATCACTAGCTGATTTAATCATTCTAGGAGGCAGCGTAGGTATTGAAAAAGCTGCCAAAAATGCTGGTAAAAAAATTAATGTACCGTTCTCTCCAGGAAGAGGTGATGCTTCACAAGAACAAACAGATATTCATTCATTTAGTTTGTTAGAGCCTAGAGCTGATGGATTTAGAAATTATGCCGACATTGATCATACAACACTAGCTGAGGAAATGCTGATTGATAAAGCGCAATTAATGAATTTGACAGGACCAGAAATGACAGTGCTAATAGGTGGCATGAGAGTGTTAGGAACAAATTTTGATAAATCTAAAAATGGAGTTTTTACAAAAAAAGAAGGAAGTCTTACAAACGACTTTTTTGTGAACCTTCTAGATATGAATATATTATGGAAAGAAGTTTCATCTAAAGAAGATTTTTTTGAGGGAAAAGATAGAAAAACTGGAAAAATAAAGTGGGTAGGCACCAGGGCTGATTTAATATTTGGGTCAAATTCACAACTGCGCGCTTTTGCGGAAGTTTATGCTTGCGAAGACGCTAGAGATAAGTTTATAAATGATTTTGTTAATGCGTGGACGAAAGTGATGAATTTAGATCGATTTGATTTAAGATAAATATTGGGGAATAAATACATGGTTCAAGTAAGTTTTGAAGATTTCTATAAAGTACCAAACTTAAAGTTTGATATTTCAAAATTAAGAGAGGATTTGGAATTAGTATTAAAAAGAAAAAATTTCAATTCTTTAGGTATAAGCCATTTCGGTGCCATTCCAATAAATCGTATACCAAATGACAATAGCTCAGTTGAGGGTCACAAAGTTAGAGGAAAGTATTGGACAATAGCAGACGAGACTGGGAAGGTTGTCTCAAGAGACATAGCTATTGATGAGTCAAAATATACTGAATTAATGCCCGAGTTTGAAAATACATACTTTAAAGAAGTTTATGAAACATTAAAAAGTAAATTTAAACTTGGAAGAGTGAGATTGCTTTTAAAAGAACCAAGATCTACTCTAAGTTGGCATAAGGATCCAGAACCTAGGCTTCATGTACCTATTATCACAAATAAAGGATGTTCAATGGTAATAGAAAATGTGGCTAAGCACTTACCCGCAGATGGACATGTAACTATAACTAACAATACAAAATTCCATAACTTTTTTAATGGTGGTGAACAAGCAAGAATACATCTTGTTGCGTGTGTTTTGGAAGATCCATTCAAAAAAAATGACTGAACTAACAAAAGGCTTATTCGGAGCCACAAAAGATGTATTTCAAAACAACAAAGGGTCCATACTTAGAACAATAGTTTATACAATTGGACATTTTGCAATTGCCATTACAGTTTTAATGCTAGTCGCTGATGTATCATTTATGATTGCCTTAACTGATGCGATTGTTGAACCTTTAGCAAATTCAATTTGGTATTTCGTTTTAGATAAATGGTGGGCAAGTAGATCAAAAAATTAATTTTGCGAATGATTATCATTAATATAAAAAATTAAGTAAAAAATTTTTTTTTTTGATAACAATTATCATTAGCGAAAATTTAAGTTGAAATAATAAATATCTATTCTTAATGTGTTGATATGAAAACACAAAACTATAATTGTAAAAAATGTGGACTTACAATTGCTTCAACATGTTCCAAATGTGATAAGACTGTAGATGTTAAAGTTTTAGACGATGGTTGTATAGTTCAGCTGACAAAGTGTGGGGACTGCGCAAATATACCTGTTATTAAAGATGTTTGTGCACAACAAAAATAATTAATATACACCCCATACATTATTTGTATTAAGCCAACCTGTAAGTTGGTTAGTGGATATTTTACACCAATTTAATTTACACTTTTTAACTTTTACTAACTTTCCTTTTTTTAATTTAGCTAAAGGTTTTGAATACATTGAATTTTTTTTAAAAATTATCTTATCCTCAAGTACAATTAATGATTTAACAGATTTTAATTGTGAAATATGTATCCAACCGCTATTGTTTTTATGATCAATAACTTTTCTAAAATTTTCTTTTTTGTCTACCACTTTTAAAGGTAAATATTTCTTTTTATAAATAAATTTAATTTGATCCTCACTACTCGGCCCATATCTGACATTTACTTTATTATATTTTAACATTAAAAAATAATCTGTATTTTCAGATAAAGTTTGGGTATTAAATAAAACAAGTATTAGTATAAAAATTATTCTTAGCATATACAGTTTTTTTTTTTTAAAAAATTTTACTTTTCTAAAATTCATATCTTTTAAATTTAATATTAAAATATTCGAGGTTAGATTTTTTCCTATATTTAGGACTTTCTTTAAAGCCTCATTTGCTTGAATGTTTCCCACTATACCTGCAACTGGCCCCAATATTCCATCAAACTCACAATTTAATGTGTCATCCGATGGTAAGGATTGGTAAAAACATTTTAGACACGGTCCCTTTTTGTTTTTAAAATCAAATGTAAAAACGTGTCCATCAAATTTACTTATAGAACCAGATATAAAATATTTTTTAAATTTAATCGATGTTTTATTTAACAAAAACTTTGTCTTAAAGTTGTCTGATCCATCTATAATAACATCGTACTTATTGACAATTTTAACCACATTTTTTTCTGAAATTTTTAACTTATACTTTTTAACTTTAACATCTAAGTTAACATTTTTTAATTTATTGCACAAAACATCAACTTTAAACTTGCCAATATCCTTCAGGGAGTACATGGATTGTCTGTGAATGTTTGATAGATTTACCTTATCAAAATCTACTATACCAATCGTTCCAACACCGGCTCTGCTTAAGTAATCAGCCACAGGGCAGCCTAGACCACCAGCACCTATAATTAAGATTTTTGACAAAAATATTTTTTTTTGTCCAGCAATGCCTACATCTTTAATTACTATCTGTCTTGAATATTTTTCTAAAAAATTTTTATTTAAATTTTTTTTCATTTACCAGTTGATCCAAACCCTCCAGATCCTCTAATTGTTTCTGGCAATATATCAACTTCCTCAAATTCAACTTTTAAAATTGGTGCTAGTATCATTTGGGCAATTCTATCTCCATTATTCACAATAAATTCTTTTTCACCATGATTAAATAAAATAACTTTTAGTTCACCCCTATAATCACTATCAATAGTACCTGGTGTATTCAGCACAGTAAGACTTGAATTAGCAGCCAAACCAGACCTAGGTCTTATTTGTATTTCAGTATCATTTGGTATTGCAACTGCAAGGCCTGTGGGTATGAGAGCTGATTTATTTGGTGAAATTACTATTGCGTTTTCGATCAAGGCAACCAAATCCATTCCAGAGGATCCAGTCGTTTTATATGAAGGAATTTGTGCTTTTGGATTAAGTTTTTTTATTAAAACCTTAACCATGACTAGTTTAACTGGTTTATGATTTTGTCTACAATATCATTAGCGAGTATCTTTTTATTAACTCTTTTTATTTGTTCACTCTTCTTATTTTTATAAAAAATTGTGACAGCATTATCATCTGAATCAAAACCAATAGAGTTATCAGCTACATTATTCGCAATGATCCAGTCACAGTTTTTTTGATTTATCTTATTTTTTGCGTTTAAATCAACATCATTCGTCTCTGCAGCAAAACCAATAACTAATTTTGGTCGTAAGGAATTATGGTTTGAAATATTGCTTAGAATATCAATATTTTTTTCGAAAACTAGGGAAATATTTTCATTTTTTTTTATCTTATTTTTTTTAAAATTTTTAACTTTCCAATCTCCTACCGCGGCTGAGAAAACAGCAACATCCACAGGTAAATTACTTAATGTTTGTTGAAACATTTCATCTGCTGTTTTTACTTTTATTAAATTCACTTCAGGATCCGAAATCTGATTTGATGGTCCAGATATAAGAGTTGTATTAAAACCATTTTGATTTAAAGCGTTTGCAATTGCATAGCCTTGTTTGCCACTGGATCTATTAGTTATGTATCTTACCGGATCAATAAATTCTTGTGTAGGTCCAGCGGTTACAATGGCTTTTAATTTTTTTGTTTCTTTTTGATTTTGAAAATATTGATTTAAACTATCTAAAATTTCTTTTGGCTCAGACATCTTACCTTCTCCATATTCTCCACAAGCCATATCCCCAATATTTGGGCCTATAAATTTATACTTAAATTTGGTCAACTTTTTAATATTTTCCACATTAGCTTGATGCTCCCACATTCTTACATTCATAGCTGGCGCTAAAAAAATTTGTTTATTTGATGCAAGTATTAGTGTGCTTGCAAGATCATCTGCTAACCCATAACTTAGTTTTGAAATTGTATTTGCGGTAGCAGGCGCAACCAGTATTAAATCAGACCATCTGGATAGAGAGATATGATCCATTTCTGACTCGTTTTTGTAATCAAAAAGATCTGAATAAACTTTTTCTTGAGAGAGCGAAACAACAGATAATGGCGTTACAAATTTTTTTGCATTTTTTGTAAGAACAGTTTTTACTATTGCTCCCTTTTTTTTTAACAATCTTATCACTTCAAGAGATTTATACGCAGCTATTCCACCACAAATTACAATAAGTATTTTCTTATTTTCTAAATAGTTCATTTTTAAATTAAAATACTAAGTATCCAAAAAATACAAGCAATAATAATCCAATAATACTCTGATTTCTAAATGATTTCATTTCCATTTGCTTGTCTTTAAGGGCTGAATAAGAATTTGAGTTTTGAGGTATTTGCCCACTTGCTAGAAAAGTGAGAGCCTGATTTGCTTTATCCATTATTTTTGGAAGTTCAGGTAGTTTTTTTAAAACTTCTGAAGAGTCCTTTATAGTTTCAGTTAAATTTGAAATTGGATCTTTTGTTTCTTTTAACCATTTTTCTAAAACTGGTTTTGATGTTTCCCATATATTTGTTTCCGGGTTAAGTTTTCTTGCGACACCCTCGACAACCACCATTGTTTTTTGGAGTAGTAATAATTGAGGTTGTGTTTGCATATTAAATTTTTCAGTAATATCGAACAGTTGTTTTAATAACTTACCGCCAGAGATATCCTTGACTGATTGACCAAAAATAGGCTCACCTATAGATCTTAATGCTTGTGCAAGCTCATCAACATTGACATTTTTTGGTACAAGGCCAGCAATTATATGAACATCTGCTACTTTCTTGTAATCTCTCATTATAAATCCGTATAAAATTTCTGCTAAAAACTTTCTATTTAATTTGTCTAATCTTCCCATTATACCAAAATCAATAGTTACTATTTGACCAGCAGAGTTGATTAAGATATTTCCTTGGTGCATGTCGGCGTGAAAAAAACCGTCTCTTACTGCATGTCTTAGAAAATGTTGAATGATATCTGATGCAATTTTTTTTATATTAATTCCCTTATTTTCTAATAGTTCTTTTTCTCTTATAGAAATTCCTTCTATCCAATCTAATGTTAAAACCTTTTCGCTTGTAAAATTCCAATAAATTTTTGGAATTTTAAAACCTACGTCATTAACCGTATTTTCAAAAAACTCATTTGCAGCAGCTGCTTCAAATCTTAAATCCATTTCATGGTTAGTGATTTCTTTTAAAAGGAAAACCACCTCCATTAGTTTAAGTCTTTTTGTCTTGGTGACTATATTCTCAATAATATATGCTAGTAATAATAACGCATCTATTTCCTCATTAAATTTTTTTCTTATTTCTGGCCTAAGTATTTTTATTGCTATATCTTTTATGGTTCCGTTATCATTAAACTGTGCTTTATGAACTTGAGCAATTGATGCAGCAGCAACAGGATCACTTAAATTTAAAATAAATTTATATGAATCTCCCAGTTCATCTTGTAATATTTTTTTTGCTTCATTAGTAGGAAAGGCTGGAACTTTATCCTGTAACTTTTCTAGTTGCTTTGAAAGTTCATCACTAATTATGTCTGGTCTTGTTGCTAAAAATTGTCCGAGTTTTATAAAAGTTGTACCCATGCCCTCTATGGATTTACAAAGTTTTTCCTCATCACTTAAATTTTGAATGTCATTCTTTTTGAATGAAAAATTAATTGATAAAATATTAAAAAAAATTTTTAATATAAGGGGTGGTTTGTGAAATTTTGATACAACCATGATAGCATCCGAGATTGCAATTTTTCTTGCAAGTTTAAATAATATAATAATTTTTTTTATCATCAAATTTTCCAACCAGAGTGAATAGCCACAATACCGCCGTTCAAATTCCTATACTTACAATCAGTAAATCCAACTTCATTCATATAATCAATTAATTCATCTTGATTTAAAAACCTTTCAATACTTTCAATAAGGTAATCATATGGCTTTCTCTCTCCTACTATAATCTTTCCAATATGAGGTATTAATTTTGAATAATTTTTATAAATATAATCTAAATTAGAGTTCTCAATTTTGGAAAATTCAAGGCATAAAAATCTTCCTCCTGGTTTTAAAACTCTGTACGCTTCATTCAAAGATTTTTTAACATTCTTAGTATTTCTAAGCCCAAAACTAATTGTATAGTAGTCGAAATAATTATTTTTGAAACTTAAATTTTCAGCACTTTGAATTTTCCATTCTATATTTTGAACTTTTCCAAACTTTTTTTTCCCTTGTTCGATCATATTTTTATTTGGGTCAACATTGAAAATGAGCCCTGAATAGTTTGTTTTTTTTAAATAAAGCTCTCCTATGTCACCTGTTCCACACCCTACATCTATGAGTTTTTTATTTTTTGATGGTGCCATCATATTTATTAAATCTCTTTTCCAAAACCGATGGACTCCTAAAGACATAAAATCATTCATCAGATCATATTTGTCATAAACTTGATCGAAAACATTCTTTACTAGGTTTTTTTGATTTTGTAAAAACTGTTTCATAGAATTAAATTTTTTTATATGTTTAATATAATTATAAATGCCAGAATTGCCAGAAGTAGAAATTGTTAAACAGTCGCTTTTAAAAAGTATTAATAATAAACAAATTAAAAAGGTACAAATTTACAATCGTAATTTAAGATTTAAGTTACCTAAAAATTTTAGCTCAGTATTAAAAGGGGCAAAAATAAAAAAAATTCAAAGATATTCAAAATACATAATACTGGAGCTAAGTAATAAATTTTTTATAGTTATTCATTTGGGTATGTCTGGCACAATACATATATTGAAAAAAAATCAAAAAAAAATTTTAACAAACCTGAGTTTCTATAGCTATCCTACTCTGCCGAAGAAACATAATCATATTTTTATTTATTTTAAAAATTTTAAGGTTATTTACAATGACCCAAGAAGATTTGGTTATTTTAAAATTTTCTCTAATAGAGAAAAATTATCAAAATTTTTTAAAAATTATGGCCCAGAACCATTTGATAAAAATTTCAACCTTAAATATTTAAAAAATAAACTTAAAAAAAAAACCAAAAATATAAAAAATTATTTGCTAGATCAAAATTTTGTCTCAGGAATCGGAAATATCTATGCTAATGAAATTCTATTTTTTTGTAAAATTAAACCTTACAAAAAAAGTGGAAATCTAAAAATATCAGACTTAAGAAATTTAATAATTTTTTCAAGAGCTGTTTTAAAAAAAGCTATTAAAAAAGGTGGATCCTCTATACAAAATTTTGTAAATATTGATGGAAAATCAGGTTCTTTTCAGAATAATTTTAAAGTTTATCAAAGAGAAAATTTAAAATGCTTGCGAAATAATTGTAAAGGAATAATTAAAAAAAAAAAACTCTCAAATAGATCTATTTTTTACTGTAAAATTTGTCAAAAATAACAAATTAAACTATTGACCATATCAAAATCTATGATTATATCCTCGAAAAATGGCAAATACCAAATCAGCAATTAAAACAATACGTAAAAATGCAAGAGAGACTTTAATAAATAAGTCTAGGAGAAGTAGATTTAAAAATGCAATTAAAAAAATGAATGTTTTAATTGAAAAAAAAAATAAAAAAGATGCTTTAGCTTATCTACCCAAATTGAATTCAGAGCTAATGAAAATAGCAAAGACAGGGATAATTAAAAAAGGTAACGCTTCTAGAAACTTGTCAAGAATTACAAAAAAAATAAATACAATTTAACAACCTTTAAGTGTTTATTTTTTGCAACTTAAGATTTGCACTAAATAAATGAAAATTTTTTTTAATTTTACTAGATGTAGTTTTAAATTCTTATAAAGAATTAATTTTGAAAAATAGATATCAGACTTATAAAAACTTCACTCTTTAGTTTAAAAATAAAATTCTATTTTTAATTTAATTTATTTTTAAAAAACAGAAATACACTTGCAGATTTTATATTTTTTTTATTTTTCAAAAAAACATGTTGATTAAATTTTTTAAAGGTCTTAAGTCAATTATCTATTCAAAATCATGGAAAATAACAAAAACCTACTTAATAAAAGACATGAAACAAAAAGTTTCTGGGAAAAAATCCAAAATGGGATGCGAGAAAAATTTGGAAAAGATATCTATGATAGTTGGCTAAGAAAAATAAAATTTGAAGAGGAATTTAATAATTATATTTTGCTTTCAGTTCCAACTAGATTTATTAGAGACTGGATAACATCACGATATATTGATCAAATTTTACAACTTGTAAAGTCTTTAAGAAAGGAAATAAATAGAATTGAAATTACAATAGATGAAAATATTTCATATGAACAAAAAAATCAGATAAGCAAATCAAATTCATTTGATAATTATGAAAAAAACAATGTTTCATTTATAAAAGACTTCTTTTTTCAATATAATAGAATTGATCCAAATAAAAACTTCGACAATTTTATAACCGGCACAAGTAATAAAATTGCTTATGAGGCATCAATAAAAGTTACAGAAGTAGGTTCACATTATAATCCACTTTATATTTATGGTGGAGTAGGTATGGGCAAGACGCACTTATTGAATTCGATTGGAACAAAACTAAAAGAAACCAAAAAAGTGATGTTTATATCAGCTGAGAGGTTCATGTATCAATTTGTGAAATCAATAAAATCTAATGAAATGGTTAAATTTAAAGATTATTTTAGAAATGCAGAGGCTTTTCTAATTGATGATATTCAATTTATGAATGGAAAAGAGGCAATGCAGGAGGAGTTTTTTCACACTTTTAATGCACTGCTTGATAAAGATTCTCAAATTATCATCTCAGCGGATAGACCACCTAATAAACTAAATAGAATTCAAGAAAGAATTAAATCAAGATTTTCTGGTGGTTTAGTTGTAGATATTCAACAACCAGATTATGAATTAAGATATAAAATAATTAAATTAAAATCTGAAGAACTAAGAAAATATTATTCAAATCAATTTATAATTTCAGATGAGATACAAAAGTTTTTGAGCGCTGAGATAAAAAGTAGTATTAGAGAACTTGTTGGTGCGTTAAATCGAATAGTTTCCTTCTCAAGGGTCTACAACAAAGTTCCAAATCTATCTGAAACTAAAATAGTTCTAAAGGACCTATTAAATATATCTGAAAATAAAGTTACGATAGATATTATTCAATCACTTGTTTGTAAATTTTTTAAAATTTCAAAAACAGAAATGCTTTCATCTAGAAGATCGAGATATTTAGTTAGACCAAGGCAAACTGCTATCTATTTAACAAAAATATTGACATCAAAGTCACTACCCGAAATTGGAAGAGAGTTTGCAAACCGCGATCATACAACTGTAATTCACTCCATTAAAACAATTGAAAACTTAAAAAAAAATGACCTTGAATTATGCAACAGCATAGATAACTTAAAAAATCAAATTCTATATAATAAATCTGATGAAGTTTAGTGTTAGTCAAAAGGATTTGCAGCAATCACTAGGTTTTTGCCAAGGAGTTATTGAAAAAAGAAGTACATTACCAATTCTTTCTAATATTATGCTTGAGGCAAATGCCTCCAAACTAAAAATAACTGCAACAGATCTTGATTTAATTTTTGTGACTGAAATCAACAATATTGAGATTCACGAGGAAGGAAGAACTACAACATCCTCATCTATAATGTATGATATTATTAGAAAGTTTTCAGCTGGAAAAAAAATTAACTTTAATTTAGTTTCTGAAAATAAAATTCAAGTTGAATCTGAAAAGTCAGTATTCAATTTAAATTGTATTTCAGCATCAGATTTTCCTATAACTGAGACAAACTTTAATCAAGACGAGTTTATAATTAATTCCAAACAACTTTTAAAATTAATGAATAAATGTAAATTTTCTGTGTCAAACGATGAAACTAGACATTACCTTAGTGGAATATATTTTCATTTAAATCAAATTGAGGATAAGTTTTATTTGACGGGTGTTGCCACCGATAGTCATAGAATGTCAATTTCTAAGATTTTATTAAATGAGAAAATAAATTTTGAGCCAATTATTTTACCAAAAAAAACAATATTTCAACTTTGCTCACTCCTTGAAAATTATGAGGGTGATGTTAAAATTTCTAATCAAAAAACAAAAGTAAAATTTGAGTTAAATAATAGTTTATTAGTTTCAAAACTAATTGATGGAAAATTTCCAAATTATTTACAAGTTATACCTAAAAATAATAAAAAAAAATTAGAGGTAGATTTAGAATTATTTTTGAACTCAGTTGACAGAGTTGCGTCGGTTTCTCTAGATAAAAAGGATGGAGTGAAATTCAATCTAGAAAAAGATAAATTAAATTTATCAGTTAATAATGCTAGCAGTGGTGACGGAAAAGAAGCATTGAGTGTAAAATTTGATCACGAATTAGATATAAGTTTTAATTCAAGATATTTACTAGACATAGCTTCTCAGCTGGATGGAGAGAAAATTGAAATGTTTTTAAATGATACAGGTTCTCCTGCACTTGTGAAAGATCCATCTGATTTTGATAGCATATATGTTGTGATGCCAATGAAAGGCTAACTCATACTATTTAATTCATCATATATATTTTTTTGTAACAATTTCAAAAATTCTTGTGGGTGAATATTTGGTCCAATAGGATCCAATATTGATATAGTAATTGTTTTATTAGGTAGTAAAGGGCCAATTTTGGGCCACACAATTCCAGAATTAATTGCCACTGGCTGGCACTTTAGATTCAATATTTCATAGATTTTTGAAACTCCTTTTTTAAAGTCGCTCCTATCTTCTGGAAGAAGTCTTGTTGCTTGGGGAAAAATTATAACGGGCCGGTCAGAGTTTTTGTAAGAAAATTTTATTTTATCGTAAAAATCAAGATTTTTTTTACTAATTTTGTTTCTCTCGATAGAGATAGATTTAATTTTTTTTAAATACCAGCCAAAAATAGGAATATTCAGAAGTTCATTTTTTAAAATAAATATTGGAGAATTGAATAATATTTGTAAATAAAAAGTCTCAAACATGGATTGATGTGAGCAAGCTATAAAAAATTTATCTCCTTGTATTATATTTTCCTTTCCTTTAATTAAAATTGTAGTTGACATAAAAAATTTTAGACAAAATTCTGCCCAGTATCCCATAAGCTTTCCCCCAGATAAAGTTATTTTATAAGGTAAAAAAAAAGAGGGCAAATAAAGAATACAAATAAATATAATTCCTAAATAAAAAAAAATTTTGAAAAAAAAACTTCTAATCATTTTATAAAATTTAAATAATTTTATTAATATCCTCTCTTTTTGAAATAATTTTAAAATTTGATTTATCCACTATTACTTCGGCTGGTTTGACTCTTAAGTTATAATTTGAAGCAAGCACAATTCCATAAGCACCTACATCACAAATTGCCAAATAATCATTCTCATAAATTTTTTGGTATTTTTCTAAATTTGAAAATCTATCTGTAGTTTCACATACTGGCCCAACGAAATCATGTATTTTCTTTACTATATTTTTCTTTTTTCTTAAAGGAATAATTCTATGAAATGATCCATACAATGCAGGTCGCATAAAATCGTTCATTGCTGCATCTAAAATAATAAAATTCTTTTTTGGTGAAGATTTTACATATATTACTTTTGTAATTAAAATTGCTGTATCACCAATAATTGATCTTCCAGGCTCAAATATAATTTTTGCATTATGTTTTTTTAAAAGTTTTTGGATTTCAAAATTATACTTTTTATAATTAAGTGATTTGGATTTTAAATCATAATTAATACCCATTCCACCACCTAAATCGATAAATTCGAATTGATGTTTTGACTTCATTATGACTTTATTAATAACCTTAATCATTTTTGAATATGGATGATGATCTAGTATTTGGCTACCAATATGAACACTTAAACACCTAATTCTTAGTGAAGAAGATTTTTTATATTTATTTACTAAATAAATGAAATTTTTTTCAGACATTCCAAATTTGTCCTCATTTCTTCCTGTTGAAATTTTTTTTAATGTTTTTGCATCAATATTAGGATTTAATCGTAAACCTATATTTACAACTTTTTGCTTTTTTTTTGCAATTTTATTTATAGTCGCTAATTCGCTCTCTGATTCTGCATTAATTAATAATATTTTTTTTTCAATCGCAAATTTAATTTCATTTTCAGTTTTCCCAACACCCGAAAATACAATTTTTTTTGGGTTTATACCTGCTTTTAGTACTCTCAAGAGTTCACCTTTAGATACCACATCTGCTCCTAAACCAGACATTTTCATCTGTTTTAAAATGTTCAAATTATTATTTGATTTTACCGAAAAGCAAATCAATGGGTTGAAACTAGTAAAATTCCTTTTAAAATTATTTATATTTTTTCTTAATTTTTCAAGTGAATAGCAATAAAATGGTGTCTTTATCTTATTTGAAATTGATTGAGCTTTAACATTCTCAATGTATAGGTTGTTATTTTTATAGTACATTAATATTTATTTTATGATTCTTATAAATTTTTGACTCTTTATATTCTGGATCAGCTTTTTTTCCACATGAAATAATTAAAACTGAACAAAATAAAATTAATAACATTTTTTTAGTCATTTATTTCCTTCTTATATTTCTTTATCATTTTCTTTACATTGTCGAAAGAAGTTCCTCCATAAGATTGTTTTGATTTTACAGAATTATTTACCTTTACGACTTTTAAAACATCAGCTTTTATATCTTTATCAATAGATTTTATTTCATCTAAAGACAGCTCTGTAATTCTTTTTCCTTTTTTTTCAGCCAAATTTACAATTTTTGCAGTTACCGAATAAGCCTTTCGGAAAGAATAATTTAAATCTTTAACTAAATAATCCGCAATATCTGTTGAGGTTATGTTTCCAATCATTGATAGTTCAATCATTTTTTTTTTGTTAGCACTAAAATTGCTAATAACTTCTCTTAATATTTTTAAGCAATTTATGAGATGATCAAAAGAATTAAAAACTAACTCTTTATCATCTTGTAAATCTTTGAAATAAGAAAGAGGAAGACCCTTTAATATTGTTAGCATTGAAAATAAGTTTCCAGAGGTAATTCCAGCTTTTCCTCTTAAAAATTCTAATGGATCAGGATTTTTTTTTTGAGGCATTATTGAGGATCCTGTGACTATTCTGTCATTAAGATTAATAAGTCTATAGGCATCAGAATTCCAAATTATGAATTCTTCTGAGAACCTAGATATATGAATTGAGCATAGTGAAACTGTATAAAGAAAATCACATACAAAATCTCTGTCAGAGACTGTATCAATTGAATTTCTTGTTGGTTCCTCAAATTTAAGTTTTTTTGTTGTATAATTTCTATCAATATTAAATGAGGTTCCAGTTAATGCTGCAACACCAAGTGGATTCTGATTAAGATTTTCTAGGTTATTTTGAAATCTTTTTTTATCTCTTATAAACATTTCGATATATGCATTTAAATAATGTGCAAAAGAAATTGGTTGAGCATTTTTTAAATGTGTAAAGCCCGGCATGATCGTATCAATGTTCTTTTCAGCAGATTTTAAAAACAACTTTATAGTTTTATTTAATTCACCAATAATTTCATGAGTTGAGTTTTTTAACCAAAGTTTTAGGTCTGTTAATACCTGGTCATTTCTTGATCTTGCGGTATGTACAAAACCAGCATCATCACCTAAAATTTCAAAAAGTCTACTTTCAATACTCATGTGAATGTCCTCATTTTTTATATTGAAAATAAATTTTTTTTTTTTTATTTCATTTAATATTTTATTTAAACCCCAAAGAATTTTATTTTTTATTGATAGACTTATTATTTTTTGTTTACCTAACATCTCTACATGTGCTATCGATGCTTTTATATCCTCTTTATATAGTCTTTTATCAATATGTAATGATGCACCAACTTTTTGGAAAGTTGTTGTACCCTTTTGTCTAATTCTAGTGCTCCAAACTGGTTTATTGTTTTTATTTTTACTCATGATATGTAACTATACATTTTAGAATGAAATTTTTAATATTTAAATTTTTTTTAGTTATTATTTATTTATTATCAACAGTTATCTCGTTTTCTAACAATTTAGATATTAAAAATCTTGTTATTTATGAAAAAGTAAAAAAACTAGAAAATATAAATTTTAAGGACATAAATAACAAAACTGTTTATTTAAACGACTTTAAGGGAAAACTAGTAATAATAAACTTTTGGGCTACATGGTGTGCTCCGTGTAGGGAAGAAATGCCATCCTTAGATAAGCTTCAAAGATTAGAAAACATTCAAAACTTAAAAATACTTCCAATAAATGTTGGACAGGAAAAAGTAGAAAAGTCAGAAAATTTTTTTAAGGATCTGAATATTAAAAACTTAAATTTATATTTTGATAACTCAATTGAACTTGCAAAAGCTTTTGCGTTGCGAGGATTACCTACTTCAATAATTATTAATAAAAAAGGTGAGGAGATTGGGAGAATAGTTGGATCAATAGATTTTATGGATAAAAAATTTATAGATTGGCTTACACAAGTAGACTAATCTTTAAAGAAATAGGCAAGACCTACGAGCACTATTATAGCTATAAACTGAAGAAGTACTCTTAGCTGCATCAATTTATTGGAATATTTTTTGCTTGTTGAACCACCTTTAAATAATGTTCCAATGCCTAATATTAAAACTGTTGCAACTGCAATCAATAAAATTACAGCTATAATTTTTATTAATATTTCTGAAACCATTGATTGATATATATATATTTTTTTAATAAACAAACATAATAAATTTAATTATGACTTTTTGTTTAGATACAAAAATTATAGAGCCTGATAATACTGAAAAAATTGATAGTGCGGTAATATTACTTCATGGATATGGAGGTGATGGTGAAGATATTAGCATGCTAACTTTAAATTGGAAACGGTTTTTAACCAATACAATATTTCTTTGTCCTAATGGCCACCAAAAATGTGAAATTAGCCCGAGTGGGTTCCAGTGGTTTGACTTGAGTGTAGATGATGAAAATTATATTATAAATAAATCAAAAGAAGCTGAGATTATACTGAATAAATTTATTGATGAAGTCAAAATAAAATATCATATTCCAACATCAAGAATTATTTTAAGTGGATTTAGTCAAGGCTGCATGATTGCAATTAATCTTGGTTTGATAAACAAAGAAAAATTTAATTGTGTAATTGGATTTTCTGGAAAAATAATTAATCCTCAAGATCTAGAATCTAGAAAAAAAAATGCTCCTAATGTTTTATTGGTTCACGGTGACGCAGATGAGGTTGTTCCTGTCTCAAATATCCTAGAGGCAAAAGATTTTTTATTAAGAAATAATATAAATGTTAATACTCATATTATAAAAAACTGTGGTCATCATATTCCAGTAGAAGCTTCAAGCTTAGCTCTCCAGTTTATCAAAAAAAATTTATTGTTAAAAAAGTAGAATAAATTTTTCAAAATGTTGATTATTATTTTTTTTTAAGTTAATCTAAAGTGATGACGATAATTAATCAGACCTCATCTCTTGAAAAATGTCCTGCTTTAGTTTTAAATGCAGACTACAGACCTTTGAGTTACTATCCGCTCTCTCTCTGGAGTTGGCAAGACGCAGTAAAATCTGTTTTTTTAGATAGAGTATCAATAGTAAACTATTATGATAGGATAGTACATAGTCCTTCATACAGTATGAAGTTACCAAGTGTTATAGCTTTAAAAAGTTACATAAAACCTTTATCTAATCCAAATTTTACAAGATTTAATGTTTTTTTAAGAGACAAGTTTAGTTGTCAATATTGTGGAAGTAAAAAAG
>MDTD01012262.1_pt1 | contig 18308 bp, 14 predicted proteins | sample 811221 | NCBI WGS metagenome assembly MDTD01 (sample SAMN05326646, study PRJNA326480) | marine metagenome | isolation source: seawater | place: Pacific Ocean: South West | collected 2011 | reverse complement strand
TGCCCGAGCGACCCCCGGGCACCGAGAATTTGAGCGAATCGCAGCTGCATGGCTTGGTGACGCGCAATAGCATGATCGGAGTCGAAATGGCCCGACCCGGAAATGAGGGCGTTAAATGAACGGTGGCCATGATTTGGGTGGCCGACAGGGTTTTGGCCCTGTTAATGCTGAGCCGGAATGCGAAGAGCCGCTCTTCCATTCGGAATGGGAGCGTCGAATCTTTGCGCTCACGCTAGCTACGGGCATGCTGGGTCAGTGGAATATTGATGAATCACGTCATGCCCGTGAGCGTCAACATCCTACGGACTATCTAAAGCACAGCTACTATGAAAATTGGCTAGAAGGCCTGGAGAAGTTACTCAAGGAAAAAGATCTGGTAGCGCAAATTGAACAGCACGCGGAATGTTTTAGGGTGCCTGATGCTGCGGATGCTCGAAAAATTCTTAGCACAGGGAATCCGACGCTGTTGCCTGATTCGAGGCCACCGAGTTTTCGATCTGGAGACCGGATTCGAGTCCTAAGACGCCAACAAGCCGGCCATACACGTGTGCCGACCTACATTCAGGGCGCCAACGGAGTTGTTGTGGACCATTATGGGACGCATGTTTACCCAGATCAAAATGCAAAAGGACAGCGCGCCGGCGAGCACCTCTATTGTCTCCGATTCGAGGGACATGATTTGTGGGGCTCAAAGTCTTGTTCCCAATCGGTTTACGTTGATCTGTGGGAACCCTATCTTGAGCCGACCTCCTGATGCCGCTATTTCCTGACCAACCCATCGAAAGCGGTGAGCCCGTGTTCAAGGCTCCCTGGGAGGCTCAGGCGTTTAGTCTGGTGATTGCCTTGCATGAAAGCGGTGTTTTTAGCTGGGGAGAGTGGTCTGAAGCCCTCGCTCAGGCGATTCGCGGCGGCTTGCATCATAACAGTGTGAATGGTGTCGGTTACGGAATGGGTGGCAGGAAGAGTGACGAAGAAGACATAGGTGAAAGCTATTATCAGCACTGGTTAGCCGCGCTCGAAAATCTTGCGATCAACAAGGGCCTGTCAGAGGCCAGTGAGTTGGAGCAAAGAATGCAGGCATGGAGAGAAACCTATTTGAGAACGCCACACGGACAGCCGGTAGAATTGGTAAACGGTTGAAGGCGAATTGACTGCCGTGGAGATAGGTCATACCCTATACCCAGTTACTTTACAGACGGACCCTGAGCGGACAAATTAAGACTGTCTGATGTAGAGTCGGACAAAAGGCAATAGAGTCACAGAGGAAGCCGTAGTGTGTATCAGATGCCAGTAGAAACAAGAGTCCGATAACTCTTAGGCCGGGCTACCAATTGAGTTTCTTGCGTAAGCTAGCGCAGCTGGTATTCCTAACAGGAGAAAATACTGATGAATCGCCAGTTACTGATTGCCGTTGGCCTTGCACTAATGGTTTTGATCGGTGCACCGGTCATTGCACATCATGCCAGCGCACCATTTTATGACCCTGAGGACCGTGTAGAGATAAGTGGCACGATTACCCGGTTCGTTTTTCGAAACCCCCATGCTTTTCTTTTTTTGAATGTCTCCGATGAGGTTGGGAATGCGGTGGAGTGGCAGGTCGAACTCGGTGCGCCGGTAAGCCTTCGGCGTGTCGGATGGACACCAGATACACTCGCGGTGGGTATGACCGTAAATGTGGCGGGTAATCGCTCTAGGGCACAGGGCACGAACGGGCTTTGCTGTGTGCGCATGACGCGCGAGGACGGACGGCCTGTTTTAGAAGGCGGTCGCGTTCGCGAAAACGATAGTAAGTAGGGGTCTACGCATGAGATATTATGAAAGACTTGCCGGCGTTGCACTGCTTTTTACTGTAAGCATCTTCAATGTTTCTTTGATTCGTGCACAACAAAAAGACGATGACATTCCCGACTTAAATGGTATTTGGGATGGAGGATTCAGTGTACGTCCTGTGAACGGCGCGGATGTGCCATGGGGAGAAGACAATTTCCCCAAGCTTAATTCGCGCGCATTGGCGTATCAGGAGGTTTGGGAAGAAACCATGGCGCCCAAATATGATTGCCAACCGGCGTCTTCACCGGCTATCCAGTATGACCCATATGCCATGCAGGTAACCCAATGGCCTGACAGGGTAATGTTTCGCTATGAGAAGGATGATCAGTTGAGAACCGTATGGCTCGATGGGCGCGAACCTGCGGCGATCGATTTCAGCTTGCAGGGGTTTTCGGTCGGTCATTACGAAGGTGGTTCACTTTTTGTAACGACGACTCATTTCGTTTTTGATATTGCCGGTTTTGATGATTACAACGGGATTCCGTCTTCTTCGCAAAAAGTTGTCACCGAGCGTTATTGGCGAGAAGGTGAAGAACTCAAGCTCACGCTGACCGTAGAAGATCCGATGTTTCTGCAGGAGCCAACTTCTTATACCACCAGATGGCTGCCTTCGGGGCCCGACTACCGTCTGCAGCCTTATGATTGCGACCCAGAAGCTTCCCGCACTTCGGTGCGCTTCTATCCTTCTAAATACGACTGATCTTGAGTGGTTTTGGTCAGCCGGTCCCCACGTAGGGAATCAGGCGGCCACTGAGCAACACGCCAAACCAGCAGGTGAGTGATACATAAGCCACAAACTTCACTAGTCTTGGTGGTTCGGTTGTCTCGTCCCATTCAACCATGCTCGGACTCACTCGCCAGTGGTAGAAAAGAGCATTTAGGCCGGCTATGGTGATTAGTAACATTTTGATCTGGAACCCGATGTTGATCGAGTAGCGAGCCGGGTCACCAAAAAAGAAGAGCACACCGGTGATGAGGTTTAGCGTAAAGCCTATCAGTACCAACGGCAGTAGCTGATGGGTAGATGACGGCGTGACTCCTTTGAGATGACCAGCCATGCGAAGATCAACAACCAGTAAGCCGCCAAACAAAAGAGCCAGCCCAAGAAAATGGGTGATTTCCATTACCGGCCAGAGCCAGAAGGTATCCTGAATCCATAGGTTGACCGGACTGCCGTCGGCAAGATTGGCGAGAGCGGACCACATTAGGCTAAAAAATGTAGGCGATCAGGCGGCCAGCAATGATGGCGCCTGTCCATGCCGAAAGGGATATGCACGCGAAGACTAGGGTAAGTCTGCCGGGTGCGAGTGTTTCGGGATTACCAGCGATTGATCTTTTGCAACTTGCCTGAATGCTGATCGCGCAGACTAGTCCAATCGATATACAGGCGAGTTTTGTAAGGAAAGGCACACTAGTTGCAAGGTAACTGGCCTGAGAGCTAAACAGCAAAAAGCCGGACAAAGCGTTGAGGCAGAATGCGGCGACAACAACCGGGGTGAGATCGGAAAATACCCGGTGATCTATACCTCGAAAAAAGCCAAGCAGCTTTAAATCTCGCATCGTGAACAACCCGACTACGATAGCAAGACCGACGATATGACATGCAAGAAGCGAGGGATATGCCCAGAGTGATTCTCCAACCCAGATAGCTAGTGACGTGTTTTCAAGCGTGCTCAGCAATCTGCTTTCCTTTCAAAGAAGAATTCTGACTACGGCGGTCTCATGCAGAAACCAAGAGACGCAGGGGTTCATTATGCTTGTCTCTGTGCAGCTCGTAAACCTAACCCTTGCTACGAAATTACTCAGGAAATGCCAGAGAACTGAAATGACCTTGCTTGAAAGGATTACTCAAATTCAAGACATTTGCGCTGTTATAACCGGCACACAGTTCAGAAGGTATGCCTTATTTTTAAGGCATAAAGAATTCCTTCGGCCCGGCAGTAGTCCTCTATTTCTTCGACTATTCCGTTGCTAATACGACCTTCATATCGAGTTCGAATCCTGCAGGACTCTCGGTTATTCGCGTTTCTTACATCAAAACGGAAGGTAATTCCATTCGAGGTGCGCTTCTCCAGGAATAAAGAAAGGTTGTATTCATCTATCTCTCTCTCGATATCGAACAAATCGAAGTTTACGCGCTGCTCTCCCTGCTGATCAGACCAGCTATAGTTGAACCCGTAGCTAAAGTTCCAAGGTTGGTAGTCGTGTCGAAAGCTTGCGCGCGTTGACCACCGGCTGGGGTAGGATCGCATCCGGCGTTTACGATTCAAAAATGGGTCTATAACGTCTGAGTCCCCGAGACCGATGCTCATTGTAGCAATTGCGTCAGGCAGGCCCAGGTAACGCAGTTTTGAGCTACCTTGAACGTTAATACCATAACGCCTTCCGTCACCGATGTTGCCTCTCGCTGAGAGAAGATTGTCATCAGACTCAGATACGTCAATGCGGCCAATAACGCCTTCAACTTCCCTATAGTACACCCGGGTGTTTATGACTCCTAGCCCTTCAGGGAGGCGGTATTCAAGATTAAGGTCATAACGCCATGACTGCTCCTGAACCACATCAGGGTTGCCGCCCTGAATGTTCTGATCGTCATCACTACTGTCTTGAGATGCGCTGAAGTCGGAGAAGCTGAGCTGAGACACTTCTTTTTCGATAGTTGCCCTGAATTGAACTGTGGGAGTGATGTCGAAACGATAGTCGACACGCGGGCGCAAAAAATTGAAACTTCGCGCGTTATCTATGTCCCCTGTCTGCTCAATTGTTGAGTCCTCGAATATAAGCTGACTCTCCAGAGCCATGCGATCGTTTAGTTGCCAGTTATGTATACCAAAGTACTCATAACGTCTCTCTTGAATCTCTGAGAATGCATTGTCGACCTGCACAGCAGGTAGACCGCCTGTAATCTCGGATACTTGAGTTTGGGAGAACTTCGTTCCTAGAAGCAACCCGTTGTTCCGAATCGTGTGTGCCCCCTCTACACCTAACTCTAGGGCATGCTCCGAAAAGATATTCCACGTGTAGGAGGTCCGCAGAATTTGTTCTCTGTCGCGCCCTAGGCTGCGTATGAATAGTTCTTTGTCTTCTCCGCTATCTCGAATGTCGAAGCGCTTGCGAGTGAAATCAGATACTGAGTCATTAATCAAGAAAAGCACGCGATATTTTGCCGAGGAATCAAACTCGTACTCATAATCTCCGCCTACTTCCCAATTATCGCGGATGAATTTGTTATCCTCCCTGACATACCTTGACGTAATTTCGGCTCGCCTGAAGTCCAAGATTTTCCGCCGTAAATCGGTTGGAGGGTTAGTTCTACCTAGGAGTGCGTTGAGTTGGAGGAGGCTGTTTTCAAACTGGTAACCAAGATTGACGCTAGCTTTAAGGTCGTTTTGATCGCGAATAATTGACTCTTCACGAATCTCAAGCAGATTGCCATTTGCGTCCCTGCTTGACTCGAAGGTGTGCGTTTTGCGGTATCTAGGTTCAGACTCTACTGCCAGCAAATAGTTGAAATTGCCGGATAAGCCCGTGTATGAGAACCTCCCTCCAGGAGCTATATTGCCATCCTGGACTCTGTCGGCATTGATCTCTGCCGCGAGACTCGATCGCGACTTTGTTTCTAGCAGCACAACATTAATTACTTGGGTAGCGCCCCTGACGTCGATTTCCTCAGAGGTTCCACGTATTATTTCGATGTAGTCGACCTGATCGGCTGCGATTCTCCCGAGCTGGTCCCGGCTGCTGTTTGATTTACCCGTAATTCGCTGGCCGTTTACTAAAATTTCGTTTCCGCCGCCACCAAGGCCTCTTCGGCCTCTTCCGCCACTGCGGCTGAGCGCCAGTCCGACGCCTGGAATGCGATCAATCATGTCGTTTACTGACACCGGCTGAAATTTTTTGAAAAACTCAGCATTAAATACTACTGTTGAGTCATGGAGAGATTCGTTGTCTGGGCTTTTTGCAGTCGCCTGCGTGATGTGCGCGAGCAACAGCGCAACAGCTGAAACGAGGCCCAGCAGCCGACTCTTAGGAAGCATTTTTGCTAGCAATAGCTGTTGTCTATTCATAACGAGCGCGCAGATCGTGTGCGAGCCAAACGCCTCACCCGAAAAGTTCGTGAAGCGACGGGTGTGCGCAGGTGAGCGACATGTTGTGCTGCTGCAATGGGCTATGGCGCCGTCTTTGGCCACTCGTATGACGTTCGATCAACGCGGGTCGACTCGCTTTTTCTGCTCACTGGTGAGGCTAAATGGCATAATTCCCATTATTAGCACGCAAAGCAGGTGTGTTGCACAGAACCATTACAACTGAGCACGCCCCTCCAGAAGTCGCTGAGATCGCTGGCCACATGCCCCTAACCCCCTTCTCTCAGTTCCTTGAGTTTCTCAAGGCTGATTTTGCCTTTCAGGCTCATTACGTAGGCTGCGATCGAGAGAAGCAGTATTGAGGCAGACTCGCTCAGGAGAAGCAGGGGCTCAGTTTCCTTGCTTTGCATCACGATAAGTCTGCATAGAGCAGTAATCGCTATTATTATGGGCAGGGTTAACGGGATCCTCGACGAGGATATGTAAGCGCCCACCATCCCGATAACTTCTGCATAGATGAACAGAATAAACAGCTGCTCTATTTCGAAGTTAAAGGTTTGTACTGTGCCGATAATCTGAAGCACGGCGGCACAAAACGCACCTATTCCGATGAACAGTAGAATGGCCTTCTCGCCTAATTCGTAAACGGAATACTTCATCAGGTCCCGAGCAGAATGGTGTTCAATCTGCGCTCTCTTTGTCTTTGCTTGGGTCTCGCCAAGACCCAGCGGCATGAAGAGTTAGGAACAAGCCGGTTATCATGAGCGCAAATACCAATCCAGCGATCAGTAAAAGAGTTTGATTGGTCATTTTTGCCTTGCTCCAATAACCACAAGCTTGAAGTAGATTCCGAAGCAGAGTATCGAGGGCACCCAAATCGCGGTAAACAGCCCTTCCTCTCTTTGGCCAGAAAACCACAAAAACCCTGAAACGGCGAAGGAAATACTCACCGCAAGAAGAATGAAAAAATCAGCCTGCTTAAGCATAATGATTGACTCTTATTCGAATGAACCCAGTGCGGCTATCATGCAGCCAAATACTGACAAGCCGGCAAGGGAGCGTATCCCAGAATGTCCAGCGACTTCGAAGGTTGAGAACTGGAGCGTTCCAGCTACACATGCAAGAATGAGAGCAAATCCAGCCGCAATCAGCATGATGCCGATGCGCACTGACATGGTCCGCGTAACACTGTCGTAAGTCACTTTTAGCCGCATGCCAGTTAAACGCTTCAACTCTTAGGCTGGATCATGGTCAAGCAACAAGATTTGGAGGGTGCTTTGGGCCATCTTTGTCGGGTTGATCCCACAGAATGGGCGTCAAAATTGATGTTGCGGTGAAGCCCACTGCGGCCCCGACGCAATTAGCTTTAAGACTTGTCGGGGAGGAGACACAATGACACTTTAATTTAGTCATTAATTTCTTGGAGACCAATTTTCCTGTTCTATCGGTAGAATTTTGATACTGCAAATTCTCAGGATTACTCATCCATCCGCGGTCTTGGTGTAGTATTGTGGGGGTGTTAATAGGATGCATCCGGTCCAGTTTGGTTGAAACAAGCTGTCTGGTGCGAAACGACTGAGCATTTCGCACTTACTGATTCAACCTAATTCTGCCGAAACTCACACTCGCTGGGCCAGTTTTAGTACCATATATGTCAGTATAGATAGGAACTTTTCTAAATGAAATCCGCGCTAGCCGCCAGCCTTGTTGCTGAGGGAACTTCACTAAGTGGAGACTTCAGTTTTGTAAAAGAATTTTTGGTAGCTGGAACAGTCAATGGCTCCGTGAGCTGTGGCGGAGATAAAAACGGTGTTGTTAAGATTCTAGATGGCGGGATCTTGGTAGGCGAGATAAACTCCCCATCAATTGAAATATTCGGCAAAGTCGAAGCGTCAATTACGTCTACGCAAAATGTAATAATTGGGCCAAATGCGCACTTTACGGGGATAGTGCAGTATCGCAAGCTTTCAGTTTGCGCTGGAGCAGTGATAAATGGGGCTCTCATCCCCATGGTCGATTTGGATAAAAACAATACTCAAGCCGGCCAAATCGATGAATCAGATTAAAAGGCACTCGAGAAGAATAGATTTGTTCAATAAACTTAACAATTTTGTAACTTAAACAAGGGGAGCAAATATGACGGCGAAAGACTCGGATTATGAATTCTACGTTGGGGCAGCGACACATCTTGAAGGTGCATCGCTCGCGATAGACGGTACGGCACGGATAGACGGAAAGATTGTTGGCAAAGTATCTGTAAAACATTTAATAGTTGGGCCCGGAGGGGTTGTCGAGGGAGATATTTCTGGAGAAACCGCAGATGTAGAGGGCACTGTTGAGGAAACTCTAACGCTGACAGGCAAATTGACCGTAAAGTCATCTGGTCGGATCCGAGGAAAGATTCAGTATGGTTCGATCGAAACCATGGAAGGAGCGAAACTGGTCGGTGACATATCTACAGACTGGGGCTCAGATTCGAGTGTAAGCGCAGGTGAGAGTCGATTATCTGCATTTACCTCAGCCATGGGTCCCAATACGGCTTTTGGGGAAGAGGAAGCCGATTCAGAATAAAGAAAAAGGGCAAATCGTCGACACAGAGCAAAGGGACAGGTCTCGTATCAAGTTGTTACTCTTTTCGAATGCTGAATCTTTATCGAGGTATCCCAATAACGATGCGAACGCCTCAATCCGATCAGAGACCGAGAACCAGGACTGCAGTTTTTGCAAATTCAAAAGGGGGTGTGGGCAAAAGCACACTCGCCCTCCTTACCTGCTTGGGCCTGGCTACGCGGGATACTCTTGCCAACATAGAGCTAATCGATGTCGATCCTCAGTCGACAAGCAGCGAATCATTGAAGAGGTTTGCGAATGAAAGGTTCTCTGTGATTAACAACGACCGTATGTTCCTAGCGTCGGGCTCCCCCAATAACGGCAACATCGTGAACCATATCGACTCCCTGCCACGGGACAGAGGCCAGAATTCCTTTTTGGTTTTCGATAGTCCAGCGGGAAATGAGCCTGAGAGGAGCAGTTTCTTGCAAAAATGCAATATCATTTTTGTGCCGACCTCTGTGAGTGACGCAGATGTAAGTGCAACGATCAAGTATCTCGAAGCTTTGAGGCATTTGTTCCTTAGTCAGCGCGCACAGAATTCTGAAGCAATGCAACCCGCGGTAGTCATATTACCGAATATGGTTGATAACAGAGATGAATTTAATGAACTAAGAAGGATATTCTCCAATGAGCCAGTTTATTTCGGTGAGCCCCTGTATTTCTCAAGGTTGTTCCGAAAGGCTTTTAGAGAGGAGTTCGAGGACAACAACGTAAAGCGCCTTCTTAGGATTAACCAGTGGTATGTAGATTGGATAACTAATTTGATATTCAACTCGGAAAAGCTCCGCAGACCTTCCACGGTTTTTCATCAATTGTAGTCTTCGATCAATAATCTGCATGCACGTAAAACACTGAAATCATATTCACTTGGAACAGATGTCCGACAGGCAACACGGTGCATCTGCACGATAGAACTACTGGCAACGATTCTGTTTTACGGCTCAAAGCTAGCGCTCGAGTTTTGACAGTGAAAAAGCACTTATCCTCGGGTTATTAATGCCACCCGCTGAAACTCTATCCCGGTGGTTTATGTCCTTGTAACGAACCATCAACCAGCTGCCATTTTTTACACGCTGAGATCCTCGCCTTTGTGAGGTGTTTTGCGTTAAGACGATGAAGCTTTCCAAAAATTTGACTCGACTTTCAAAAAATCTTTTGGCCCAAACGAATTGAACATTTGGGGTCCTCCAATGTTCTTAGGCATGTTCGAAACTCCGAGGGTTCGAGAGGCCAGTCCATCAAGCCGCTTCTGGGCGTGTGATTGGCTCAACTAAAGGAATTTTTGGTGTTTTGCAGTGGGTACAGCAAAACTGCTCACGAATCTAGTTTATCGCCGGTCCGACGCCTTGTGCTTGGGAATGTTATATTGTAGCATTTCGTCCCTAATTTTTTTTGACACTCAGACCTTAGTTCCTTTGGAGAATACCTATGAAGGTGCGTTATTCAAACCGTTTGGCCGCTGCAATTGTGGTTGCGGTTAATACTCCGCAAATTGCAGTTGCACAGTCTTTGTCGCCATCCAGTGGGCAACAAGAAATTCAAGAAGTAGTTGTGACCAGTGCGTTCAGAACCACATTAGCAGAGACTCTTTTACCAATAACGGTGCTTACCGGAGATGAATACAGACAAAGAGTGACTAACTCGCTGGGAGACACTTTGAAAAACCAAGTCGGTATTAATAGTGCATCTTACGGCACCGGGGTGGCTCAACCAATCGTGCGAGGTCAGACAGGTAACCGCGTCGCAGTCTTGCAAAATGGGATTGCCCTAACTGATGTTGCCAATCAGAGCCCGGACCACGCAAATTCCTTGGAGCCTCTTTTGGCTGACGGCTTGGAAATCGTTCGCGGTCCGTCGACTCTGCTCTACGGAAGCGGTGCGATTGGAGGCGTAGTCAACGTCATTGACAGCCGTATTCCCGAGCAGTTGGTCGATCAGACCAATTTTCAGTTAGAGCAAAACTACAACTCTGTAAACGAAGAAGATAAGACTGTGTTTCGTCTGGATTCATCGTTTGGGAATCTTGGAGTTCATTTAGACTACTTTACTCGCGAAAATGATAATGTCGATATCGACGGCTTTGCAATGGACGAAGAGGCAATTGAAGCTCTAGAGGCTCTGACACATGCATATATGGATGATCACGATGATCATGACGATCACGATGATCATGACGATCACGATGATCATGACGATCACGATGATCATGACGATCACGATGATCATGACGACCACGATGATCACGATGATGAGATGAAGAACACTAACGGCTTTATTGGAAATTCGAATGGCGAAGCTGAGGGCGGGGCCGCCGGATTTTCTTTCGTCGGAGATCAGGGCTTCTTTGGTTTCTCTTACAGCACTTACGAGAGCGATTATGGCCTTCCTCCCGGCACGCATAGTCATGCGCATGGAGACGAGCATGGGGACGAGCATGACGATCACGATGATGATCACGACGATCACGATGATGACCACGACGATCACGATGATGATCATGACGCCCACGGCGGCGAGGAAGTCGAGTTTGTTCGATTAAAGCTCGATCAGGACCGGTATGATTTCAGAGGCGAATACCGATTTGTCAACTCTTGGATAGAGAGTATCAGAGGCACAGTCGGTATTACCGATTATCAACATGAAGAGATAGAGTTTTTCGAGGACGGTGATACCCATGTTGGAACGCTGTATTCTAATGAGGGATATAACTCGCGATTTACCCTCAATAGGACGCCGACAGGAAATTGGTCGGGTGTGTATGGTCTACAAATTAGGGATTCCGAATTCAGTGCGGTCGGTGAGGAAGCTTTCATATCACCTTCCGACATACGCAACGTCGGTTGGTTTGGCGTAGAGCGCTATTCTAACGCTGACTTTACAGGTGAGTTGGGTTTCCGATATGAATCTGCTGAAGTGGATCCTGGTCGATGTGGTTACGATGATAGCGTATACAGTTTGAGCGCCAGCGGCCTTTATGGCCTCGGCGAGAACAGCAGTCTTTTGATGGGAGTTTCGAGATCCGAACGTGCGCCATCAGTGGAAGAGCTGTTTGCAAACGTCTCGACAGACACATGCACTCCGCCTGCTGACGATGAGATGTTGGTTGTACACGCGGCTACCGGCTTTTACGAGATTGGTAACGCGAATCTCGAATCAGAAAAGTCGAATAATATCGAGATTGGCTGGCGTCACAATACGGATTCACTTAACGTGGAGGTCAATGGCTACCTTAATAGGATTGACGACTATATCTTTCTTGACATTACAGGCGAGGAGCATGACGAGACCGGTATAGCACAGCACACGCAACAGGATGCTGAATTCCGTGGGCTTGAGGGCGAGCTGAATTATCGGTTTGGTATGAGTGATGGAGTTAATGGAGAAGTTTCTATCTATGGCGACCTGGTGGATGCTGAACTAAGTGTTGGAGGAAACTTACCACGGATACCGGCTTCGAAATTTGGTTCCTCATTAAGTCTGTTTGGCGACAACTGGACTGGCCGGGTCCAAGTAACTAAGGTAAATGATCAAGATGATGTTGCTCGCCTTGAGATGAGTACAGCGGGGTACACTCTTGTTACCGCATATTTGGACTACGATATCTCCGTGGGGAACGATTCCGCAGTAAAGGTTTTCTTACGTGGGGATAACCTGTTGGATGACCAGATAAGGAACCATGCTTCTTGGCTCAAGAACTACTCGCCCGAATTCGGCCGAGGATTCACTTTGGGTCTGAGGTATGAGTACTAATCGGTCTGCCTTGCCTTTGTGAACCCTTTTCCCTCAACTATGAGGGAAAAGGGTTCACAAGATCCGCCATACTTTTATTCAAGGCCTCTGTCTGTAACTCCAGTTGACCTCGGTGAGCTTATCTTCTCCTTAAGTTTTAGCTCAATGCAACGCTAAGCTTCGAGCTTACGTCCATCAAGTTGCAATTGGAGTGCTCTTTACCATATTGCTCATTGGGCCTCTCCTGCGACGTTTTGCCTTTCCTGTTGGCATCCCCTCGGACGTTTGAAGTTGGCTTGCAGAATACTTTTTAATCGAATAGGTCCAGTTGAGGTGCGCCTTAAAAACTTGATAGCCTTTTATCTGATTCTGATCGTTTTCGGACATGGTAAAAGGCCTTAGCTTCAGACTTGGGCCCTTTATTTTTGTGGCGGCATAACCATTTATGAAAAAGCTCAAGAGATTGCTCTTTCTATTCCATCGATGGCTTGGCATCGTGATGTGTTTGTTTTTCTTTCTCTGGTTTGCCAGCGGGATTGTTATGATGTACGTCGAATACCCCGAGCTAACCAGGGACGAGAGATTGCAAAACTTATCAGTCTTGGATTTATGGTCGATAGAATATTCACCGCACGCAGCGGTTGAGAGACTTGGTATGCCAAGTTCTTTTTTATCAGTTAGCCTTTCCAATGTTTTGGGCCGTCCTGCTTATCACTTTAAGTCAGCAGATGGCGGGGTAGTGATTATCTTTGCCGACACAGCTGAATTGTTTTTGGGTATGGACAGTCAAGAATCGATAAAAGCAGCAATGCTTTCTGGGTTTTACAACTCGGCAGCCGAACCAAAACACGAAGGCCTGATAGAGGTTGATCAGTGGACCGTAACCTCTTCATTGGACGAACATCGACCCCTGCATAAAGTTGCTCTACGTGACGCACAGGACATAGTGCTGTACATATCAAGCTCAACGGGCCAAGTGGTGCGCGACACAAACAGGATAGAGCGATTTTGGAATTGGCTTGGCTCTACCATACATTGGATATATCCATATCAACTACGGCAACACAATTCATTGTGGAGAAACGTAATTGTATACGTTTCTGTTCTGGGATTATTTTCTATCTTAACCGGAACCATAATTGGACTCCTGAGACTCCGCCCATTCAAGAAGTTTAAAGGTGTCAGTGCAAGCCCATATCACGGCTGGATGTGGTGGCATCACATTATGGGACTGTTGTCCGTGGTCTTCGTTTCAACCTTTATGTTTAGTGGTTTGATGTCGATGGCGCCTTGGGGTATTTTTGACTCAAGCTCTTCGGCACACGCACAAGTATCTAATTATACTGGCCAGTCGATGTTTCGGCTTGCTACTCTTCCAGAGCCCTCGCCAGAGCTAGCGACACCAAATACTTCAATAAAGGAAGTGACATGGCATTATATCAATAGTGTACCCTACCTGATTTTGCATTCCGCGAACGGCGATCGCACAGCTTTCTTTAATGATTCATATAATGAAGGAAATCAACATTTGATTGATTTAATTAGAAACTCAGCTTCGAAGCTCCTTCCAAATAACCGTCTTCTGTCGATAGACTTGATTGAGGAGTATGATGATTATTACTACGCGCGACATAACAGCTTTCGTCCGCTACCTTTTTTTCGCGCGCGTTTTGATGACGAGGAATCAACTTGGTATCACATAGACTTTAAAACAGGACAACCCATAAGCCGCGTGACTGACGCAAGCCGTCGAGAAAGATGGTTGTTCAATGGCTTGCATAGCTTAGACTTCCAATTTCTCTGGACTCGACGTCCGCTCTGGGATTTTGTGGTCATTATATTGAGTCTCGCTGGTCTGAGTTTTTCGGTGACCTCAGTCGCTGTCGGCTTGCGATACATTAGAAGCTGATCATTAGTTATTTTCTCAAGGAAAACAGACAGCCGGCATTGGTGCTGTGTCAGTCTAAGTCTTTTCAGTCGGCCCACCACTCCTTTTGTATGACTGCTACATTGGGATCTTACTTTTCCGCATTTCAGACTTTGACGCATGGCTTCCATCGATAAGCTACTATGCTTGCGAAAAACCTCTTGCTGGCGCTATTTTTTTAGGGCATCGTCTACATTAATCCGAGAACTCTTCAAAAACACGACTCAAGCGGGAGGCAAAAATGTCTAAATTTTCTAGGCGCAAATTCATAGGCTCAAGCTCAGCACTTGCCTTAGCCGGTCTAGGTTTGCCAACTGAGAAAAGCCTCGCCCAAGCCGTGGCAGTGTCTTCAGACGCTTCTCCTGATTATGTAGTTGTTAATGGAAGGGTATTTACCAGTGACGACAGTCAGCCCAGTGCGGAGGCTTTCGCAGTCAAAAACGATCGCTTCGTTGCTGTAGGCTCAACTGAACACATCAAGGAGCTCGCATCGCCGAGAACTGAAATTATCGACGCGGAGGGAATGTTTATAGCGCCAGGATTTATTGATGCGCACTCACACCCTTCTGGCGCTGGTGTAAACGAGCTTGTGCAAGTAAATGCTGATCGTCGCTCGGTCGTTGAAATCAAAGAAGCCATAGCTGAGCGTGCAAGAAATACGCCCCGAGGCCAATGGGTTCGGGCGTTCAAGTACGATGACACAAAACTTGAGGAAGGCCGACCGATCAATCGTTTTGACTTGGATGAAGCTGCTCCTGAAAACCCAGTTGAGGTTCGGCACCGCGGCGGTCATACGGGAGTTTATAATAGTATGGCATTGGGGCTAGCGGGAGTTACTGCGGAAACTCCCGATCCAGCGGGCGGGCGTTTCTATCGCGATGAGAATGGGACGCTGACTGGTCTTGTCGCAGAAAAAGCGCGAGATGTGTTCCGTGACCTGATTCCAAGCGATTCAAGTCGCCGTGAGCGGGCAGATGGGGTTAAGCTCATCTCCGAATTGATGACTGCCGCGGGTTTGACTTCGGTCCACCAAACAGGTGGAAACCTGCAAGATATGATTGCGTATCAAGACGCTCGAGCTGAAGGTGGGCTGAGATTTAGGATGTACTTATTTCCTCGTGGGCAACTGTTTTTCGACTTAGTGAATTCAGGGGTCAGAACGGGCTTCGGTGACGAAGTATTCCGCATTGGTGCTGTGAAATTCGGTGCTGATGGCTCCGCTTCGGAGCGTACAATGGCTATGAGCACGCCCTTTGAGGGAAGACCAAATGATTACGGAATCCTAACGATGGATCAACAAGAGATCCATGAGGCTGTTGAAAATGCGCATCGAAACGATTTCCAGATAGGTATTCATGCCAACGGGGATGTGGCTATTGACATGGTATTAAATGCGTATGAGAGAGTTCAATCTCTCTGGCCACGCCCTGATCCAAGACATCGTCTTGAGCACTGCTCACTAGTTAACCCTGAACTTCTCCGTCGTATAAAAGCTACGGGCTCGATCCCGACACCGTTCTATACCTACGTGCATTACCATGGCAACAAGTGGGTATACTACGGAGAACAGAGAATGAAATGGATGTTCGCTCATAAATCCTTTCTTGACTACGGTATTCCGGTTGCTCCCGCGTCCGATTACACGCCGGGACCCTACGAACCATTAATGGGGATTCAAAGTATGGTTACAAGAAAAGATTGGATGGGCAGAGTGTGGGGCGCTAATCAAAGGGTTACAGTGGATCAAGCCTTGAAAATTTGCACGATGAATGGCGCATACGCCTCTTTTGAAGAGACCGTCAAGGGAAGCATCACCGCCGGTAAACTGGCTGACTTCGTGATTTTGGCAGAAGCACCACACGATGTGGATCCAGATCAGATAAAAAATATTGAAATAGTTCGGACAGTCGTGGGAGGACAGACAATGTTCGCCGTCTAGAAGGGCGAGGCCCCAACGAAGCTTTTTTATCTAATGCGGAAGGAGCTAATTGGAAACCTTCCCCATTTGACAATATAACTACTGACCCAGATTATCTGAACTTTTCTTACCATAAGTGATAAGGGTGGGCTATGCATCGTTATCAACAGCAACTTGTTCAGGTTTAAGAATTACGGCCCTGTTTCCAATGCATTTTAGACCTTGTTATCTGAAGCACAGGGTAAGCGGCGTATATCCATAGTTAAGTTGAATTCATAGAAATGAATAAAATCAGGCCTCTGACTGTGCGCGATTTTTTACTGAGCCTGAATTAGGTATGAACGAATTGATGTTTTTGAGTGCGGGTCTGGTGTCAAAAGCAAAAATCTATCTGAGAACTGAGTTGAATTGAACGCCTTCGACGTAGTTTCTATTGGCGATGTTGATCGTAGGCTTTTAGGATATATTAATGCATTTGGAGTACGCTACTCTGACTACTACCCGAAATAGCTTGCTGGTCAAGGTCAACTGCTACAGTATTTCCCGTCCGCACGCGTCGGGCAATAAGACCAAAATCCTTAAATTAGGCTACTTACAGAACTGTGAATTTAACCTGGCTCATTAGAAGCTGCAAATAAAGCCTTCAGCTTTTTACTGATCGAGGAAACTGTTATGGGAAATCTCGCTTGAATATTTCGAATGATCAGTGTGTACGGACGTTTCTACTGCTACTCTAACTTATCGGTGCCTCAATTTGACGGGTAAGAAACGGTAACGGATAACTTGAAACGTGCCCAAGCGTTATAACTTCCTTGACTTGAAACGCTTGTTGAATTGAGCTACTCGACCATCTCGTTCGCTCGTTCGCTGTTTACCCGTGTAAAAAGGATGTGATGCGCTCGAGATATCCAACGAGATATATGGATAAGTTTGGCCTTTATATTCTCTTTCTACCTCGGTTGCAGCAGTTGACCCAATGACGAAGTACTGATCGACAGAGGTATCGTGGAATAAGACTGCTCGGTATTCTGGGTGAATGTTTGGTTTCACTGGGGGCTCCGGGTAAGAAATGTGATGCTTGATGCCTTATTTACGAAAGTCGCGCAGTATAGCATGTTATTTTGTTGCAGGTCACCGGCAACATTACCAAAGATCGAGAAGAGAGAAAAAGTCTTTGAAATTGGGACACGCCTTTTTACTTACCCTTGATTTGGCTGGCTTGGATTTTTCATCTTCTCAAGGATCATTCCTTATATGATTATTAGTACCCTTACAGACTTACTAGAGCGAATTTGAAAGGGGTAGTAGATACCTCTCCTATCCGCCCCATATCGCTAATATATAAGATTCTGGAAACGTTCTGTCACTTTAGATAGCTAGTACGTTTAAATCTGACGATTTGCCCTAAGTAACACGTTACTTGCTCCTAACTGAGATCCCGCCTCATCTTGTTGTTACCCTGTATCGGTATTGGGTGAGGCGGTTTTTTTAGGAGCTTATGTTATGCCGCGCCGGCTCAATCTAAGTTTTTGGAGAAAATAATGAGATATTTAGCAGGATTAATTCTTTTCGCTTTAGCTACAACTGCCGCTTTCGCAGATCATCACGCACTGAACTTGGAGGCAAGGCAGCCACGCGCAGAGTTGGATATTACGTCAATACAAATTGGCGAAGACTTAAGCATTGTCTCAGCCGAGGGCGCGACTGGTGAGTATGGTCGAGTTTATATTACCTATCACTTATCGTATAACAGAGATGGCTCTGGTGGCTCTTATACTGCGCAAGGCCGAGGCTACGTTGATGCTGATACCTTCTTCTCAGGATCGGGTGCAGGCATGTGGACTAGAGACGGGCACTTAATCAGAATGAGCCAAGTGACAACAATTTCAGATGGATCACAGAATCTTGATGTTATTGTTATAGACCCTCTTAACCGCACGCTCACCGTCGATGCTTATGCGTTGCAAGATTAGCGCCTAACTTTGGAGGCGGCTCGTTTTTTACTGTGGGCCGCCGCTTTCGTCTTTAACCAACCCCGTCGCCAGCCCTCCGTCCATCAAACTCATCAAACAGAAATACAGTAACCATACTTCATACCAGTCGTTAGAGACTTGCTCAAAGGATGTTGTGTCTCTGATTTCTTTGTGCGGGTTGCTCTTTGGATTTGCTCCCAGCGAGATTTTCGCACGGAATTCATCGCGCAAGG
>MDTD01115463.1_pt1 | contig 18313 bp, 18 predicted proteins | sample 811221 | NCBI WGS metagenome assembly MDTD01 (sample SAMN05326646, study PRJNA326480) | marine metagenome | isolation source: seawater | place: Pacific Ocean: South West | collected 2011 | reverse complement strand
TTAATTGATATTTCATGTATTCTTGCTAATGAATTATCTTGAGTATATTCTTTTTTATTTGATTTAGTGCCTAATATTGCAGACAATCCTCTTCCTAATGATCCTTTACTGTGCTTTTTCATGTTCATTGCTTGATATAATTTCTTTTTCTTCTTTTTTAATTAGTTCATTTGCAAGATTTAGATAATTAATCGCACCTTTACTAGATGCATCATGCATTACAATAGTTTCTCCAAAAGAAGGGGATTCGCTTAGACGCACATTTCTATGAATAATTGTCTTAAATACCATATTTTGAAAATGTGACTTTACATCTTCTACTACTTGATTAGATAAACGTAGTCGTGTATCATACATTGTTAGTAATAATCCTTCTATTTCTAATTCAATATTTAATCTTTGTTGGACAATTTTAATTGTATTTAATAACTTACCTAGTCCTTCTAATGCAAAATATTCACATTGTATAGGTATGATTACACTGTCAGCTGCTGCAAGCGCATTTACTGTTAGTAGGCCTAATGAAGGAGCGCAATCAATGACTATATAATCATATTCATTAGTTATATTTTTTAAGATATGTTGTAATCTATATTCTCTGTCTTCTAAATTGACTAATTCTAATTCAGCTCCTACTAAATCAATATTTGCAGGCAGTATGTCAAGATTAGGAGTTTTAGTTTCTTTAATAGCAGTACTAGTAAGGATGTTTTGAGTTAAACACTCATAGATTCCTTTCTTTATTTCTTTAGGGTCATGTCCAACTCCAGAAGTGGCATTAGCTTGAGGGTCAGCATCAACTAACAAAACTTTTTTTTCAAGAACCCCTAGAGATCCTGCTAAGTTCATTGCAGTTGTTGTTTTTCCTACACCTCCTTTTTGATTTGCAATTGCAATTATTTTCCCCATGCTCTAAAATTTTATGGCTATAAAAGTAATAGCTTGAGTAAAAGAGCAGTTTATATCATCTATATAATTATCAACAAAAAGGTAAATTGTTGAGAAGTATTTTATATTCTAATCTTTTCCAAGGTCTTCAAAATTAACTTCTGTGAAGTCAGTTTTTGTTTCTTCTGTGGGTGTTTCTTCTGATTGACTATCTATTTTTTTATCAGAAATAATTTCTTCACCTTTTTCTTTAATAATATAGCTACTTACTTCTTCTAGAGCTGCTTTAAAATCTTTAAAATCTTCTTTGTATAAATAGATTTTATGTTTCTTGTAGAAAGGAGTTCCATCTTCATTAAAATCCCTCTTACTTTCGGTTAATGTCATATAGTAGTCTCCTGCTCTAGTTGATCTTACATCAAAGAAATAAGTTCTTCTTCCAGCTCTTACTGATCTTGAAAAAATTTCTTCTATATCTCTATTTTCATTCATCGTTTGTATTTTTTATTGAGTCAAATATATTAAAATAAATTAGAATACACTTATGCTTTTTTATTGCTTTGATTATTATAGATAGTATAATAAAATCCTTTTTTTTCTAATAAGTTTTTATGAGAGCCTTGTTCAATAATTCTTCCTTGATCTAGTACTATAATATTGTATGAATGTTTTATACTGCTTACCCTATGACTAATGATTATATTTGTTTTTCCTTTTGATAATTGTTTTAGATTTTCTAATATTTTTCTTTCTTTATTTGCATCTACAGCAGAAAGACAGTCATCTAATATAAATATTTCAGAGTGCTTATAAAGAGCTCTTGCAATTGCTAATCTTTGTCTTTGTCCTCCTGAAAGCTGAACACCTCTTTCTCCAATAATCGTTTCTAATCCATTACTTAGATTATTGATTTCTTCAAATATTTCTGCATTTTTGATTGCTTTTACTATTCTTGCTTCTTCAACTATATCAGACCCGAAGATAATATTTTCTTTTATTGTTCCAGAAAATAAATAGTCATCTTGTGGTACATATCCTATTTTGGATCTTAGTGTTGTAAGATCTAGATTTTTTATATTAGTTTTATTCAACATTATTTCTCCTTCTGTAGTGTCATAAAATCTACATATTAGATTGGCAATAGTCGATTTTCCGCTACCTGTTTTTCCAAATATACCTAGACTCTTACCTTCTTTAATATTTAGAGATATATTTTTTAGGGCTCTAGTATTTGTGTTTTTATATGTGAAACAGACATTGTTAAATATAATATCACCGGAGAGATATTCTTTTAAATCTATTGTGTTCTTAATTTCTGAATTTAATAATAAGAAATTATTGATTCTTTCCTGTGATGCTGCTGCTCTCTGGATTAGTGATGTGACCCATCCTATTGAAGCTACAGGCCATGCTAGCATATTTATATAAATAATAAATTCTGCTATATTTCCTGTTGTAATATTTCCTTTTAAACTTTCTATTCCTCCTACATATACTGTTAGTATAGTGCTAGAGCCAATTAGCGTTATAATTAATGGGAAAAAGAATGCTTCAATTTTCACTAAGTATAATTGTTTTTGAGTATATTTTTTACATGCATCTAAGAATAGAGACCAACTATTAAATTGATTGTTAAATGATTTTGTCAGTTTTATTCCTGAATATGTTTCTTGTGCGATTGTTGTTAGTTTTGATAATTGGTTTTGGACTCTTTCACTTCTGTAATTAATTTTGTTGCTTACAAAGTATACTGTTATTGCTAGTATGGGTAAAGGAATTAGCACATATAAAGTAAGAGTAATATTGATACTAAACATTTTATAAAGCACTAGAGAGAATAATATAATGATATTGATAGCATACATCAATCCTGGACCTACATACATTCGTATTCTGCTTACATCTTCAGATATTCTATTCATCAAGTCGCCTATTTTATTCTTTTTATAAAAAGCTCTTTCTAGTTTCTGATATTGAATATATATTTCATTTTTTATATCGAATTCAATTTTTCTACTCATCACAATAATAGTTTGTCTCATAAAATACATAAATACTCCTTTTAATATTGCAAATAATATAATTAGGCTTGTATATTTTATTAGTATATAAGTTATGTTATTATTTTCTAATAGTATAGCATCAAAAGCTTTTCTAACAAACTCAGCTGGATATAATGCAAAAATATTAGCTATACAAACAAAGAAAGAACCTATTAATAATAGTACTCGGTATTTCCAAAGAAACTTATTTAGATATTTTAAGTGCTTCATTAATTGGGTAGCTACAATGATTGAAATGCCAAAAATAATAAGTAAATTCGCGACCCACTTAATTTTTATCTTAAAAAATAAATTTTTATAAAGAAATTTAATTAAAGTTCAATAGTTATGATTACAGGGAATACAAACTTAAAAGAAGTAAATAGTTCTTTAGTAGTTGGAAATATGATAGAGATGGGGCATGAGCAGATTGTATTTTGTTATGATAAGGAAACAGGGTTAAAAGCTATTATTGCAATTCATGATACTACTTTAGGGCCAGCTTTAGGAGGAACAAGAATGTGGCACTATGAAAATGAAAATGAAGCGTTGCAAGATGTTTTGCGTTTATCTAGAGGAATGTCTCTTAAAGCTTCAATTTCTGGTTTATCATTAGGAGGAGGGAAAGCAGTTATTATAGGAGATTCTAAGAAAGATAAAACAGAAGCTCTTATGCGTCGTTTTGGAAAGTTTGTAGATAGTTTAGGAGGAAAGTATATTACTGCTGAAGATGTAGGAATGGAGACTAAAGACATGGAATATATAAGAATGGAAACTCAACATGTTACAGGTATTCCTGAGGATATGGGAGGAAGCGGAAATCCTTCGCCGTTTACTGCATATGGAGTGTATATGGGAATTAAAGCAACAGCAAAATATAGATGGGGAGATGATAATCTTCAAGGTAAGACTATTGTTGTTCAGGGAGTTGGTCATGTGGGTGAAAGTTTGGTTGGGCATCTTGCAAAGGAGGAGGCTAATATTATTATTAATGATATTGATTCTGAGAGGATGAATTATGTGGCAGAGAAATTCGATGCAGATATAGTATTAGGAGATGCTATTTATGATGTTGATATGGATATTTATGCTCCTTGTGCTTTAGGAGCGACTCTTAATCCTAATACTATTTCTCGCTTAAAATGCTCTATTATTGCAGGTGCAGCAAATAATCAACTTGCAAATGAAGAAAGGGATGGTCAGTTATTATTAGAAAAAGGTATAATGTATGCTCCTGATTTTCTTATTAATGCTGGAGGATTAATTAATGTCTATTCTGAACTTAATGGTTATAATAAGCAAGATGCTCTTAAGCAAACTGAGCAAATATATACTACTACTTTAGAAATCTTAGAAAGAGCAGAGCTTCATAAGATAACTACACATATTGCTGCTTTAGAAATAGCTAAGAAGAGAATTACTGATTCTAAATAGTAAAAATGCTTAGTAGACGACATATTAGGCTGAAAGTCATGCAATCTCTTTATTCTTTTTTTTCATATAATGAAAAACAAGTTGTCTCAGATGCAGAATCATCAATGCTTCAGCACATAGAAGAAGTTAAAGAGTTAAACTTAGTTATTTTATCTCTCTTAGTTAATCTTATTGAATATGCAGATTCTTTTTTTCAAGATGGTAAGAAGAAGCATTTCCCTTCTTCTGAGGATTTAAATCCTAACACAAGATTCATTAATAATAAATTAGTTAAAGATTTTTTAAGTGATGATTTATTATCTGAATTAGATGTTCTTTCTCCTTTTTGGACAGCCAATGATCATAATGTAATAAATAAGTTATTTAAGAATTTATATCAGTCTAGTTTATATCAGGATTATATTATAAATAATGATCATAGTATTGATGTTGACAGAAAGTTCTTTATTAAAGCATTAAATGATTATATATTAAATAATGAATTAGTTCATCATATTCTTGAGGAGAAGAGTATTTACTGGATTGATGACTTACCTTTTGTAGCTACAATAATTATTGGAGAATTTAAATCAGACATGCAATTTATTAGGAAATCTGTATTTAAAGATTTATCAGATAAAGAGTTTGCTATAAGATTGTTTAGAGATACTATAAAGCATAATGATCAGTATGAAGAAATTATTATGAAATTTGCTCGAAATTGGGATCTAGACCGTATAGCTAATATGGATCAATTGTTGTTAAAAATGGCTTTTGCTGAGATCTTAAATATGAAAGAATTACCAGTAAAAGTATCCATGAATGAATATATAGAAATATCAAAATATTACAGTACAGCAAAGAGTAAGGTGTTTTTAAATGGAATTTTAGATAATGCAGTGAAAGATCTGGATAAGAAAGGGTTAATTAAAAAAACAGGAAGAGGCTTAATCTAATTAATTATTTTTTTAGTTTTGACATCACTATGAAAAACATACTATTTTTATTATTCTATCTCTTTATTTCTTGCACAGGAAATAATCAAGAAGTTAAAGCGGGTTTAGTTAAGAACCCTGCTTCTGCAAAAGCAGATTATAATACTAGTATGCCAGAAATTTATATAGATAATGAAGTTTTTGATTTTGGAGAGATAATACAAGGAGAGTCAGTCACTCATGATTTTATAATTAAGAATGTAGGTCAGGAAGATTTAATTATTAATTCAGCAAAGGGGAGCTGTGGGTGTACTGTGCCTAATTGGCCAAAAGAAGCGATATCTCCTGGTAAAGAAAATTTACTAACTGTAACTTTTAATAGCGCAGGAAAGCTTGGTAAACAGAAAAAAACAGTTACTCTCGTAACTAATGCAATACCTAATACAAAGGTCTTAACTATAACAGGTACTATATTAAATTCTAAATAGAGAAAATATGATTTTATTACAAACAGCATCAGGTTCTGGAATGTCTTCATTGATTATGTTTGCTATGATTTTTGTGGTTATGTATTTTTTTATGATACGTCCACAAATTCGGAAGCAAAAGAAAGAAAATGCTTATCGTTTATCGTTAAAGAAAGGTGATCCTGTAGTTACAATTGGCGGAATACATGGTAAGCTTATTGATATAAAGAAAGATACTTTTATTATAGAAGTGCATGGAGGTTCTCAATTGAAAATAGAGAAATCTGGAATTTCTATGGGGGAAAGAGTTGAGCCTATTAAGAAATAATGAGATGTCTTTCTTATTTAGCTATTCACTTATAGTTTTATACGACAACTAATTGGGTAGTGATCTGAGAATATTTTATCTGTTTTCTGATAACTTGTACTTTGAAATTTTTTATCATGCATAATATAATCTATTCGTAATCCAGGTATCTTTACAAAAGATTCTCCTAGTCCTTTTCCAGAAGAGTTAAAACTATCTACTAATCCTCTTTTAATAGTTTGGTAGGCATATGATAAGGGTGTGTCATTAAAATCTCCACATACAATAATAGGATATGGGGATTGGTTCATATGTTGCTTTATTGTTAGTGCTTGATTTGCTCTTTTATGATAGGAATTTATCATGTCATTCATCATGTTTAACAATCCTTTTCTTATTTTATCTTTTTTGATAGTTGAATCAGTCAGAAAAGCATAGTCATTACTTTTAAACCAATTTGAAGCAAGATGAATATTATAAATACGTATGGTATCACTACCTATTACAATGTCAGAATATATGCATGTGTTATTCATTTTTTTGTTTTCAATTTCTACCGTAGATTTATTAATTTGAGGAAAATTACTATAGATTGCCATATGCCATTCACTCTTTCTATTCTGCATCCCTACGTGATGAAATTTATAATTCAGATTAGGAATATTATTTGTAGTATAAAATTCTTGAATACATAAAATATCTGCTTTCTCTTTCATAATAAATTTGAATATAGTTTCTTGCTTTAGATTCGGAATCCACTGATATTTATTAAAGACACGTACATTATAAGATAATATTTTGATTGTTTTTTTGTCATTATTTTTTTCTGGCTCTATACCAATATAACTTCCTATATATTGTAACCCAAATAATAATATTATGATATTAGGCCAAATCTGTTTCTTTAATTTAATAAACCAGTAGATTAAGAAGCAAATATTTATACAGAATAATATTGGGAATAAGAGTCCTAGAAATGCAATAGGCCAGAATATGACTGGGCTTATATAAGGAGAAGTATATGATAATATAAGTAGAGTTAAGCTAAAACAATTTATTAAGAAGAATATTCTGTCAATAATGGAGAGGTTTTTCATTTTTTACTTTCAGTAAATAGAAGATCTTTTTCTACTTTATTTAGGCTTTCATATCCTGATTTTGCTATTTTTTCAAGTATATTATCGATTTTCTTTTGATGTTCAGCTCTTTTTTTATTGAACTCATAATCTGAATTTTTTCGTTTGTATATGCTTTTTACTTTTGTTTTTCTTTTAAAAATAGAGTTTAGTTTCTTTATTAAGAATTTTATGAAATTTGATGAAGTATTTTTTTTCTTAAGTTGTTTGATATAAATATACCCAAAAATAGCTCCTCCTAGATGCGCTATATGTCCTCCAGTATTTTCACTAGGGATACTTAGAATATCTAAAATAACACATACAATAGCAATTAGTTTTAGTGGTATATTTCCAATAAGAGGTAAATTAACATTATAATTTGGTAAATATGTGGCAATAGCAACCATCACTGCCAGTACTGAAGCAGAGGCTCCTATAGCTTTAACATTCGATAACAGTGGCTCTAAAACAGGTATATAATTATATGCTATAATAAATAATAATCCTCCACTAATTCCTCCTAATAGATAAATGCTTAGTAATTGTTCTGGCTTTAAGTACTCAATAAATATTTTTCCTGCAAAATATAGCCATATCATATTAACTGCAAGGTGTAGAATTCCTTTATGTAAGAACATGTATGTAAGTAATGACCAGGGTTGTTTAATTAAGATCATATTGTCTGCTGGTAGGTATAGCTTATTTAATGTAGAATTTAATTCGAATTGAAACATAAATGAGAAAACATTTAAAATAGAAAAGCAAAGAAATAATCCTATATTAATATATATTAGTTTATTAAGAATATTCTGTCTTAAAAAATCTTTTTTAATATTGTTAAGAATGTCTGGCATAGTATTAATAAAATTGATTCCTATTTTTTTGCCAATATTTAATAATAATAAATCCAATAATAGCTCCTCCTAGATGGGCAAAATGTGCAATGTTATCTCCTTCAACTGCTCTAACCCCAGCAATTAATTCGATGATAGAGTATCCAATAACAAAATATTTTGCTTTAATAGGGATAGGGGGAAATAATAGATATAGTTGAGTGTTAGGGAATAACATTCCAAAGGCTGCTAATAAGCCGAAAACAGCACCTGAAGCTCCTATTGTTAAATAATAATCCCCTACAAGAAGTTGTACAATTCCAGCTCCAATAGCTGTTAATAAGTAATAATTCAAGAATCTTTTACTTCCCCAAGTATTTTCTAATACCCTTCCAAACATCCATACTGGAAACATATTGAAGAATAAATGAGTTAAGTCACCATGTAAGAATCCGTATGTAATTAGTTGGTAAACATTAAATCCTTCTGAATAGAAGGAGTGGAGGCCTAAATAATATTCAAGATAATTTGGAAAAGTTTGCTGTCCAATAAAGAAGAGAATATTAATAATTAATAAGTTCTTTACGACTACTGGTAATTGGTAAGATGATTGATACATTTAAAAATATTTTTCTAATTCAGAGTGTTTAATATTTATCATAGTTTTTTTACCTAATGGGCAAATAGTTGGATTTTCACATTTTAATAATTCTTCTTTTAATGTTTTCATTTCTTTTTGAGAAAGTATTTTCTTCTTATTAATACATAGACTAGTAGATAAAGATACTGCTATTTTTTCTTTTTGTTCGATTTCTATGCTATTTTCAGATTTATATTGTTCAAGAAGGTTTTCTATCAAAAATTGTAGGTTTGCATCTTTACATTCAGGAGGAACACCATTAATAGATATGGTTTCTTTATCAACTTGATCAAATATAAAGCCAATGTCTGCTAAAATCTCATGTAATTCCATGATTAATGTAATGTCTTTATTGTTTAATGTTATTAATTTTGGAAATAATAATTTTTGAGATTGATTTATACTTTTATTTAGTGCTTTTTTGAAATATTCAAATAAGATACGTTTATGGGCTCTTACTTGATTTATTAATAATAAACCATCACTAGTAGAGTATGCAATAAATTCTCCTTTAATTTGAATTGCATACATATCATCTTGTTTATTTAATCTATTTTGTTGTTCTTCTTGATATATTTCAGTTTGTTCTATAAATTGACTAGTCGTCTTTTTACTTTTATCTTTTGCAAATGGATTGTATGTGTTGTCAATTTTTATTTTTGGTTCTTGTATTAAGCTTTCTTTTTTATAATCAATAGTAAAAGCTGATTCTTGAGAGAAATCTAATGAAGGGGCAATATTGTATGTTCCTAATGAGCGTTTTATAGTTGCTCTAATTATTGCATATATTTCTTTTTCATCTTCAAATTTTATTTCTGTTTTTGTTGGGTGGATGTTTATATCAATACGTGAAGGATTAATCTCTAGGTTAATAAAGTGAGAAGGGAAATAATTGGATGGAATTAGTCCTTCAAATGCCTTATTTACTGCATGATTTAAATAATGATTTTTTATAAATCTTCCATTAACAAAAAAATATTGTTCTCCTCTTGTTCGTTTAGCAGATTCAGGTTTTCCAATAAAACCGGTTATTTTAACTAATGAAGTTTTCTCTTCAATAGGCACTAATATTTCATTTTTTTTGCCTCCTATAAGATTCACAATTCTTTGTCTGAGATTACTCTTAGGTAAATGAAATAGTTCATTATTATTATGAAAAAATTGCATTTTTATTTGAGGATTAGCAAGAGCTATTCTTGTAAACTCTTCTGTAATATGCCGTAATTCTACTTTGTCTGATTTAAGGAAATTTCTTCTTGCTGGTACATTGTAAAAAAGGTTTTTTACTTTAATGGAAGTTCCGTTTGCGCAGACAGACTCTTTTTCTGACTGTATTTCTCCTCCTTCGATAGCAAGTTGAGTCCCTATTTTTTCTTCAGTTAATTTTGTATTAAGTTCAACATGAGAAATTGCAGCAATTGATGCCATTGCTTCTCCTCTAAATCCCATTGTTCTAATTTCAAAAAGGTCATTAATACCTTTTATTTTAGAAGTAGCATGGCGCTGGAAACATATTTTAGCATCATTTTTACTCATTCCGCAGCCATTATCTACTACTTGTAAAAGTGTTTTTCCTGCATCTTTTATATAAAGCTGTATTTGATTAGCACCAGCATCTAGAGCATTTTCGAGCATTTCTTTTACAGCTGAGGAAGGTCTTTGAATAACTTCTCCTGCTGCAATCTGATTTGCAACATGATCAGGTAATAATTGTATTATATCCAATTTAGGTTTAACTAATTAGTAATTTGTAAGCCAACAAAGATAAAACAATTATCAGAAGTAATATTTTATAACTTCTTCCTTTTTCTCTTTTGTAATATACTTTTGTACGATTAAATCTTAAAGAAGACTTGATATCATTTTTTAGGTTTTTTCTTCTTTCTTTTCTTTCATTATAGTATCTAGGATTGAAATTAAAAGATTTTGCTTTTTGTGTTTTAAAGAAAGAAGGTATTTTAGGTGCTTGCATATTCACAAATATATATAATAATTCGTTAATAAGTATTTGTTTTACTAAGTCAAAAGATTATATATATGCTTCTCATTTTTTAATTTTACAATCATATGAAACGCATACGATTTTTGTTTTTTGCTTTATTATTTTTAGGTATTTATAGTACTGTTTTTTCGCAAAGTAAAGCAGTATTTTTAGATCAGTCTTCTTTATGGGCGGATAGTGTCTTATTAGAACTTTCTAATGAAGAAAAGATAGCACAATTATTTATGATTGTAGCTTATTCAAATAAAGGAGATTCCCATAAACAAGAAATAGCTAATCTCATTAAAAAATATAATGTGGGAGGGGTTATGTTTCTTCAGGGAGGCCCTGTTAGGCAAGCAAGATTAACTAATTATTTTCAAACTCAATCTAAAATACCTTTAATGGTAGCGATTGATGCAGAATGGGGTGTTTCTATGCGATTAGATTCAGTAGTTCGTTTTCCTTGGCAAATGACTCTGGGAGCAATAAAAGATCCAAATTTAGTTTATCAGATGGGAGTGGCTATTGCTAATCAATGTAAATCCCTTGGTATTCATATTAATTTTGCTCCTGTTGTAGATGTTAATTCAAATCCTAATAACCCTATTATTAATAATCGTTCTTTTGGAGAGGATCCTTATAAAGTGGCAAAACTTGGCATTGCGTATATGAAAGGAATGCAGGATAATAATGTCTTAGCTTGTGCAAAGCATTTTCCAGGTCATGGAGATACAGATAAGGATTCACATAAGACTTTGCCACTTGTTAGTCACTCAAGAGATAGATTAAACAGTATGGAATTGATTCCTTTTAAGCAATTAATTGATCATGGTCTGGGTTCGATAATGGTTGCTCATCTTAATATACCTTCATTAGATAGTCAAAAAGACTTACCTACTTCATTGTCGTATAATGTAGTGACAGGTTTATTAAGGCAAGACCTTGGATTTACAGGTCTTTCAATTACTGATGCTTTAAATATGAAAGGAGTAAGCGAAGCTTATAGTCCAGGTTTAGTTGACTTAAAGGCTTTACTTGCTGGCAATGATATATTGCTTTTTTCATCTGATGTTGCTAAGGCAATTGAGGAAATTAAAAATGCCATAGAAGATAATCAAATTACACAAAAAGAAATAGATGATAGATGTAAAAAGGTGCTTATGGCTAAGAAGTGGATGGGATTAGATAAATACAAACCTGTTGATATTGCTTCTTTAGATACAGTCTTAGTAAATAAAGACACCGAATTACTTGATAAGAAGTTAGTTAAATCATCTCTTACATTATTGCAGAATTATGATGATCTTATTCCACTTAAAAGATTAGACACTCTTAGTATTGCTTCAGTTAGTATTGGTGATGATTTTTCTGCATTTCAAGATATGTTGTCTAACTATGCTCCTGTTGATCATTTTAATATTGGCATGTCTTCTACTATTAATGAACAAGCTTTATTGCTAGATAAATTAAGAAGATATAATTTAGTTATAATTAGTATTCATAAATCAAATAAAACAGCGTGGTCTTCATATAAAATAGAAAGAGATATTGATGTTTTAATTCAATCTATTGCATTAAACCATAAAGTTGTCGTAAATATATTTGCTAACCCTTATAGCATTAATTCTTTATTATTTACTAATAATTTTGATGGTTTATTATTATCGTATCAAAATAGTTTAATTGCACAAGAACAATCTGCTCAAGCTATTTTTGGAGGTATTGCTATAAGTGGAAGATTGCCTGTAACTACTAAGCATTTTAAGATAAACAAGGGATTGGATACTGAATCTATTCGAATGAGTTATGTTACGCCTGAAGAGATAGGTTTTAATCCTAGTCTTCTTTATAAGATTGATAGTATTGCTTTAAATGCTATTGAGCAAAAAGCCACTCCTGGTTGTCAGATTTTGATTGCTCAGAAAGGAAAGATATTCTTCCACAAGTCTTTTGGTTATCATACTTATTCAAAGAATGATCCAGTAAGCAATGAAGATATATATGATCTAGCTTCAATTACTAAAATAGCAGCGACTACACCTATATTAATGAAGATGGTAGATAGCGATGAGTTTGATCTTTATGATAAACTAGGTAATTATCTTGATATAGATTCAATCGACAAACAACATTTGGTTATTCGTGAAATATTATCGCACCAAGCTAGATTATTTCCTTGGATTCCTTTTTATAAATCAACTCTTGAGCAAGATTCATTATCTGGATTAGTAAAATTGAAAGATACGTTATATAGTAATATAGAAAGTTCTGATTTTCCATATAAAGTAGCTGATGAAATATATCTTCATTTTTCGTATAAAGATTCTATAATTTCAAGAATTTATGAGTCTGATTTACTAGAAGAAAAAGAATATTATTATTCTGATTTAGGTTTTTATCTTTTTAAAGAAATCATTGAGAAGAATTATGGAGAATCATTAGATCAGATTGTGCAAAGTGATTTCTATAAAGGTTTAGGCATGGAGAATTTAGGTTATTTACCTTTGGAGAGAATATCCAAAGAAAGAATTGTCCCTACTGAGGATGATTTTAAATTTAGAGGACAATTATTAAAAGGATATGTGCATGATATGGGTGCTGCTTTACAAGGAGGTGTAGGAGGCCATGCAGGTCTTTTTTCTAATGCTAATGATTTAGCAAAATTAATGCAAATGTATCTCCAAGGAGGGACGTATGCAGGGGAAAGATATTTGTCAGAAGAGGTTATTAATGAATTTACAAGATGTCAATATTGCGATCAAGAAAATAGAAGAGGGGCTGGTTTTGACAAGCCTGCTTTAGAGAATCAGGAGGGAGGATCTGCATCGAGAAGTGCATCTCCCTTGAGTTTTGGTCATTCTGGATTTACAGGAACTTTAGCTTGGGCTGATCCAGCTACTGAAATTGTTTATATTTTCTTGTCAAATCGTATTCATCCTGATGATACAAATAAGAAACTACTTGATATGAATGTTCGAACAGAGATAATGGATGTAATTTTTAAGAGTGTTGATGAAGAATAAACTTAAAATAGGTATAGTTTGTTATCCTACATATGGTGGAAGTGGGGTAGTGGCTACAGAACTTGGTATTGCTCTTGCTGAGGCGGGTAATGAAGTTCATTTTATTTCTTATGATCAGCCTTTTCGTTTAGATTTATTTTCTGAAAAGATTTATTATCATGAAGTTGCTGTTGCTGATTATCCTCTTTTCGAGTTTACACCTTACGAATTAAATCTTACTAGTAAGTTAGTTGATGTGGTATTACATGAGAAATTAAATATTCTTCATGTTCATTATGCTATACCACATGCTTCAGCAGCTGTAAATGCTAAGCATATACTAGCTACTTATGGGATAAACATTCCCATTATAACAACATTACATGGCACAGACATTACATTGCTTGGAAAGGATAAGTCTTTTAAGCCAGTTATTGAATATGCAATTAATATGTCAGATTCCGTTACAGTAGTTTCAGAAGATCTAAAAAGAGAGACTTTAGATTCTTTTAATATTACTAATTATATCGATACAATTCCTAATTTTATTGATATTGATTTATATCAAAAAGATTTAGATGTAGATTTAAGAAGTAAGATTGCTAAACATGATCAGTTTATTTTAACACATATTTCTAATTTTAGACAAGTAAAAAGAGTTGAAGATGTAATTAAAATATTTGCGAAGGTAAATAAAGAGATTAAATGCAGATTATTAATGATAGGTGATGGTCCTGATCGTTTAAAAGCAGAAGAATTGTCTAGAAAGTTAGGCGTTAGTAAAGATGTAGAGTTTTTGGGCAAGCTTAAAGTGATTGAAAAGATGTTATCAATTTCTGATGTATTTATTCTTCCTTCTTCTACAGAGAGTTTTGGTCTTGTTGCTCTTGAAGCAATGGCGAGCAAGACAGCTGTCATATCTACTAATAGTGGAGGACTTAGTGAGGTAAATATTGAAGGTTTGACTGGTTTTCTTTCAGATGTGGGAGATGTAGAAAAGATGACTAGAGATACTTTAAAACTGTTAAGAGATAAGAGTTTATTAGATACCTTTAAAACAAATGCTTTATTGCATGCTAAGAAATTTGATATTACTAATATTTTACCTAAATATAAATCAATTTATTATAAACTCTGTAATATAGAAAAATGAAAAAGATAGGTTTAACAGGGGGGATAGGTTCAGGAAAAACTTATGTTAGTAAGGTTTTTGAAAAATTAGGTTTTCCTGTTTTTAATGCTGATAATTATGCTAAAGAATATATGCATACAGATCAAGACTTAGTTAAGGCTATAATTAGAGAATTTGGTTCTGATATTTATAAAGATGGAAAATTACAAGCTAAGATATTAGCTTCTATTGTTTTTAATGACCAAGAAAAATTAAATCAACTTAATACCTTAGTTCATCCTATTGTTAAAAAAGGTTTTATAGACTGGTGTTTTCAGATTAACTCAAAACTTGTAATTAAAGAAGCTGCAATTTTATTTGAAAGTGATTCTCATATAGGTTTAGATGCTGTTATTTGTGTTGTTTGTCCTGAAGAAATTCGAATTGAAAGAGTAATAAAGAGAGATAATGTTAATAGGTCAGAGGTGCTCTCTCGTATTGATCAACAAATGGATGTAGAAAAGCAAAAAGCACTATCAAGCTATATTATTGTTAATGATGGTAAGCATATGGTAGTGCCACAGGTTTTAGATATTATTAAAGAAATGGGGTGATACTTCCCTTACCTTCTCTTAATATTATAGCTTCATTTTGAGTAAGATTTATCACTGTAGAAGGTTTATTTTCTCCATATCCTCCATCAATTACAATATCTATTTGATCCCGTAAGACATTATGTATTAATTCAGGGTCTGACGTATATTCAATTAATGTGTCTTTATCTTTTACTGAAGTTGTTATAATTGGGTTCCCTAATTCTTTTACAATAGTTCTTGCAATATTATTATCAGGCACTCTAATTCCTATTTCTTTCTTTTTGTTTTTAAATAATTTTGGAATTGTATTATTTGCATTTAAAATAAAAGTGTAAGGACCGGGTAGAGTCTTTTTCATTAATTTATATGTTGAGGTGCTTAGATGTTTTGTAAACTTAGCAATGTGTTGTAAGTTATAACATATGAATGAAAGGTTATGTTTTTTGATGTCTATTGCTTTAATTCGACATACTTTTTCCATAGCTTTCTTATTATAAATGTCACAACCTATTCCATATACAGTGTCAGTGGGACAAATTATTACACCTCCATCTCTAAGACATTCAACTACTTTCTTTATTTTTCGTGGATCTGGATTTTTAGGATGGATACGTATTAACATTAGTTAAATAGGTATTGAATCAGCAAGTATATTATTGCCAAATCTATGAATAATAAAACACCAAATAAGGTAGGGTTGAGATTATATAATTCTTTTAATTTTTCCCAAATATCTTTCACTTCATTTTTGCACGAAACACGAATGTTTCTATTTTTTTTCTTGTATCTCTAATATATAAATGGATTTCTATCTTGCCTGCTTTTTCAGTTTTCACATTCCATATTCCTTTTTCTTGATCAATTAATTCAATGGAGGCATTTCTAGATCTAAAAGTTAAATCATTAGCATTATAGTGAATAATTTTATCATTACTCTGATAATTAGAGACACTTATTTGTATTGGGTTATCAATATCTACATACAAAAACTTACCTGATTTATCAAGTGGTAAGTTCATTTTTACTTTTATATTGTCTTGACTAAGACTGATTAGAGGTAGAAAAACTAATATAGTGAATAATAGTTTTAAGGATAGATTTCTCAATGACATATTTTTTTATTTTTTACGAAGTTACATTTTTTTCTAGAACTAAGATATTTTCCACATGATGAGTTTGAGGAAACATATCAATCGGTTGGATTTCAGTTACTGTATATTCTCCTTTTAGTAATGCTAGATCTCTTGCTTGAGTTGCTGAATTACAGCTAACATATACAATTCTTTCTGGTTTTATTTTTAGTATTTGTTCTATTACTTTTTTATGCATTCCATCTCTTGGTGGATCAGTGATAATAATATTAGGTTTTTCATTGTTTGTTATAAATTTATCTGTGAATATTTCCTTCATGTCACCAGTGTAGAAATAGCAGTTTGTAATTTGATTCTTTTTTGAATTTTCTTTTGCAGCTTGAATACCTTCTTCAACAGAGTCAATACCTATAACTTTTTTTGCATTTCTTGCAATATATTGCGCTATTGTTCCTGTACCTGTATATAGATCATATACAATATCATCTTGTTTTATCTTCGCTAACTCTTTTGTTTTTTGATATAGCAATTTTGCTTGTTTACTATTAGTTTGAAAGAATGATTTTGCTCCAATTTTAAAATATAAGCCATCCATTTCTTCTGTAATATAGTTTTGACCAGAATAACATATAATAGTTTGATCATAAATAGTGTTGTTTGCTTTTTGATTAATAGTATAAAGTAGCGAAGTGATTTGAGGAAAACGTGTTTTAATGTGCTTCATGAGAAGCTCTATGTGTTTCTCTTCATTATCATGGAATTGCACTAATACCATTAATTCATTAGTAGATGATGTTCGGATAAGTAGGTTGCGTAACAATCCTTCATGATTATGAATATCAAAGTATGTTAGATTGTTTTTGTCTGCAAATTCTTTTATTAATACACGAATACTGTTTGATGGTTCTTTTTGCAGATGACAATTATTAAGATTAAGCACCTTATCAAACATGCCTGGTATATGAAATCCTAAAGCGTTTTTATTTACAATTTCTTTTTCTGATTGTATTTCTTTTAGACTGAGCCATCTTTTGTTTGAGAATGTAAATTCCATTTTATTTCTATAGAAATATATATCTTCACTTGCTAAGATATTATAGTGTTGTTTTATTTCTATACCTCCAATTCTTTTTAAATTATTTAACACTTCTTTTTCTTTAAATGCTAATTGAGAATCATATTTCATATTTTGCCATTTACATCCTCCACATGTTCCAAAATGTTCACACTTAGGATTTGTTCTTTTTGGAGAGTATGTATGAATCTTCTCTATTTTAGCTTGCCAATATTTCTTCCTTCGTTTAAAAACTGTAATATCACAGATGTCTCCTGGTACTCCCCCTTCGATAAATATTACTCTATCATTGTGTTTAGCTACAGCCTTACCTTTATTAGCAGTATCTATAATTTCAACTTTTTCTAGAAATACAGGTTTCTTCTTTCGGCTTCCCATTTTGTAAAGGTAGATATTTACTTATTAATACATTATATTTGCACTTGTTAAAAATTACACAATGAAAACATCATTAGATTATATAGAATTAGAAGATAAACATGGAGCTCATAATTATCATCCTCTTCCAGTAGTTTTAAGTAGAGGGGAAGGAGTTTTTGTCTGGGATGTAGAGGGAAAGAAATATTACGATTTTCTTTCTGCATACTCTGCTGTTAATCAAGGGCATTGCCACCCAAAGATTGTTAGTGCCTTAAAGAATCAGGCAGATATTCTTACTCTTACTTCTAGAGCATTTTATAATGATACGTTAGGAGAGTATGAGAAATATATAACAGAATATTTTGGTTTTGACAAGGTTCTTCCAATGAACACAGGAGCAGAAGCAGTAGAAACGGCATTAAAGATTTGTAGAAAATGGAGTTATCAAAAG
>MDTD01135815.1_pt1 | contig 18319 bp, 17 predicted proteins | sample 811221 | NCBI WGS metagenome assembly MDTD01 (sample SAMN05326646, study PRJNA326480) | marine metagenome | isolation source: seawater | place: Pacific Ocean: South West | collected 2011 | reverse complement strand
TTTTTTTAAAGAACTTGAGCCGATGGAGGGACTCGAACCCACGACCTGCTGATTACAAATCAGCTGCTCTAGCCAGCTGAGCTACATCGGCTTCTAATAGCCTTAAAATTGAGTCAAAAAAAAAGACCCTAGTTTAAGGGTCTGCAAATTTATGAATAAAATTCTTACGATGAGTAGTTTTTTATCTTTTTTTTTCTTTTACGCGGAAACCAATTTTTCTTTATGCTTTTTGAGCTGTCTTCTCAATGCTTCGACTGCCTCATCAACTGACTTTTCAAAAGATTCACTTTGCTTTTTTGCAAACAACTCTTTACCTGGAATATTCAGCTTAATTTCCGCTAATTTATTCTCCTTATCTTCAGCGTTATCAACTTTGAAAGTAATATTTCCATCAATGATTTTATCGTAAAATTTTTCAAGTTTATTAATTTTTTCATTAGCAAAATTAATCAACTTTTGGTCTGCGTTAAAGTGCAGTGAGCTTACCTTTACTTTCATAACTTTTAGTTTTAGGCTCTCGGATGAGCTTGTTTATAAATTGTTTTTATTTTTTCCAATGAATTATGAGTGTAAACCTGAGTTGCAGATAAGTTTACATGACCTAACAATTCTTTAATGGAATTTAATTCTGCCCCATTGTTCAACATATGCGTAGCAAAACTATGCCTTAACACGTGAGGACTACACTGAGATAAAGTAGTGACTTGCGATAAATATTTGTTTACAATATTGTATACCAATTTTGGATAGAGCTTTTTACCGTCTGAGGTTAATAATAAATTTGAATCAGAACGGGCTTTCCTATACGATGTGTATTCACCAATTGTTTCAAGTAAATTCAAAGAAACTGGTATTATTCTTTCCTTATTACGTTTTCCTAGAACTTTTATTTGCTGTAAAGTAAAATCAACATCATTTAAAGTGAGTCCAATTAATTCAGCTTGTCGAATTCCAGTTTGATAAAATAAATCTAAAATTAACTTATCGCGCTTTCCATCATGATTATTCGGAAATTTAAAATCACTAAAGAGCACATCCAGGGATTTCTCTTCTACAAATTTCGGTAATTTTTTTTCCAATTTCGGAAGCGGAACTAAATCCATAGGACTTTTTTCCAAATTACCTTGAACCATTAAAAATTTGAAAAAGGATTTTAACGATGATGATTTTCGATGAACTGTCCTTGGCTTATAACCGTCTTCCATCATTTGAGCAAACCAAGAGCGAACTACACGATGATTTACTTTTTCAATGGACAAATCAAAATATCTGTGTGCATAATCAGAGAATTCAGTCAAATCGGTTTTATATCCTGTGACGGTATGATCTGAATATCTTTTTTCTTTAGCTATATGATTTAAAAAATCATCAATGTGCATATAGCTAAAAATAGAAAGAAACCATCAATTTTAAAAGTAATGGTTTCTTTCTATTCGTAAATATTGTTAAAGATCAGCTGGTATTATTCCCCGATAGCTTGTCTTTTCATTGCTTCAACATAGATTGCTTTCTTTCGAGCTTCTCTATCTGCAACGCAAGGTTTTATATAAGTTTTACGAGCTCTCAACTCACGTAAAGTTTTTGTTTTTTCAAACTTACGTTTGTACTTTTTTAAAGCTCTTTCAATATTATCACCTTCTTTAACCTGTATAACTAACATTGTCTAATTTTTAAAAACGGAGGACAAAGATAACACAAGATTTACTCTCTGGCAATTTTATTTCAATAATTCTCTCGAAATAACGAGTTTTTGGATTTCTGAGGTCCCTTCCCCAATAGTGCAAAGCTTTGAGTCTCTATAAAATTTTTCAGCTGGAAAATCTTTGATGTATCCATAGCCACCAAATATTTGAACTGCTTCATTGGAAGTTCGAACCGCAACCTCAGATGCATACATTTTTGCCATTGCACTTTCTTTTGATAATTTCAAACCGTTTGACTTTCTAAAAACAGCATTCATAGTCAATAATTCTGCAGCTTCAATTTCCGTAGCCATATCGGCCAGTTTAAAGGAAATACCCTGGAAAGAAGAAATAGGCTTACCAAATTGCTCTCTTTCCTTTGAGTATTTAAGAGCAGCCTCGAATGCACCTTTTGCAATCCCTATGGATAACGCGGCGATTGATATTCTACCACCATCCAGTATAGAAAGAGCTTGTTTAAAACCATCACCAACCTCTCCTAGTCTTTGAGAATCTGGTATCCGACAATCCTGAAAAACAAGCTCAGCCGTTTCGGAAGCTCGCATTCCAAGCTTATCCTCTTTTTTACCACCAGAAAAACCGGGAGTTCCTTTCTCAACAATAAACGCTGTTGAATTATTTTTTGTCCTTGGATCACCAGTTCTTGTCATCACTACCGCAACCTGACCAGATATTCCATGTGTAATAAAGTTTTTACTTCCATTTAAAACCCAATGATCTCCATCTTTAACAGCAGTAGTTTGCATGTTCCCTGCATCGCTTCCTGTATTTGGTTCTGTTAAACCCCAGGATCCTATATGATCACCCTTTGCAAGTTTGGGTAAATATTTCTCTTTCTGCTCATCCGAGCCAAACATTAAAATATGATTTGTACAAAGACTATTGTGTGCTGCAACAGATAAACCTATTGAGCCACATATTTTTGAAATTTCAACAATTGTTGTAACGTACTCTCTGTAACCAAATCCAGCTCCTCCATATTTTTCAGGAACTAAAACTCCCATACAACCTAAATCACCCAACTTTTTAAATAACTCAATAGGGAAAGTTTGTTTTTCATCCCAATCCATAAAGTATGGACGTATATGCGTATCACCAAATGATTTGAGCATTTCTGCAATCATTTGTTGGTTTTCTGTGGTTCCGAATCTCATTTAAAATGTATATATACTTAAATCTTTAATACGTAGTAATAAAAAATAGGTTCTGAGATTTCCCCTTTAACTTATCGCCCCCCTTGAGAAATGACAAATTCACTACAAAAGAAAATCCAATTACAGTTCCTCCCAATCGCTGTACTAAATTGGCTGCAGCTAAAGCGGTTCCGCCGGTAGCTAATAAATCGTCATGAATTAATACCTTTTGCCCTTTTTTAATAGCATCCTGGTGAATTTCAAGACAACCCTCTCCATATTCTAAAGAATATATTTCTTCCAACGTAGAAAATGGCAGCTTACCTTTTTTGCGAACGGGCACAAAGGGTATTTTTAAAGCACAAGCTATGGAATTACCATACAAAAAACCACGACTGTCAATTCCTATAATGATCTCAGCTTTTAAATTTTCAGCATTTCTGACAAAAGCATTTAACACTTTAGCATTTAATGAAGGATTGGAGAGTAAAGTCGTAATATCCTTAAAGTTGATACCTTCCTTTGGGAAATCTTCCACCTCTCTTATGACAGCTTTTACCTCTTTTTCTAATCCTTCCATTTCAAATAATACTTAACTTGTTCCCACTCTTTCAAGGTAAATATATTTTGCAAGGCCACTGAATCTATACTTCCAAACACAGACCTAACTCTTATAATTTCTTCAGCTTTTTGGCGATTAATTAAAGGATGCCTCATTATTTTATTTAACCCAGTGGTATTGATATTAATTTTATTGTAAACCGTAGATAAAGTAAATACATCATAATTCTCTGCGATAACATTAGAGTCCATGCCGTATACGTTTTTTAATTGCTGAACACTGTAAAACCCTCCTAAACTATTTCTATACTTAATTATCCGGTTTGAAATTTTTTCTCCTATTCCATGGATTGATTGAAAAGATTCAGCACTTGCTGTATTGATATCAATGGTTAATCTTTCGAAAACAAGAGAATCTTCAATTGATTTAATCCATTCCTCTTTCATTCCATAAACTTTTGAGAGCATTTTTATATTTTTAATTCCATATCCTGATTGAATGAATTTCTCCAACCGAAGCGCTATTTTATTTTCAAAGCCAATCTTATTCCAATACTTGGCATCAACAAGATTTGGATTAAATTTTTCAAAAGGAGCGATATGAATTACTTTTTTAACTTCAGTAAAAACAATATTTTTTTTGCTATTATCATAAGTTTTCGAAATTGAAGAAAGTTCTTCTTGTGTGTGCTCAATTGAAGAGGGTTTATATTCCACATTTACTTGAGCCTCAAAATATTTAAAAAGAATAATTACAATAAAAATAACAAGAACTCCAATTAACCCAGCACGTTCATTTCTTGTTAATTGAAAAAATTTCATTCTTGGAGCTTATTGTTTTTTGTAGCTTTTAATTTTTAAAATAAATCCATTCAACTCTCCACGAACAATGGGACTCAACATGTATAACCCTATGATATTGGGCAGACACATTGCGAAAATCATAGAATCAGAGAAACCAACTACCTGTTCTAAAGAGAGGATAGATCCTAAAATTGTAAACAAACAAAAAATAATCTTGTAAAATATCTCTTTAACCTTACCCTCTCCAAATATAAATGTCCAAGCCTTCAAACCATAATAACTCCATGAAATAGCGGTTGAAAATGCAAACAGAACAACAGCTAGTGTCAAAATAATATTGGCACCCGAACCAAAAACACTTGAAAATGCACTCGCAGTTATTTCCACTCCTTCACCTCCTTGAGTATATGCGCCCGTTACAATTATAACCAATGCGGTCATTGTGCAAACAACAACAGTATCAATAAATGGTTCTAACAGAGCTACAAGCCCTTCTGTCACGGGCTCATCAGTTTTAACAGCAGAATGGGCTATAGCTGCAGAGCCTATTCCAGCCTCATTCGAAAAAGCAGCCCTTTTAAATCCCTGAACCAAAACACCTAAAAATCCTCCAAAAGCAGCTTCAGGATTAAAAGCTCCAGAAAATATTGAATAAAAAGCATCAGGCAATTGCTTAAAATGAGCTACTAAAACACCTATTGCACAAATAACATATAGTCCACACATGAAGGGTACAATTTTATCGGTAACCTTGGCAATACTTTTTATTCCTCCTATTATTACTACTCCAATAAGTATAGATAAAACAAGCCCAAATAATACAGAACCTCCATCATCAGCAACAAATGTCCCCTCAAAGTAGGATAAACTTGTGAATTGATTTCTGGCTTCGTTTGCTTGATACATATTTCCTCCACCAAAAGAGCCACCAATACACATTATTGCGAAAAAAACGGCCAAAACCTTCCCTATTACAGGCAGTTTTTTTTGTGAAAACCCCTCTTTTAAATAATACATAGGGCCCCCTGAAACCGAACCGTCTTGATTTATCCGGCGATACTTAACTCCAAGAGTACATTCAACAAACTTTGAAGACATTCCCAGTATTCCAGCTAGAATCATCCAAAAAGTAGCACCAGGGCCACCCATTGCAATAGCAATCGCGACACCTGATATATTTCCAAGACCAACTGTTCCCGATAGTGCAGTTGTTAAAGCTTGAAAATGTGACACCTGACCTTCTTCCTTCTTTTGTTTACCCTCTAAATTATCGTATTTACCCGCCACTAATTTCACAGCGTGCTTGAAACCCGAAACATTAATAAACTTAAAGTACACTGTGAAGAATAATGCAGCCAGTATCAACCAAACCAAAACAAAAGGAATCGAATTATCACCTATTTTAAAAGAATAAAAAACTACACTCTGTACTGCATCAGTAACAGGCTTCATGACATCATTAACTGATGTATTAATTTTCTCTACAATTGTTTTTGAAGAATCAGAATCCGCAGCAAAGCCATTCAAACAAAAACAAATGAGAACGACCAGAAAAAATTTACTCTTCATGTTGCCGGGCATATATTTGAACATCTAAAATACTTAATCCCTCTTCAAAAGAAGATGGGTTATATCCCAATTCTCTTTTTGCTTTATCAAGTAGCAAATGTGTCTTTGGAGGACGGGCGGCTTTTTGATTTAAACTAGAACTGCTTATTGCCTTTACCAAATTTTCATCCAACTGATAATATTGCGCTACTTTTTTCACTAAATCTATTATGCACATGTAGTCATCACCTGTTATATTATAAACGCCCTCTGCTTGCTTTTGAGCAATCAAAATACAGCCGTGCGCCAGATCTTCCGCAAGTGTTGGAGTTCTGAACTGATCATCAACTACAGTTAATGGTTTTCCTGATTCCAATGCTCCTTTAGCCCATAATACAATGTTAGACCTGCTCATGTTGTCGACTACTCCATAAACTAAAACTGTTCTGGCAATCGACCATTTACACAATGATTTTTTTACAATTTCTTCAGCCGCAAGTTTAGATTCGCCATAGTAACTTAATGGGTTAGGCTCAGACTCTTCCGTATATGGTCCTGATTTTCCATCAAAAATAAAATCAGTAGAAACATGAATTAAATGAGAATTATATTTTTCACATGCTGAAACTAAATATTGAACTGCTTCTACATTTAATTTCCAACACCCTTCTTTATCATCTTCGCAAGCATCTACATTGGTCATCGCAGCCGCATTAATCACAACATCAGGTTGAACGTACTCAAAAGTTTCTTGAACCTCTTGCTCATCAGTAATGTCTAATGGAATATACTCATACCTCTTTTTAACGAGTGTTCTGTTTTTTCCTCTCGAAGTAGCAAAAACCTGATAATCAGGATAACCAATTAACTGATAAATAAGCTTTTGACCTAACAAGCCATTCGAACCTGTAATTAATACTTTTTTCATGATTTAAACGTGAAATAATTCTTTTAACTTTTTAATTTGATCAGGAGTACCAAGGACAAACATTTTTGTTTTTGAAGCAATTGTGGTATTGGGTTTAGGATTAATAACAAACTCACCGTCTGAACCTTTTAAACCAATAATATTAGCGCCTGTTAATTTTCGTATTCCAATTTCAGTAATGGTTTTATTTTTAAATTGAGAAGGCAGTTCATCAAAACTAATTTCTTCCAAATTAATATCGATTTGCTCCTGTGCTGAAATATAATCTATAAATTCAATGATATCAGGTTTCATTACCAAAGAAGCCATATGAGCACCACCTATTTTATCCGGCATAATAACATTATTTGCTCCTGCTATTCTAAGTTTTTTGTCGGAATTGTCCTCTGATGCTCTACTTATTATTTTTAAACCTTTATTAATCGACCTTGCTGAGAGAACTACAAAAAGATTATTAGAATCACTAGGCAAAGTAGTTATCAAAGATTTTGCCTTTTCAATTCCTGCTTCCATCAAGATTTCATCATGTGTTGCATCTCCAACTACAATTAATGCCTCAGGACTGTGTTTTTTAATATCTTCAATTACAGTTGCATCATTCTCTACAATCACGAAAGGTTGATTGTGTTTTTCCATTACTGTAACTGCTTGAGATCCGTTTCGACCATAACCACAAATCACAACATGATTCGTTAATTTACTTACTACTGCTTTCACCTTATACTCTTTAAAATATGCTCGGAATTCACCATCAATAATATAAGCAGAGATGGCGGATACCGCGTAAGCAAATGTACCAAAACTTGTTACAATTAAAAGAGAAATAAAAATCATTGTTCCAGGAGTGGGTTCATGCACTTCCCGAAAACCAACTGTGGTTATTGTTATAATGGTCATGTACACCGCCTCTAAAAGGGTATACTGAGGTTCAATAATTAAAAACCCGATTACTCCAATAATTAAAATCAGAATTAAAAAAGAAAAAGAAAAGATTATGTTGGTAAACCTGCTAAAGTTCCTCACTGTAAAAAATTATAATTCCCAAACTCGTTTTCTTCGGAAACCTTCCTTTAACAAATCCTTATGCTCGAGAATGAAAGCCATAATTAAATAGGCTATAACAGGTGATGCTACAGTGACGCATGAAAGATAAATGAAGTACAAACGAATTCTTGATGAACGAACTCCTAATTTATCGCCCCACCATTGGCATACACCAAAGACATTTTTTTCAAGAATTGTTCTTATGAACTTTATCATCTCTGCACTTTTTTAACTTTAGACAATGTCCAATTTAAACATTTTTTTTGAGAACTATGTTTCCTATCGCATTCAAACATTTAGCCCTTTATAAAAGATGAACGTGTATTCAAACCTTTCGTTACAAAATACCCTTTACAGCACCTTTTTTAACACAAAACTAAAATTTAAATTATTTTTCTTTCACGCAGTAAAGTCTCCATTTCTTGTTGAATTTTAGAAGCTTCACGCTTTGCAGATTCGGCAAAATATTCATCTCTTGAAGCAAATATAATCCCACGGCTTGAATTAACCAATAAACCACAATTGCTATTCATTCCAAATTTTACAACATTTTCCAAACTACCACCTTGTGCCCCAACTCCCGGAATCAGTAAAAATGAATTGGGAACAATTGCACGAATTTTTGTTAATAGTTCGGCTCTTGTGGCCCCAACTACATACATCAAATTATTTTCATTCCCCCATTCTAAGGATTTTTTAAGCACCCTTTCGAAGAGAAAATCACCATTTTGAAGACGCTTCGTTTGAAAATCCAAACCTCCAATATTAGATGTCAATGCGAGAAGTATGACCCATTTGTTTTTATATTCCAGAAAAGGAACCACAGAATCTTTTCCCATATAAGGGGCGACAGTGACAGAATCAAAATTCATCGATTCAAAAAACGCTCTTGCATACAAATTGGAAGTATTCCCAATGTCTCCGCGCTTTGCATCAGAAATTGTAAAAATATCTTTTGGAATATAGTCGAGCGTTTTCTCTAGCGAATCCCAACCTTTGGTACCTTGCGCCTCATAGAATGCTATATTAGGTTTATACGCTACACAAAAATCTTTTGTAGAATCAATTATTCTTTTATTGAATTCAAAAACAGGATCTTCGTACTTATTTAAAAATTCCGGAATCAACACAGGATCGGAATCCAATCCAACACACAAAAATGATTTCTTAATTTTTATTTGCTCAAAAAGTTGTTCTTTAGTCATTGCTCACGATTTAAAAGCTTTCTCCTTCTTTCATTTTTTCCGCAGTTTCAGCCATTTTCATTGCATCAAACATTTCCTGTACATCTCCATTCATATAATTCGATAAATTATAAATCGTCTTATTAATTCTATGATCTGTAACTCTTCCTTGTGGATAATTATAGGTTCTGATTTTCGCGGAGCGATCACCTGACCCAACTAAAGCCTTTCTGGAAGCTGATATCTCAGAATTCTGTTCGTCAAGTAATGCCTGGTATAAGCGTGAACGAAGAACTTGAAGAGCCTTATCGTAATTTTGATGCTGAGACCTTCCGTCTTGACATTCTACGACTGTACCGGTAGGCTCATGAGTCAAACGAACTGCCGATTCGGTTTTGTTTACATGTTGTCCTCCAGCTCCTGAAGCTCTAAACGTATCTTTACGAACATCTTTCAAGTTCAATTCAAAATCTACTTCTTCAGCCTCAGGCATAACAGCTATAGTTATAGCGGAAGTATGCACTCTTCCCTGAGATTCAGTTTCCGGCACTCTTTGAACTCGATGAACCCCAGATTCAAATTTCATAATCCCGTATACACTATCACCTGAAACCTCCATGGATATTTCTTTATACCCTTTAACAGTCCCCTCTGTCGAGTTTACAATTTCGTATTTAAAACCCATTGTTTTAAAATACATCGAATACAAACGAAACATATCTTCAACAAAAATACACGCTTCGTCTCCACCTGTACCGGCTCTGAGTTCAATAATACAATTCTTGTCATCAGCAGGATCTTTTGGAATCAATAAAATCTTAATTTCTTCATCCATTTCACCCTTTCTCTTCAACAATTCCTCAATTTCCATTTTTGCCATTTCCTTCATTTCAGGATCTTCTTCGGTGGACAAAATTTCTTTCGATGAATCGATGTTCTTCAGAACGAGGCTATACTCCTTATAAACCTTAACAATAGGCTCTAAATCCTTGTATTGTTTGCTTAATTCAGCAAATTTTTTCTGATTGGAAACTACATCTGGTAAAGTTAGTTTTTCACTAATTTCCTCAAATCGAACATTTATTTCAGCTAACTTATTCAACATAAATTTTAATATTCAAACGTTCCAAATTCAGACTTAAGGGTTAATTTATTTTTCTTGGATTCCTCCACCCTACCAATAATTTGAGCATCAACTCCAAATGATTTTGAAACATCAATAATATCAGCAGCATATTTTTCTGGAAGATAAATTTCCATTCTATGTCCCATATTAAATACTTTGTACATCTCTTTCCATTCAGTCTTAGATTCACTTTGAATCATTTTAAATAAAGGAGGAATAGAGAAAAAATTATCTTTAATTACATGGACTCCTTCGACAAAGTGCATCACTTTCGTTTGGGCACCACCACTGCAATGAACCATTCCGTTAATGACTCCTCTATATTCATCTAAAACCTTTTTCAAAATTGGAGCATAAGTTCTTGTTGGGGACAACACCAGTTTTCCTGCTGTCAATCCAGTCCCCTTTATTTCATCGGTTAATTTTTTCGATCCTGAATAAACCAAATCTTCAGGCACACCTGGGTCATAACTTTCTGGAAATTTATCCGACAAATATTTATGAAAAACATCATGACGCGCAGAGGTTAAGCCGTTACTCCCCATACCACCATTGTATTCAGATTCATAAACTGCTTTTCCATGACTTGCCAACCCTACAATAACGTCACCTCCCTTTATAGCATCATTGGAAATAACTTCTGATCTTTTCATTCTGGCAGTAACTGTCGAATCAACAATCAATGTTCTGACTAAATCACCAACATCAGCTGTCTCTCCTCCAGTTGAATAAATTCCAATACCATTATCCCGTAAATTTTGTAATACTTCTTCGGTCCCGTTTATTAGAGCTGCAATAACTTCTCCTGGAACCAAATTTTTATTCCTACCAATAGTACTGGACAATAAAATATTGTCGATCGCTCCGACACAAAGCAAATCATCAGTATTCATTATAATAGCATCCTGAGCAATACCTCTCCATACCGACATATCTCCTGTTTCCTTCCAGTACATATAAGCCAATGAACTTTTTGTACCAGCGCCATCCGCATGCATAATAGTACAGTACTCATCATTACTACCTAAAATATCCGGAACAATCTTACAAAAAGCTTTTGGATATAAACCCTTGTCGATATTCTTGATTGCATTGTGAACATCTTCTTTTGATGCAGAAACTCCTCTAGCATCGTATCTTGATTTTGTTGCCATAATAAAAAATAAAAAGCATCTTGATTTTCAATCAAGATGCTTTATAAGTTATCGTTTCTTTGCTACTTATTATCCGCTCCGGGACCTTCTGCAGTTTCCCCAGGCTTATAATTTGTCCGTAATACTTTAAACTCCGTCCGACGGTTAATTTGGTGAGCGCACTCTTGTAAACCTTCAGATTTCAGAGAATTAATGGTTGATTCGTTAAGCTTCATACCTACTACGAAATTGTTTTTTTGCTCATCAAACGAAGCAGATACCTTTTTCCCATTTTTAGTGGTTGTTGAGTAATCTTTTGCCGTTGCCGGTTTTTTACCGTCACCAAAAAATGCCTTTTGAACATATGCCGAATCCAATTCTTTTGGTGCGTCTTCACCATAGCCTTTAGCAATCATTCTATCCTTACTGATTCCCTGTGAAATTAAATAATTAACCGCCGACTGTGCACGACGCTGTGCCAAATCTCTGTTGTAATTTGCAGAACCCCGGAAATCAGTATGAGAACCTAACTCGATAACCAAAGTTGGGTTGTCATTCATAGTTTCAACCAAGCCCCTTAGTTTCAATTTAGAGCTTTCGAGTAATTCATCACTGTCAAAAGCATAAACGATATTCGGCAACTCTATACCTGTCTCTATCGGTATTTTTTCAAGTTCTAAATCTTGTTTAAAAGTCTTAGATTCTTCTACCCCTATTGTTGATACCAATGCTTTTTCGGAGGCAAAATACATTTTAACTTCATTACCAAAATTATCCAAAGTTGTCATATCATTATCGGCCTGTAATTGATAAGTAGTATTCGGTAATAATTTAAATTTGTAGGCTCCTGTTTCATCTGTAATTGCTTCAACCGATGAACCATCGGAACCAATCATAGTTACCTTTGAATTCGGTAATATCACTTTTGTTTGCTTATCCTTTACTACACCCTCAACGAAAAGAACAAGCTTAGGTAAATTAAAAGACCAAACATCCATTCGACCTCTACCTCCATTCCTATTCGAGGTCAAATATCCTCTCTCTGATTCCGATTCAAAAATAATTGCGATATCATCCGAAGGAGAATTAATAGGAACCTTTAAGTTAGTAACCGGACCCCAACCGTCCTCTACTCTTTCAACTTTAAATAAATCAAACCCACCTATTCCTACATGTCCATTGGATGAAAAGTACAAGGTGCTGTCGGCATGAACAAATGGATACAATTCATCTCCTTCCGTATTTACTTGCGGACCTAAATTCCTAATATTAACCCACTTCTTTTTCTTCTTGTCGTAATCGGCAGTCCAGATATCTTTTCCTCCCATACCTCCTGGCATATTGGAAACAAAGTACATAGTTTGATCCTTGTTGGTTAAAGTTGGATGAGCAACAATAACAGAATCATTTCCTATTTCAAGCATAATAGCATCCCCATAGGTGGCTCCTCTTTTCTTGGAGGAATAGATTTGACAACTCTTTTCTTTTTTGTCTTTTCCATTGAAGTTTTTACATCGTGTAAAATAAATTTCATTCATTTTGGCGTTCATTGCGGGACCTCCCTCGGCAAATGCAGTGTTAACTCCGGTCACTTTATCACCTTGAAGTGGCGTTGGTGGAGTCCACTTTCCGCTTCTTTGCAATTTTGCGGCATATAAATCCGGAAAAACCTGACCATTTACATCGTTTGTCCCCTTGCCTTCAGCTCCATCTCTGTATGACTGATAAACAATCTCTTTGTATCTTTTGTTCGAATACACCGGAACGGCATCGTCATACTTAGAATTCAACTGACGAACATTTACTACTTTGTATCGGGTGGGATTTTGTGTCCATTTTATAGCCAATTCACAAGATTTAGAACCTCTTTTTCCTTTTTCATCCTCTGGCACTAATTCGGTGTATTCATCGTATGCTTCCATAGCTTCTGTATACCTTTCAAGAGCCTTGTAAGAATCTGCTATTTTTAATAAGATATCTGGATGATCCTTCAGGAAATTTTTACGTCTTCTTACTTTTTTAAACCAGGTAACGGAATTTTTGTACTCTTTAGCACCAGAATAAGATTGAGCAAGATTGTAAATTATTCTGAGTTTTTCTTCAGCATCTTTTTCCTTTTTTAACGCAAGTTTGTAGTTCTCTATAGCAGCACTCCAATACCCTTTTTCGAATGCGTCATCCGCCTTAACCGTTAATCTATGTTGAGATAGTACCGATATCGAAAACATCATTACCATCAAAGCTGTAAATAATTTTTTTAGTCTCATACTTAAAAGGTTTTAAAGAGTTTACTACAAAATCGTCCCAAAAGTAAGAATAATTTTTCAAGTTTTATACATCTCAAAAAGTTTAACCCTGCGGCCAGCAATACCCTCAAAATCAAACGCAAAATATTAGGACAAACAGCTTTAAAGCTCATTTATTTGAGTAATAAATCTTCATTTACTAGATGTGTAATGCATTTTTGAGAAAAAAGATACACCTTGACTACCATTTTAAAAAATTTAGAAACTCGTGTGGTTATTCTAAAATTAACGGAGTAAAAAATAAATATAGGAGAAATACGATAAAACAAGTAGTGCACCTTTCCATCTATTGATATTATTGCCAATCAACATAAAAGGGAACACAATAAACGATATACCAAGCATCCACCAAGAATCAAAATTCAAAACATTTTCCTTTAAAGGCATTCGAGCGACAAATCCCGTCAATCCAACTACGCATAAAATATTAAAGATATTGGAACCAATTAAATTTCCTATTGCGATATCAGTTTGCCTTCTATACGCCGCAATTGCGCTGGCTGCAAGCTCTGGAACACTAGTTCCAAATGCCAAAACTGTAACTCCTATTACAAAAGGAGAAACTCCTGCATCAGATGCAATATTAGTGGCTGCTTCCAAAAGCCACTTACTTCCATAAATCAAACCTAAACAGCCAGAAATTAAAAAAAACAGATTTCTCCACAAAGGCTCTGATTTTTGAATCACTGTATCTTTTTCTCCAAACTCACTGTTAAGTTCTTTTGTTTGTCTTCTTGACTTTCGAATCATAAAAATTGTAAAAAACAGAATCATAATAAAAAGAACAAGACCTTCCCAATGGTTAATCACGTATTCATCTCCATCAAAAAAGCGCATAAAGACAACAAACAAAATTGTGGAGAAAAACATAACTGGCCAATCTTGTTTAATGGACTCTTTTTTAACTTTTATAGGGTATATTAAAGCGGTAATACCTAAAACTAGAGCTATGTTGGCAATATTCGAACCAATAACATTACCGATACTCATATAACTCTCCTCCCCCCCTTCTAAAGCCGCTCCCATGCTAACTAAAAGCTCTGGAGAAGAAGTACCAAATGACACGACCGTCATTCCAATTACCAATTTAGAAATTTGAGCTTTAACCGCAAGACCAACAGATCCTTTAACTAAAAAATCTCCTCCAAGAATTAATACAACAAATCCAAAAATTAACCAGAAATAATCCATTCTATAATTTTTTGGTTATGTCTAAATCATCTTTGATTTTTTTCAAGTCTTTTAAATCCTCGGTTTTAGCACCTTTTGCAACCTCGTTTTGAATCTCACTGGTTGCATTTTTAATTTCACGAATACCCTTGCCAAGAGTTCTTGCAATATTGGGAAGCTCTTTTGATCCAAATAACAATAAAATAGCTATTACAATCACAAAAATCGAACCTGCACTTAATCCGAGAAATAATAAATTCATGGCTAAAGTTTACAAAACAAAGTTAAGGATAATCCTGAATTATAATGACAATGTAAAAAGTAATAATCGAATTGGAACCTTATCTTTTTTTGAAAATCGGATTTAAGTTTGTTTTTTAACGATATGGAACCTAAGAAATTTCTTTTGCTTGTTCGACAACTAATTTTATCAATTCTATCAACTTAAGTATTGCCGATTTAACCTCATTTTTCATATGGTTTTTCAATACATTCAACTCGATAAACTCCGTTAATTCAACTGCTTTTGAAACCCTCATCATTGCCGATGGCGATCTCAACTTATGAGCTGCAGACTTTATCTCTTTTACATCCCACGAATCTAAAGCGATTTTAAGTTTATTTATTGTTTTGGGCGATTCTTCAATATAAATACGAATCATATCGTTGATAAAATTAATATTATCACCTCCCATTTCTTTCAATAAATCCAATGAGAATATTTTTTCATCTTGATTAACTTGTGATTTTAATTCAACAAATGATTCTTTATGAATAGAATTAGTTTCATCGCCCTTTATTAAATTGTAAATTTTGAATTTTAGCTCCTCAGCTCGAAAAGGTTTTGAAATATAATCATTCATTCCACTTTGTAAACATTTTTCAACATCATCGTTGAATGCATTAGCAGTCATTGCTATAATCGGGACAATTCCAATTGGTTTATCAAAACCTCTAATTTGTCTTGTAGCCTCAAACCCATCAATTAATGGCATAGACAAATCCATCAAAATCAAATCAAACCCTCCCATTTCAGCCATATTAACCCCTTCTTTACCATTAACTGCAACTTGAAAATTAACCCCCCATTCATTTAAAAAATGTATTAGGAGTTCACGATTGATGCTGTTGTCTTCCACCAATAATATTTTTACTCCTTCTAATTTAATTTCAGAAGTATTAATAGAATTTTTAATTTGATTTCCATCGACAAATTCATGATCTTCCTTCTTGTTTACATCAATTGTAAAATAAAATGTACTGCCAACGTTAAGTTCACTTTCCAACCAAATTTTACCACCAAGAAAATGAACCAATTTTTTTGAGATGGATAATCCAAGACCCGTCCCTCCATATTCACGAACATTAGATTTACTTGCTTGCGTATAAGAATCGAAAATCCGATGCTGCAAAAAATTATTAATACCAATCCCTGTATCTTGTATTTCAAATTGCAATGAATTTACACCAGACTTCCCAATAGATTTAACTCTTATTTCAACAAAACCTTTTTCTGTGAATTTAACAGCATTACTTACTAAATTCAAAAAAATTTGCCCCAAACGAACAGGATCTCCAAATAGTTTTTCAGGTATATTCTTATCAATTTTAAAGTTTAATTTCAACCCTTTTTCCAAGGCCAACTTACTCATTTGTGGATTAACGTAATCAATGACTTTTTTTAAATCATATTCAATATTTTCAACCACCAATTGACCGGACTCAATTTTTGTAAAATCAAGTATATCATTGATAATCACGAGTAAGTTCTCACTGGATGTTTTAATTTTGTTCATTTTAGTTTTCAAGTCGGGAGTCAAATCATTTTCAAGAATGATTTCTGTAAAACCAAGTATCGAATTCATGGGAGTTCTTATTTCATGACTCATATTGGCCAGAAAGTCTTGTTTTAAAATTCCCAGCTTCTCAGCACTTAGTTTTTCTTCTGATAGATATCTTTCAATTGCTTTTTGTTTAGAAACATCCATCATAATTCCAAAAACGGAATGCAAAACATTGTCCCTCACCTCACATTGGGCACGCAAAAAAACATGAATAACATCATTTTTAGAGTTTTTAAAACGTATTGTCCTCTCAAAACCTATTTGCTTTTCAAGTATTAAATTGAAAACGTGAATAAATTGTTCAAGGTCCTCCTTTAAAACATATTTTTGAAACTCATTGAAACTTAATCTTCTTTTTAATTTATCTCCAAATATTTTTGCATTTTCCTCACTCCAAGTAATTTCATTTGTTCCCGGAGAAAGTTCCCAGGAACCCACTCCTCCCATTCTTTGAGTTTTCTCTATTTTTTTTTCCTGAAATTTGAGTTGTTCAAGTTTTTGATTATAATTTTGCTTCCTCAAACGATTTTGAATTTGATTCTTTATTAAAAAATCAATTCCTTCTGAAGTAAGCAATCCATTCGTAATTGTTTCAACAGCATCTTCATCCTCAAACTTTTCAATCAATTCTTTATTTCTTTTATTTAAAACAAAAATGATTGATGTTTTCAGTAGCTTGTCTTTTTTGAAAAAATTGAATACATCAGTATAATTTGGATTTTTATGACTAAAATTTGTAATAACTATGTCCCATTTTTTTTGACCAAATAATTCAGTAACCTCTGAAAGGTCAACTGCATAATCTGCATTCACAAGAAAGAATGAATTTTTTAGGGCCTTCTTGATTTTTTTCTGATTAGCAAGACTATTCTCAATAACAAGAAGTTTAATTTCATCCATCATCATAGAAAATTAAACGTGTTAAAAAACTCTTGTTTGGATGATCTACTAATTGGAATATTTTTGGTCTCCATTAAAATCATATTGTCTTCAATCACTCTTATTTTGTCCTTTCTGACAATATAGGATCGATGAATTCTAAAAAAATCATCTTCAGGTAAATTTGCTTGCATAGATTTCATTGTTGCAAGAACAGTATACCTTCCGTGCTCTGTATTAATTTGGACATAATCGGCTAAAGCCTCAATAAATAAAATTTCCTTAAAATCAATTCGTATTATTTTAGTGCCGTCTTTTACAAATGCAAAATCTCTGTTGGACGAGGTTTTAATGCTGTCATCAACTAACTTCACTTTCTCTATAGCCAGGCCCAATCGCTTTTTACTAATGGGTTTTACAATGTAATCTGTAACGTTGTAATCGTAAGATTCCGCTGCATATGTTTTGTTCGAGCTAATTAATATAATGTGTTCAACATTTTTAATTGACTTTATAAAATCTATACCGTTCAGTTCAGGCATTTCAACGTCAAGCACTATGACATCGACCTTACTTTTATTGACAAAATCTTTTGCCTCTATAGGGTTGTGAAATTTCCCAACTATTTCGATCTCATCATAAGTACTCATTAGTTCAGACAAAGCCATTAAATCCATAGGTTCGTCATCTATTAAAACACATTTCATTTGTTTAAGACTCATGCGTGTAATTACTAACAATTCATAACTTTTGTTTCAAGGTTTTAATAAAAACGAATTCTTAAATTAATAATTTGGCTCAAATGAAAAATTGACCTATCTTTGCCGTCCCTTTTTATAGTGTGTTAAACACTAGGAAAACCTCGGGGTGTAGCGTAGCCCGGTCATCGCGCCTGCTTTGGGAGCAGGAGGTCGCAGGTTCGAATCCTGCCACCCCGACGAAAATAAAGCCTTGTA
>MDTD01034349.1_pt1 | contig 18319 bp, 16 predicted proteins | sample 811221 | NCBI WGS metagenome assembly MDTD01 (sample SAMN05326646, study PRJNA326480) | marine metagenome | isolation source: seawater | place: Pacific Ocean: South West | collected 2011 | reverse complement strand
TGCCGCTGGTGCCGGAGAAGGGCCAGATCCTGGTCACCGAGCGCGTCAAGCCGCTACTGCCGATGCCGACCCATATTCTGCGTCAGACAGAGGAGGGCACGGTGATGATGGGTGACAGCCATGAGGATACCGGCTACTCGACCGAAAGCGGCGTGCCGGAGCTTACCCGGATTGCCCGCAATGCCGTGCGCACCCTGCCGGCGCTCGGCAACGCCCGGATCATCCGCACATGGGCTGCCGTACGGGTTCTGAGCCCGGACGGGTTTCCGATCTATCAGGAGTCCGAGACCCATCCCGGCGCCTTCTCGATCAATTGCCATTCCGGCGTCACGCTGGCGGGCGCGCATGTGCTGGCGCTTGCGCCGATGCTTGCCGCGGGCAGGCTCGATCCCGCGCTTGAAGTTTTTTCTGCAAGGAGGTTCGGTCATGACACCGGCAAAAACGCGGCGCATTGATGAGGCCAGCGCCGTCACATTCACGTTCGAAGGCCGCGCGATTGTCGCCCAGGCCGGCGACAGCGTTGCCGCCGCACTAACGGCGGCGGGGGTGACCGATCTGCGCGCCTCCGTGGTCTCGGGTAGCCCGCGCGGCATCTATTGCATGATGGGCGCCTGTTTCGATTGTCTCATGGAAATCGACGGCCAGCCCAACCGGCAGGCCTGCATGTGCGAGGTCTCGGAAGGTCTTGTGGTGAAGCGGCAGCAGGGCAGCGCGGAGCTTGGGCAATGAGCGTCAAAACGATTGATCTTCTGGTCGTCGGCGCGGGGCCGGCGGGTCTTGCCGCCGCCACGGAAGCAAGGAAAGCCGGTCTCTCCGTCATAGTCATGGACGAACAGGCGCGGCCCGGCGGCCAGATCTATCGAGGCATCGAGACGGCGAGCGAAAAGCGGCTCAAGGTTCTCGGCAGGGACTACGCCGAAGGCCGCACGCTGACGGAGAGTTTCCGCCAGTCCGGCGCCGAATATCTGCCCGGCGCGCTGGTCTGGAATATCGGGTCCGACCGCACCGTCGACTACAGCCATGGCGGAGCTGCCGCCCGGCTGGTTGCGCAATCCATTCTGGTGGCGACCGGCGCGCTGGAACGACCGGTGCCCGTGCCCGGTTGGACACTGCCCGGCGTGACCACTGTCGGCGCGCTTCAGATCCTGATGAAGACGGCGGGCGTGGTCAGGGAGGATTGCGTTCTGGCCGGATCCGGGCCGCTGCTGTGGCTCGTGGCAGTGCAGATGCTGTCTGCCGGCACGCCGCCGAAGGCGATTGTCGAGAACCTGCCGAAAGGCCGGGTCATGTCGGCGATGACGCTTCTGCCCAAGGCGCTTCGCGCCCGTGAGTATCTGATCAAGGGCGTCGCCATGATCGGGCGGCTGAAGGCAGCGGGCATTCCGATCTATTCCGGCGCGTCGGACCTCGCTATCGAAGGTGAGGACGCTGCCAACGCGCTGACCTTTACCAAGAATGACAAGGCCCATCGCATTGAAGCCTCGGCAATCGCGCTGCATCAGGGCGTCGTGCCCAATCAGCAGATCACGCGGCTGGTGCGGGCCGAGCACCATTGGGATGAATCGCAATTCTGTTTCCGGCCGGCGCTCGACGAAACCGGCCAGACGAGCGCCGAGGGCATTTACGTCGCCGGTGACGGCGCGTCGATCAACGGGGCCAAAAGTGCGGCTCTTTCGGGACGGCTCGTCGCCCTTCATATCGCCAAGGCGCATGGCAAATCCGTCGCCGGCGAACGGCTTGCCCGTCTTGAGGCGGCGCTCGCGCGCGATCAGGCCGCACGGCCGCTGTTGGAAAAAATCTATGCGCCCGCGCCGGAGATCCTCGCCCCCGCCGACGCCACAATCGTCTGCCGTTGCGAGGAGGTGACCGCCGGCGATATCCGCAGGATGGCCGATCTCGGCGCGCCGGGGCCGAACCAGGTGAAATCGATGCTGCGGGCGGGCATGGGCCCCTGCCAGGGCCGGGTCTGTGGTCTGGCCGTGGCGCAGATCATTGCCGAGCGCAAGGGCGAGACGCCGGAACAGACCGGCTATTATCGCATCCGCCCGCCGCTGAAGCCGATCCCGCTTTCAGAGCTTGCGGCCTATCGCCCTGACGAAGAGGACGACGATGCGGCAGGCATCGCGGCCGCCGAATGAGCTCCCACGCTTCTTCATTCGATAAGGCCCGCGCCGCCGATCTGGTGGTGATCGGCGGCGGAATTCACGGCGTTGCGGCAGCGCTCTTTTCCGCCATGCGGGGGCTTTCGGTGATCGTGATCGAAAAGGACACGGTTGCCCGCCATGCGTCCGGCGTCAATGCGGGCGGGGTGCGCAGGCTCGGCCGTCACTATGCCGAAGTGCCGATCTCCAACCGTTCGATGCAGATCTGGTACGATATCGCAAACCTGCTGGACGATGACTGCGGCTTCCAGATCGCGCCGCAGATCAAGGTCGCGGAGACAGCCGAAGAGCTGGCTGGGCTCGCCGCGCGCGCCGCCGACCTTGAGGGCATGGGGTTTGATCATGAGGTGGTTCTCGATGCCGGGACCCTGCGCGATCATCTTCCGGCGGTTGCCGATCACGTCGTCGGCGGCCTGGCGAGCCTTGCTGACGGTTTTGCCCAACCCTACCAGACCACATTCGCCTTTCAGCGCAAGGCGCGGGAAAAGGGCGTGCGGTTCTTTGAAAACTGCCGGGCCACCGGCATGCGCCGTGAGTCCGGGGGCTGGCTTGTCGAGAGTTCGGAGGGTGTGTTTTGCTCGGAAAAGCTGCTGATTGCGGGCGGCGCTTGGGCCGGAGAGCTTTCGGGTTTGCTTGGCGAACCGGCGCCTGTTGAAGCGATTGCGCCGATGATGATCGTCACCGCGCGCCTGCCGCATTTCTGCGACGCGGTCGTGGGGGCCGCCGGCCGTCCGCTGTCCTTCAAGCAGATGCCGAACGGTACGGTGGTGATTGGCGGCGGACTGCGGGGGAGGGCAGATCCCCGGACCAACAAATCTGAAATCCTGTTCAGGCAACTGCGTCAGACAGCCGAGACGGCGATCGACCTGTTTCCGATCATGCGTGGCGCGACGATCGTCAGAAGCTGGTCCGGCGTGGAGGGGCGCATGCCCGATGACATCCCGGTCATCGGCCCGTCGGCGCTCCACGAAAACCTTTTCTACGCTTTCGGCTTTTCAGCCCATGGATTCCAGATGGGCCCCGGCGTCGGCGAGGTGATGGCGGAACTGATGGCAACCGGCAATACCAACGCGCCGATCGCGCCCTTTTCCATTTCCCGTTTTTCCGGCGCAGGCAAAGCCTGAGCCGATCTGAGTTCAACAGCAATAAAGGAGAAAACACTTGCTGAAACGTCATGTACAAACACGGATCAATCACCGTGTCGTCGAAGCTGGCGGCATCCTGCATTTCGGCGGATTGATCGCCGATGATCTCAGTCTCGACATGAAGGGGCAGACCGAACAGATCTGCGCCAAGATCGATGCGCTTCTCGCCGAGGTTGGCTCGTCGAAGGAAAAACTGGTGACGGCGATGCTCTATATCACCGATTTCGACCAGAAAGAGGGGATGAACGAGGCCTGGCTCAACTGGCTCCCCGCCGAACATCTGCCCACGCGCGCCACCATCGGCGTCGCCGAACTCGGCAAGAATGTTCTGATCGAGGTTGTTGTTTCTGCCGTGCGATAACCGCCCCGTGTTCTCAAGGCTTTCGCAGCCGGGTGGTATCACCTTGCGCCCGTGGAATGCGAAACCGCTCCGGCTTTGCCGTCTCAAGAGGTCGTCTCGGTTGAGGCCGAGGCGACCGATTGTTTTTTTGATTTCAAGCTACCATTCGGGCAGTGCCAAATTGAAGGAATGGCTGTTGCTTGGGAAATGGTTTTTCAGCGATCTAACGCCGGATACGCGCATTGGCCCACTCTCGCAATGCCTCACTTGGACATACGCGGCCCTTACGGAGAACGGGCAGGCGTTTGCAATGTCTGAAAACGGTTGCGTAAGCGGAGATATTGCAGACTATCATCAGTCCGCGATAGCGATGTCCAGAAGCGCCTGACGGCCGGAAGCCAGAGCAGCGTCGATGGCCGCAGGAAGGGCTGCGGGATCGCTGACGGTTTCACCGTGGCCGCCATGAGCGCGGCAGATCGCGGCGTAATCCGGGCTGGGTGAAAGGTCGGCGAGGAACATGCCGTCCCCAGCCGCAGCCGCCCCTTGCGGATACATGGCGAGCGTGGAATTGCGCACCGCGCCCCAGCGCCGGTTGTTGAACACCACCGACAGCACTGGCAAGTCGTGCGCGGCGGCAGCCCAGTGGCAGGCCACCGGATTGTTGAACATATAGGCGCCATCGCCAAGCATCGCGACCACGGCCTTGCCACCGCCTGCGCGCTTTTCCGCTGCGGCAACGCCCAGTGCCGCGCCGAATCCAAAGCCGAGACCGCCGGCCGGGGTGAAACCATAGAAAGCACCCGGCTCGCGAAAACGGGCAAACTCCGTTCTGAACGAATATTCGTTGACGATGATGGCATCTTCGGCCAGTCGTTCGGCAAGGATGGCGCTTGCCGTTTCCGCCGTCAGCCGTGACATGTCGAGGCTTTCGGCGGTCAGCCTGCGGCGGCGCAACGCTTCGGCCTCGCCCCGACGCTTCTCGGCGGCGATCTTTTCACCGCCAGCGGCAAGCCCGAGCGCATCGGAAAGGGCGGCAAGGGCGGCTGCCGGCGATGCGGTGATCGACTCGACGGCCGGAAAGGAGCGCAGCGGATAACGCTGGAACAACGGATCGCGGTCGATTTCAAAGAGTGCGCCGGTAGGAAGCGGACGCGTTACCGCCGGGATCCACGGCACATCGCAGGCAATCGACAGGATCAGATCGGCATCGGCCAGCAGGTCACGGGTATCGAAGCCGATCGCCATCGGGTGATCGAACGGCAGGTTGACCGATCGCGCGTTGAACTGGACGACCGGGATCGACCAAGCCTCGCACAACGCCGTCAGCGTTGCCGCGGCGTCGGGCTCGCGTCCGGCATTGCTGGTGACAATCACCGGAAAGGCGGCAGCGCGGATCGCGCCGGCAAGGCGGTCGATCGCATTGGCATCCGGCGCGCCCTCGCTCATCAGGGTGCGCCTGCGAGGCGTGGCGCCTGCGGGAACCTCCTTCGCCAGCAATTCGCGCGGCAGCGATAGATAGACCGGGCCGGGCGGTGAAGCGCAGGCAATGTCGAGCGCCCGGATCGTCACATCCTCGGTCTGGGCGGCGTCGCGCAGCTCATAGTCCCACTTCACCGCCTCACGGATCATGCTGCCTTGGTCGAACATTTCCTGGGCCCAATGAATGAAACGGGTGCGGGTGCCCGGCGCACCATGTTCGGTCAACGGGGTGCGACCGGCGCTCAAGATTAGCGGCACGCCGTCGCGGATCGCGTTCAGCGCGCCGCAGACCATGTTGGCTGTTCCAACGCTGACATGCACCATCGCCGCTTGCGGATTGCCGCTGTGCAGGGCGTCGCCATGGGCCATGGAAACGGCGAGGTTTTCATGCGGCACGGTGAAGGGTTTCGGCAAGGCCGCGACCGGTCTGCGTTCATAGGTCTCGATGATCGAGGGAAAGTCGGTTCCGGCTACGGCGTAGAGGGAGTCAACGCCGCCGGATGAGAGCGCGCTCAGATAGGCTTCGGCCGCAAGACGGGTTTCAGGTGCCATAGGTGCCTCGTGTTATTTGTACGTATGATATTCTACAAACCATCACGCTTTTAGCGTGAACAGGAGCCGGAGCGCATATATAAGGCCATATACATCGAATATGATTGTTTAATTTCAATTTAGGCTATTTCAAAAATTTGTCATGACAATGATTCAATCATGATATAAATTTATGCTGATAATAATGAGAACAGGGAACGCCTCCTTGGGGGCAAGAAAGGACGATATGAAACATTTCAAGCTTTCCACCCGCTCGCTGCTCGGCGCAACGGCGCTGGCCGGCTGCCTTGCTGCCGCGCCGGCGGGCGCGCAGGTGCTGGGCCTGGGGACCACGCAGGGCGGCGCCACTGGTCAGATCGGAACTGCGCTGTCGCAGATCATCTCCATGAATTCCGACTTGCAGGTGATCCCGCAGATCAGTGCCAACACCTCGCAATACATTCCGTTGGTCGATGGCGGCCAGCTCGAGCTCGGCATCGCGAACTACCCGCAGACCTATTACGCGGTGAAGGGCACCGGCATGTCGACCAAACCGGCCGAAAACCTGGAGCTGGTGGCGACGCTGATGCCGTTTTACGCGGCGCTGGTGGCAACGGAAAAGTCGGGCATCGAAACCTATGCCGACATCAAGGGGCATACCGTGCCGCGCTACTCGGAAGATTCGCTCGGCGATTTCGTGGTCCGCGCTCTGCTGGCCGCCGGCGGACTGACCTATGACGATGTCACCAGCGTTCCGATCGCCAACTTCCCGCAGCAGTACCAGGCCTTCAAGGACGGTCGCATCGATGTTTCGATCGCGACCGTCGGTTCGCAGGCCTCTTTTGATCTCGAAGCCTCGGCCGGTGACATTCAGTTCCTGCCGGTGGAAGAGGCCGCGCTGCCGGCCGTTCGGGAACTGATGCCCGGCGCCTATCTTCACGATGTTCCGGCAAATGAAGAGCTTGCCGGCCTCGACAAGCCGACCCGGGTGATGGCCTATGACTACATGCTGTTCACCAGTTCTGCCGTTTCCGACGCCGACATTGAAGCGGTTGCCAAGGCGATCTACGAAAACGCGGACGCGCTGAAGGCAACGAGTCCGGTCTGGGACGACTTCAACGCCAAGGATATCGGCAAGAAGGCGGATATCCCCTACCACCCGGGCGCCAAGGCCTATTACGAGGCGAACGGACTCGTGCAATAATGCCAGACGCGCGAAAGCGATCAAAGGCCGGGTCAGCGATCCGGCCTTTTTGCGTGGGCTGGGTAACGGCGAGCTGGTCATTTGACCGATGCCGCCTCGATCGTCTCGGCGGCGTTTCTGGCAAACATGAAATAGCCGATGAGCAACGCCGCGCCACAGGCCGAGACGCCGAATTCCAGCGCCGGCGGGCCAAGCTGGCGCAGCGGCGCGATCATTGCCAGGCCGATGGCGGCAAAGGCGATACGAACGGGCAGTGACAATCGCGTCGACGCATGGCCGATCAGACCCGCTGAGATTAGCAGGAGCGCAACGACGGCGCTTGCGAAAACATAGGCGATCTCAAGCCAGCTTCCCTCCATCAGGATACCGGGCTTGTAGACGAACAGGAACGGCAGCAGATAGGCGATCCAGCCGAAGCGGAAGGCTTGCCAGCCAGTCGTAATCTGGGAGGCGCCGGAAATCGAAGCCGCAGCAAAGGCAGCAAGCGCGATCGGCGGCGTGATCATTGACAGCATGCCGTAATAGAACACAAACATATGCGCGGCGAGCTGCGGAATGCCGATCTGCACCAGCGCCGGCGCGGCCATGGTGGCGAGCAGAAGATAGACCCCGGTCGTGGGTAGGCCAAGGCCAAGCACGATGCCGACGGCTCCCGTCATCAACAGCAGCCCGAACAGGTTCTGCCCGCCGAAGCCGATCAGGAAAAAGGACAGCGAGAAGCCAAGCCCGGTTGCCGACAGCAGGCCGATGATAATGCCGGCTGCGGCGCAGATCAGGATGACGTCGCAGGTCTGCGCGCCGGTTTTGGCAATGCTCTGGGCGATGGCGCGCGGGCCAAGTTGGGAGCGGCCGAGCAGCCAGGAGACGAGCGTAACGAAAAGCAGAAGGCCGAGCGCCCAGATTGCCGCGACTTCCGCAGGCGTGTTCCAGGTAAAGATGCTGCCGAGAAGCACGATGAAGGTGGCAAGCGGCAGCCAGCCCTTTTTCATCACCGAACCGAAGGTTTCCTTGTCGAGCCAGTCGGCAACGCCATGACCGTCGCGGCGTGCGATGAAGTGGATCTGGGCGTAGAGAGAGAGATAATAGAGCAGCGCGGGCAGCACCGCCGCTGCCAGAATGCTGCGATAGGAGACCTGCAACAACTCCGCCATCAGGAAGGCCGCAGCCCCCATGACCGGCGGCGCAAGCTGGCCGCCGGTGGAGGCGACTGCCTCGATCGCACCGGCCTGATCGGAGCGGAAGCCGGCGCGTTTCATCATCGGGATGGTCATCACGCCGGTGGACATCACGTTGGAAACGGCGCTGCCGGAGATCGAGCCGAACAGGCCGGAGGCGACGACGGCGACCTTGGCGGTGTTGCCCGGGCCACGGCCGGAGATCCGCATGGCAAGCTGGGTAAAGAAATCGCCGCCGCCGATTGCCAGCAACAGGCCGCCGAACAGCACGAACACGACGACCACGAAGGCCGCGATCTGCAGCGCCGGACCCCAAACGGCAGCGCTGTCGGTTCCCACAAACCGCATGACCTGGTCAAAGGCCATGCCGCGACCGCGCAGCGGGCCCGGCACGAAATTGCCCCAGAGCGCATAGGCGAACATGGCAAGCGTGATGATCACAAGCGTCCAGCCGACGACGCGGCGCAGCCCTTCGAGCACCAGCAGGGAAACCGCAATGCCGAGCACCATGCCCTCCACCGGGAACATGTGCGCGCCCTCCGACAGCACCGGAAAGCGGATATAGACGTAAATGCCAAGCGCGAGACTTGCGAGCGCAAGCGCAGCATCAATCAGGCTCCTGAGCGAACCATGCTTTCCAACGCTGCGACAGTAGACCACCGAGAGCGCGCCGCCGAGCATCAGGGCCGCCACCTGTTCGGGATAGATCAGAAGGCCAAGGCGCTGGGGTACGGAAAGCACCCAGATCACCGCCGTCAACGGTACGGCGAAGGACAGGAAGGTGCCGAGCGCACCAAAGACGATGGAAAGGCGGCTCATCGGGAACTCCGATTGTCAAAAATTCGAGGCCGCCCCTTTTTCAAGGGGCGGCGGAAAGATTTTCAGGCTCTTATTCGCAAGGATCGGCGGGACCTTCTGCAAATTTGGTCCATTCGCCATCCTTGATCTCGATGATATACCCCGGCAGTTCGGCATCGTGACCGTTAAAGCAGATATCGTCATCGAGAATGCCGCTGAAGGAAATGCCCGCCATGCCATCGACGATCGCCTGACGCTCCTCTTCGAGTTTTGCCGGATCGCCAGTGGTGCCGACAGCCTCCATCACCTGCTTGATCAGGTAGACCGTATCATAGGCCTGAGCGTCGGAATGGTGAGCGCCGAGCTTGTGGATGCCGCGGGATTCTGCCAGGTCCACGAACTTCCTGTTGAATGCCGCGGACTGTTCGGTGCGGTCCTTCCAGAAGCCTGCGACCAGAAGCGTGCCGTCACCTTCAGGGCCGAACAGCTCGACCACATTCGGATCGGCAAAGATCTGCGAACCGATGACGCGCCCCTCATAGCCCTGGCGATCAAGTTCGGCGATCAGCTTGGAGGCTGAATCCGGCAGGGCCGCAACGGCGACAACATCCGGATTGTTCTGCACGATTTTGGCGACCTGCGCGGACATATCGAAGCTCTTGAGCTGGACGGGAATCAGTTCGCCCACCTCGACGCCGGCAGCCTCGAGAAGGCCCGGATACAACTTGGTGCCAGCCGTGTTGGAGACAACATCTTCGGAAATATAGACGATGTCGGCGGTCTCCATCGGAAGGCCCTTTTCCTTCATCGCGGCAAGCAGTCGGGTAAACTGCTTGGATTCGTCCTCGGTCAGCCGCCAGCCATATTCGAGGCCCTCCGTCAGCCCTGGCGCGGAGGATGAGGTCGGCATCATCAGGAGCTTGTAGCGCTCGGCGAATGGCAGGGCGACCTTGGCCTCGCCGGAGGAGAACGGGCCGACAATGGCGAGTACGCCGTCATCCTGGGCGAGCGAACGGACGGCGACGGCCGCCTGTTTTGGATCGGAGGCCGATTCATACCGGATCAGTTCGACCGGCTTGCCATTGATCCCGCCAGCGGCATTGATTTCCTCGACCGCGATATCGACGGCGACCACGGTCGGCTCGCCGGCGCTCTTCAGGAAGCCGGAGGTGGCGACGATGTTGCCGATCTTGATCGTGTCCTCGGCGAGTGCGCCGGTGGCGGTGAACGCGAATGCCGCGGCTGCAAGCATCGCCTTTCTGATATCTCTTTTCATGTCATTCCCTCTCTTTTGATGTTGTATTCAGACTGCCGGAAACGCCGAGGCCTCACCCGCGCCGCCGCCGAGATAGGCCTCCGTCAAGGCGGTATTGCTGGCGAGCGCGGCTGCGCTGTCGGAAATCACCACGCGCCCGAGTTCGAGCACATAGCCGCGCGCGGCCAGATCGAGCGCCATCGATGTGTTCTGCTCGACCAGCAGGATCGCGATCCCGTCGCCATTGAGCTCTTCAAGCAGGGTAAACAGTCGGTCGACGAACAGCGGCGAAAGGCCGAGCGACGGCTCGTCCAGCATGATCAGGCGCGGGCGGCTGACGATCGCGCGACCGATGGCAAGCATCTGCTGCTCGCCGCCCGAAAGCGAACTGGCGCTGGTATCGCGCCGCGCCGCCAGATTGGGGAAGCGGTCGTAGATCGCCTCGATATCGTGGGCCATGTCGTGGTCGTGGCGCAGATAGGCGCCCATCAGAAGGTTTTCATGCACCGTCATCGACACGAAGATCTGCCGGCCTTCCGGCACCAGAACCATGCCCTCGCGCACCCGGGCAGCCGGCGTCAGCGCGGTCATGTCCTTGCCGTTCAGCAACACGCTTCCGCCGGAGGGGCGCACCGCCCCCTGCAGCGCGCGCAGCAGCGATGTCTTGCCTGCGCCATTGGCTCCCAGCACGGCGACAACTTCGCCTTCGGCCACCGTCAGGCTCATGTTCTTGACAGCGCGGGTGCGACCGTAATTGACCTCCAGACCCTCGACCTCAAGCATCGCTCTTCTCCTTGTGGTCGTCGACATGGCGGGTGCCGAGATAGGCTTCCAACACCTGCGGATCGTCCTGAACCTTAGCCGTTGGCCCGACATAGATCTTGCGACCGAAATTCAGCACTACCGCGTGGTCGCAGAGGCTGCGCACCAGCCCCATGTCGTGCTCGACGATCAGGATCGTGGTGCCGCGCCCCGAAATCTGCATCAGGAAATCGCGCAGCATTGCGGTTTCGGTCGGGTTGAGGCCGGCGGCCGGCTCGTCGAGCATCAGAAGCTTCGGCCGCGCCGCTAGCGCGCGCACCACCTCGATCTTCTTGCGGATACCGTAGGGCAGCGTTGCGACCACCTCGCCCGGATAGGAATGCAATCCCATTTCCTCAAGCAGCGCTTCCGCCTCGTGGTACCAGTGCGAGCGGACAGTCAGCGGCGACAGCATCGCGCCTAGACCATTTGCGTGGGAGTGCTGGCCGAGCATGATGTTTTCGACCACGGAGAGGTGCGGCATCAGCCTTATGTTCTGGAAGCTGCGGGCAAGGCCGAGGCCGATGCGCTTGCGCGACGGCAGGCCGGTGATTTCCCCGCCATTGAAGGCGATACTGCCTTTGTCCGGCGTATAGGCGCCGGAGATCAGGTTGAAGATCGTGGTCTTGCCGGCGCCGTTCGGGCCGATCAGCGCCATGCGCGCGCCCTCGGAGACGTCAAACGACACGTCGTCAATGACCTGAATGCCGCCGAAACTCTTCGAAAGACCGTTGATGGAAAGAAGCGCGCTCATTCGACGGCCTCCTCCCGCACCGCCGCCGGGCGTCGGAAACGGATGCGATCGATCATGGTGCGGGTGATCAGCCCTTCCGGGCGGAACACCATCATCAGCACGGTCAGTACGCCGAGAAGGACGAAGCGCCAGCTCTCGTCCGGCGGATTGAAACTGCCGGAAATTCCGACCGCGTTCAGCACGAAGCTCTGCATTGCTGGCAATGAGTCACGCATGAGCTCGGGTAGGAGCGTGAAGAAGGCGACGCCGGCAATCGGGCCCCAGGCGGTCTGCGTGCCACCGAGGAGCACGTAGAGCAACACGTAGATCGACAGCAGCGCGTTAAAATTCTGCGCCTCGATGAAGGAGAAGGTGTGGGCGTAGAGCGCGCCGGAGAGACCTGCAAGCGCAGCGCCAATCGCAAAGGCGGCGACCTTCACGGCCCGGATCGAGACGCCCATAAGGTCGGATACCTCAGGATCGTCATGGATCGCGCGGATCGTCAGGCCGAAGCGGGTCGACATCAGGTAGAAGACGAACAGCGTGACCACAATGGCGAGAATGACGGGCACCTGCCAGTCGATCCAGGCCGGAACCGAAAGGCCCATCGCGCCGCCGAGCCTATCGGAATTGAGGATGACGCCTGCGACCACCTCGGCAAAGGCGAAGGTGGCAAGCACCAGATAGACGCCCTTGGTCCTGAGGATCGGAAAGGCCAGCCCTGCGCCAAACAGCCCCCCCCACAACCGAGCCGGCGACGATTGTCACCACCAGCGGCGCATCGAAGCTTGCCGACAGCCAGCCCGCGGCATAGGCGCCGATCGCCTGAAAGCCCGCGCCGCCGAGGTTGAGCTGCCCGGAGGCAACCGAGAGGTAAATGCCGTAGGCAAAGATGAGATTGATCGAGAGGATCGAAAGGATCCCCGCCATATAGCCGCTCACGTCAGAATTTCCCCTTGCCGATCGAATTGTGGCCCAGAAGTCCGTTCGGATAGGCGATCAGCGTGACGAGCAGCACGCCCCAGACCACGATCTGCACCGTGTCCGCTCCGATGAAATGCACCGTCATCATTTCCAGAATGCCGATGATCAGGCCGCCGATGACCGCGCCCCAGATTGAGCCGAGACCGCCGATAACCATGCCGGCAATCGCCTTGGTGCCGATGTCCTCGCCCATCATCGGCGAGACCTCGCCATAGTTGATGGCGAACAACGCACCGGCGAGCCCGCAGAGAAGGCCGGTGAGCATGAACACAACCGGCACCACCTTGGCTGTGTCGACGCCGAGAATATTGGCCGCATCCGGATTTTCGGCGATGGCACGCAAGCCGCGGCCGATGCGTGAGCGCTTCATCAGCATGGTGAGACCGACCACGATCAGGACCGTGACGAAAAGGCTGACCAGCTGCGGCACGCGCAGGAACAGGCCGAAGAGTGTGACGGTCATGCTGCCGTCGGGCCCGGGGAATCGTTGCGCCTCCGTCCCATAGCCGATGCGGACCAGATTCTCGATGATCAGCAGGAAGCCGAGCGAGGAGACCAGCGGGATCGCATGCTCGGTGGAATCGCCATATTTCATCGCGAGATAGCGGAAGGTGATCCGCTCGACCACCAGCGAAACCGCGATCGCCAAGAGGATCGCAAGCGAAAGCGCCAGTGGCCGGGGCATCGGGCCGGATAGGCCGAAGGGCAGACCCCAATAGGCAAAGGCCCAGCCCATCATGCCTGCGAGCATGAACAGCGTCGGGATCGTGAAGTTCAGAAAGCTCAATATGCCGATCGTCAGCGTGAAGGCGACGGCGACCGTCACATATACGCTGCCAAGCATGATGGCGTTGAGAAACTGCTGGAGTATCAGCATTCATGCCTCCGGCAAAATTTGTACATATCTTTACGCACGCCAATCCTTTCAGCCGGCATCCGACATCACGACGCATGCCCGCCATTCACAGCGCGATGCTGCGAACTCGGTTATAACAATACCCGTATTTCCGGCGCTTTCATTGAAATCGCTGGCAGTTTTGCATGTTCCCTCAGTCATTCGGACCAAAAAGCGAGGCGCGTCGTTTGATCGATCTTTCGCCAATCTTTCTGTTGATTTGTCCAAATCTTTTGTACACAATGATTTTGAAAATGACGCTTGTCAAGCATGTATGGGAACAGTTGACTATGAATGACACCAGCGAACGGGTTCTGATTGCAGGAGCCGGCCCGGTGGGCCTTGTTGCCGCCGCCTGTCTAGCCGAAAACGATATTCCGGTGACGATCATCGAACGCAGCGACGCGCTGCCGAAAGACCTTCGAGCCTCGACGTTTCACCCGCCAACGCTGGATATGCTGGACCGTTTCGGCATTTCCGAGAAGCTGATTGCGCGCGGGCTGATCTGCCCCAACTGGCAGTTCCGCGATCGCGCGGAGGGCGTCATCGCCGATTTCGATCTCGGCCTTCTGAGAGGTGAGACCAATCATCTCTACCGCCTGCAATGCGAGCAGTGGAAGCTCAGTGAGCATCTGCGCGATCATCTGGACACGCTTGATTGTGTACAAATAATCTATGACGTCACCGGTGAAAGCGTCGATCAGGATGAAAACGGGGTCCGGCTCACCATCAAGCATAGCGACGGCAGCGCCGAGACGCTCGCCGGTCGCTATCTGATCGCCGCCGATGGCGCCCACAGCAATATCCGCCGTTCACTCGATATCGAATTCGAGGGGCTGACAATTCCGGAGATATTCCTGTCAATGTCGACCGAGTTCCGGTTCGACGAGGCGATTCCCGATCTCGCGCCGATCGCCTATTTGACCGACCCCGCCGAATGGGCGGTTCTGCTGCGCACGCCATCGTTGTGGCGGGTGCTGCTGCCGACCGATCCGACGATGTCGGAGGCGGAGATCAAGGCGCCCGAGGTGATGGAACAGCGTCTGCAGAAGCTCTGCCCGAAGGATGGGCCCTATGAGGTCGCCCATGCCACCGCCTACCGGGTGCATCAGCGCGTGGCGAAGAAATATGTCATGGGACGCGTATTTCTGGCGGGCGACGCCGCCCACCTCAACAATCCGCTGGGCGGCATGGGCATGAATGGCGGCATTCACGATGCCGTCAACCTGACCGAGGGGTTGGCTGCGGTGTGGAATGGCGCGCCGCTTGAGACACTCGGCCGCTATGAGCGCCAGCGTCGCAAGGTCGCGATTGATACGGTGCAGGAACAATCGCTGCGCAACCGCAAGATCATGGCCGAGAACGATCCGGCCGCCCGCAGGGCCTATCACGACGAGTTGCGCGCGATCGTCGCCGACCCTGCCCGCCACAAGGGCTATCTGATGCGCTCCTCGATGCTCCAGTCCCTCAGGGACCTCGAAGCCATCGCCTGATTGACAACAATAAGATACGGGAACGAAACCATGACCGACAGCCTCGGCTACCGCATGAAATTCGGCGTGATCGCGCCGTCCACCAATACCTCCGTCCAGCCCGAATTCGACGACATGCGCCCGGTTGGCGTCACCAACCATTTCTCGCGCATCGTCATTCCGGACGATCCGGTCGCATCGGACGAGGATTTCAACGAGCTGGTGATGCGCATCCGCGCCGCCACCATGGATGCGATCGATGCAGTCAAGACCTGCTCGCCGGGCGCGATGATCATGGGCATGTCGGCCGAAACCTTCTGGGATGGCAAGGACCGCGCTGACACGCTGAAGGCAGAGGTCGAGGCCCGCGCCGGCATGCCGGTTGCCATGGGCTCGGACGCCTGCCAGCAAGCACTTGAAAAATTCGGCAATATTAAGCGGATTGCCGTCGTCACACCCTATATGCCGATCGGCGACGAGCAAGTCCGCCGGTTCTTCACCGATTGCGGCTACGAGGTCGTGACCGTCAAGGGCCTGAAATGCGCCTCGCCGATGCTGATCGCGCATGAGAGCGAGAAGACGCTGCGTGACGCGCTGATCGAGGTCAACGATCCTTCCGTCGAGGCGATCGTGCAGGCCGGCACCAATCTCGCCATGGCTCGCGTCGGCGCTATGGCCGAATTCTGGCTCGACAAGCCGGTGATCGCGATCAACACCGCGACCTACTGGCATGCCCTGCGCATGAACGGGATTGAGGACAAGGTTCAGGGCTTCGGCTTGCTGCTGTCGCACTACTGAGGCGCGCACCATGGATTACGATTTTGTGCCGATGCCCCATCGAAAGCCGCTGAAATGGCCGAATGGCAAGCGGCTCGCGGTGATCCTGACCACCAATCTCGAATATTGGGACAAGGTTCAGGACAGCGACAAACCCTATTATCCGGGCGGACCCGGCATTGTCGGCGGCAATCTCGCCGGCAATGTCTACGACAATCCGAACTATACCTGGCGCGAATACGGCCAGCGTGTCGGGGTCTGGCGGATGTTCGATATCTTTGCCGAGGAGGGGGTTGCGACCTCCTGCACCATGAACGCCAAGATGGCGCTCGAACGCCGTCCCGTGGTCGAGGCCGCGATCGAACGCGGTTACGAGATCGTGCCGCACAATTATGTGCAGGACGAACTGCTGACGGACCACATGTTCGACGAGGCAAGGGAGCGCGACGTCATCCGCCGCACGCTCGACGTCTATGAAGAGGTCGTCGGCAACAAAGCGAAGGGCCGGCTTTCGAGCTCGCTCCGCTCGACGCTCAACACGATCGATATTCTTTCCGAGGAAGGGCTGATCTTCATCACCGATCTTCTGAATGACGATCAGCCCTATCTGGTGAACACCCGTTCGGGCCGGCCGATGGTGTCGGTCTCCTACACATCCGAGGTCAATGATTTCAGTTTCCTGAGGCAGGGGCTGACGGTCGAGACCGGGTTTTCGATGTTCAAGGAGCAGTTCGACTGGCTTTACGGCGAAAGCGAGACCAGCGGACGGTTCATGAACATTGGATTGCACCCCCATGTGATCGGTCAGCCATTCCGGATTCGGGCACTGCGTGATTTCATACGCTATGCGAAGCAGTTCGAGGGCGTCTGGTTCGCGACACGTGAGGAGATCGCGACATGGTATCTGGAAAACCACCAAAATCACATAGCGGTGACCGCATGAGGCTTGCCGCCGGAAACACAAGCCTGCTGCTCGAACCTTCGACGCTTAACGGTGAGCTCGATATCGAGAACATCGAGAAGCCGGCGGAGCGCGCCTATCAGGTGATCCGCAGGGCGATTCTGACGGGCGAGCTTGCGAGCGGCGCGCATCTGCGCGAGGAGGCCCTGGCGCAGATGACCGGTACCAGCCGCACGCCGGTGCGCGAAGCGCTCGGCCGGCTGACGGCCGAAGGACTGGCGCGGCCGGAAAACCGCTCGCGCTTCGTCGCCGATTTCTCCTTCGAGGAAGTGATCGTCATCTTCGATATCCGAACCCGGCTCGAGGGCTATGCCGCCCGCCTTGCCGCGACCCGGATCAGCGATGACGAGATTGCGCGGATGGCCGAGATCGTCGACGCCATCGACCAACTGGGCGACGGGGAGAGCGAGGAGGCGGTGCTGCGCTTTGCCGATCTCAACGGCCGCTTTCATGCCGGCATCATCGAGGCCACTCGCTCCACGCAATTGAGCACGCTCTCCTCGCAGGCGGTCGCCCTGCCGCTTGAAATGATCAAGAAATTTGTCTGGGAACAGCGCGTCAACATTAAGCGCTCCAACGCCCAGCATCGCGATATCCTCGGCGCGCTCGCCGCCCATAATCCCGAATGGGCCGAGGCCAGCATGTCCGCCCATATCCTGTCGACCCGGCCCGTCAGAAAACCCGCCGGGATCTGAGATTTACCATTCAGGAAGGACCATTCCAGTGAAGCATGTCCGCGATCAGCTTATAGCCGCCCCGACCCATGTGACCGGCTATATCGACGGCGCATTCGCCGCAACCGACGGCGCGGACATTGCAGTGTCCGACCCCGCCACCGGCAAGTTGACGGCGATCCTCCATGAAAGCGATGCCGGCACGGTCGACCGCGCGGTGACGGCAGCAAGGCGCGCCTTCACCAGCGGCCCATGGGCCGGCGCCAGCGTTGCCGTGCGCCAGAAGGCGCTACACGCCGTGCATGATGCGATCCTTGAACATGCCGACGAACTGGCGGCGCTCGAAACGCTCGATACCGGCATTCCCTACAGCCAGACCCGCAACGTGCATATTCCGCGCGCGGCGCATAATTTCAAATTCTTCGCCGAATTTATCAACCAGGACGGCGGCGAGGTGTTCACCCAGGAACAAGGCTATATGAGCCTCGTCACCTATGAGCCGATCGGGGTGACGGCGCTGATCGGGCCGTGGAACATGCCGCTCGGCCTGACCGCAATGAAGATGGCCGGCGCGCTCGCCTTCGGCAACACTTGCGTGGTCAAGCCCTCCGAACTGACGCCGCTGACGCTTCACCGCCTGTTCCAGATCATTGATCAGAAGGGAATATTTCCGAAAGGCGTCGTCAATCTGGTCAACGGCAATGGCGCGGTTACCGGCAACGCGCTTTCGGCCCATCCCGATATCGACATGGTGTCGTTCACCGGCGGCACGGAGACGGGCGCGCGCATTCTCTCAGCGCTCGCCAAGGGCATCAAGGGCGGGGCGATGGAGCTTGGCGGCAAGTCCGCCTCGATCGTGTTCGATGATGCCGATTTCGACCGCGCGCTTGATGGCGCCATGCTCGGCAGTTTCATGAACAATGGCCAGATGTG
>MDTD01154908.1_pt1 | contig 18322 bp, 19 predicted proteins | sample 811221 | NCBI WGS metagenome assembly MDTD01 (sample SAMN05326646, study PRJNA326480) | marine metagenome | isolation source: seawater | place: Pacific Ocean: South West | collected 2011 | reverse complement strand
TTTATATTTATACGGAGAGAGAGGGATTCGAACCCTCGATAGAGTTGCCTCTATACAGCATTTCCAGTGCTGCGCCTTCAACCACTCGGCCACCTCTCCCAGATTAATTATTTTAACCTTTTAATCTCCCCTATTTGAGGAAATTTATTTGAAAAAGAAGTATAAAGTCACTATAAAAAACAAAGTAACAGGAAAGGTGTACCAACAAGATGTTAGTGGAGATGAATATATATTGAAAGAGTTTGAAAAAAAGGGATATAGACTTCCTTTCTCATGTCGAAATGGATGCTGTACTGAGTGTGCTGTAAAAATTATTTCAGGGAAACTTGAACAAACCCATGCCATGGGTGTATCACAAGCCCTAAAAGATCAAGGTTATGCCTTGCTTTGTGTAGGTAAAGCTATAGAAGATGTTGAAGTAGAAACAACATATTATGATGAAGTTTACGAACTTCAATTTGGTCAATTCTTTGGTCAAGGCAATACGAGAGTTGCTCCACCTTGGGAATTTGAAGAGGACTAATTTATTAAGTGGAAATAAGTAATTTACTAAATAAATTAAATTTTGAACTTGACTTGAAAAAGTTAACTACTATTGCACAAAAAAGCTCAATGATTGGGGCTGAAATATTAAAAAGTAACTATAGAAACATTCAAAGTATTTCTTCAAAAGGAAGAAAGGGCGATTTGGTAACAAATGTTGACCTAGAGGCAGAAAAAAATATAAAGGATTTCCTGACAAAAGAAACTCCTAATATAGAAATACTTGCTGAAGAATCTGGAAAATCTGATAAATCTCCAGATTTAATGTGGTGTATTGACCCACTTGATGGTACGACAAACTATACTCATGGTTATCCATTCTTTGCTACTTCAGTAGGCCTTGTTTATAAAAATATTCCAATATTAGGATCTATTTCAGCGCCATATTTAAATGAGAATTATTATGCATGTATTGGTGATGGAGCATTTTGTAACGGAAAAAGATTGAAAGTATCATCTCCTAAAAATCTCTCTGAAAGTTTACTCGTTACTGGTTTCGCTTATGACAGATTTGAGACTATTGACAATAATTATGCAGAATTTTGCTATCTCACCCATAAAACTAGAGGAGTTCGAAGAGGTGGTGCAGCAGCTTTAGATTTAGCATTTGTAGCCTCGGGTAAAGTTGATGGATTTTGGGAAAGGGGTCTAGAAATATGGGATTTGGCGGCAGGTGCAATAATTGTTTATGAGTCAGGTGGAATTATCTCTAATTACCCGGAGGGCGATTTTATATTGAACTCTGGTAGGATATTAGCTTGTAGTCGATCAATAGAGAATGAACTAAAAAAAGAATTGTCAAATGTAAAACCATTTAATAAAAATCTTTATACATAATCCTCTTAAAACAATAAACATATTCAAATGACAAGTATCAAAGAGTTCAACTTACTAGATGTGAGAAAAAATTCGCAAATAGTAAATTCACTCAACAAGGTTTACAAATTATGGGGCTACGAAAAAGTTTCACCATCATTTATTAATAAAATTGAAACCCTTAAAGCTAGTGGTGTAATTAATCAAGAAGAACTTGTTAGCCTTGTTAGTAATAAGTCATTATGTTTAAGACCAGAAATGACTACCTCAATCGTTAAACTTATATCCACAAGATTGATTAATAAAAAAAGACCAATAAGATTATGGAATAATGGTACAACTTTTGAAAAAAAAGATGGATTAAAAAATTCTCAGAAATTAAATGAAAGGATACAAAGTGGTATTGAGCTTATTGGATATGATACAGATTTCCCAGAGATAGAGGTCATTAACATTTTATTTGATGCTGCAGATAAGCTTAAATTAAAAGAAACCCATAATATTATTTTTCTTGTAAGTAGTACTACACTTATGGATTTAATTCTATCAAAATATTCGAATAAATATCACGAAGACATTAAAAAATATATGGTAAATTTAGATCAAGATAGTTTAAGCAAATTACTAATTAATAATGAGGATAAAAAGATTTTAAATGAATTATTGTTCACAAGAGGAGAACCCAATAAAGTAATAGAAAAATTAACAAATATATATGGTAATAATAAAGTTTTAAAAGATCTTAAATATTTATTTAATACATTAACTCCAATAGCAAATAATTATGATATAAAAATACAATTAGATCCAACATTTCAACCGCATTTAAATCTTTATGAAGGAATTGTGTTTCAATTAATATGTGAAAAGAATCAAGACAAAACAATTATTGCAAAAGGGGGGAGATATGATGAATTAGTTAGATATTTTAATCCTAAAGAACAAGCTCCAACAGGTTTAGGGTTTAGCATTTCAATAGATAATGTGAGAAAGCTTATATCAGAAGAAAATAAAAATACCGACAAGATTTTATTAGTTTACAGTGATAAAGAATTATTATCTAAAGCAATTAATGAGCAAAGAATTTTACATAAAAGAGGTGTAATAGCTATATTAGAAATCAATATATGTAAAGATGAAAATCAAGCTAAAATATTAATGGAAGAAAATAATTGCACAGAAATTAAGTGGATTAATTAATGTATCATTTATTTAATTTTTTTATTTTTTTTATTTTATATTGCAATAGGTTCTTAAAAAAAGTATTTAGTTAATAATCTTTGATTTTATAATAATGTACGGTCAATACTCCTACTGAAACTTGATTAAGAAGTTCATTAGAAATAAGATAGCAAAGTAATTCTTAAAAAGTTTTTAATGCAAAAAGGCAAAATCCGCATAAATACTGAAAATATTTTTCCCATAATTAAAAAAGCTGTTTATTCAGATCATGAAATATTTTTAAGAGAACTTGTTAGTAATTCAGTAGATGCAATAAGTAAAAGAAGAATGGCATCGCTAGCTGGTGATTGTAGTGATTCCGAGAACCCTAAAGTTAATATATCCATAAACAGAGAAAAAAATACACTTACTATTTCAGATAATGGGATAGGTATGAGCGATGATGAAATTAAGAAATACATAAATCAAGTTGCTTTTTCCAGTGCAGAAGAATTTCTTGAAAAATATAAAAATAGTGATGACGAGTTCATTGGCCACTTTGGTTTAGGTTTTTATTCAAGCTTCATGGTCTCAAGTAAAGTTGAGATAATTACTAAATCAGCCATAGGCGATTCAAAGAGTTTTAAATGGTCTTGCGATGGCTCTCCAAGTTTTACTCTAGATGAAGGACAAAGAGCTGAAGTGGGTACTGATGTAGTTTTGTATCTACTTGAAGAAGAAAAAGAATTTATTGAACCTGCAAGAATTAAATCTCTTATAAAAAAATATTGTGATTTCATGCCAATTGATGTCCTATTAGAAAATGAAATTATCAACAAAAAAAATCCTCCGTGGAGAAAGCAACCCAGTGAGCTCAAAGATGAAGATTACATAGAATTATATAAATATTTATATCCTTATCAAGGAGATCCTTTAATGTGGATTCATCTTAATACAGATTTCCCTTATAACTTACAAGGTATATTATATTTTCCAAAACTTACTGGAAGAGCTGACTGGGAAAAGGGAGAAATAAAACTATTTTGTAATCAAGTCTTTGTTAGTGATTCAATTAAAGAAATCGTCCCAAAATATCTTTTGCCCCTCAGAGGTGTAATTGATTCAACAGATATTCCTTTAAATGTTAGTCGCAGTGCATTACAAACTGATAGAAAAGTTAGATCTATATCATCATTTATTTCAAAAAAGATTGCGAATAAGATGAAAGATCTTTTGAAAAGTAAACCTGAATTTTACGCGGAAATTTGGGATTCAATATCTGCATTTATAAAGATTGGAGTAATTGAAGACGATAAATTCGCAGAATTGGTGAGAGATAACATTATTTTTGAGACAAAATTAAGTGGCAATTTTGATACGAAGAAAGAATTAGAAACTAAATCATTAATAAAACACAAAGATAAATATTTCACTACACTTTCTAATTATCAAGTTAGAAATAAAGATATTGATAAAAATAAGGTAATTTATTTTACAGATGAAATTTCTCAATCCAATGCACTTAATCTTTGGCTTTCAAATGATAGGGAAGTGATTAAAGCTGATCCAATAATAGATACTCAATTTTTACCATGGCTTGAGAGTAAAAATGAAAATTTACAGTTTCATAGAGTTGACTCAGAAATAAATGAAGACCTCGATAAAGAATCAACAGAAATTGTTGATAAAGATGGCAAATCAAGTTCCGAAAATTTAAAAGAGATAATATCAAAATCTCTTAATGATGAAAAAGTGACAGTTAAAATACAGTCAATTAATAGCAAAAACGCACCACCTGCAATGATTCTATTACCAGAACAAATGAGAAGGATAAGCGATATGGGAGCTTACATGGAACAAAAAATACCAGGTTTGCCTGAATACCATGTATTGCTCGTTAATAAAGAACACCCACTAATTAAAGGATTAGAAAATTTATCTAACAAAAAAATTATTTTAAACAATAATGTTGCTGAAGAGGATTCTTTAGCAAACAAAATAGCTAACCAAGTTTACAATATGGCAAAACTAAGCGTTGGAGGATTAGATCAAAAACAAATAGCAAATTTACAAATGGATAATGCAAGTTTAATTACTGAATTATTGAATTCAAATTAAACAATTATGTGATAGCATTTTATTAATTACACGATAAAAATATGTCTAGGGTTTGTGAATTAACTGGAGCGAGAGCCAATAATGGTATGGCTGTCAGTCATTCTCACATAAGAACAAAAAAACTTCAACAAGTCAATTTACAGAAGAGGAAATTATGGTGGGAAGAAGGTAAGAGGTATGTAAATATCCGAATAAGTACAAAAGCATTAAAGTCTATTCAAAAAATTGGTTTAGGAAAATTTGCTAAGACTAAAGGAGTTGACCTAAATAAATTTTAGTTTTAAATGAGAATTCTTTTTAAAAGTTTTGTTTTAATAATAATTAGTTTACTTTTACAAATTACAATACTTCCTGTATCAGCCTACGACTTTGCCCCAGAGGTTGGAGATTATGCTCCTGAATTTCATTTAAAAGGTATAAATTCCAATCAAAAGAATAAAAAAGAATGGGATTTATCAGATTATAAAAATAAATGGTTGGTTCTATATTTTTATCCAAAAGACTTTACTACAGGCTGTACTATAGAAGCTAAAGGTTTTTCCCAATTAAAAAATCAGTTTAAATTAAATAATGCTCAAATAGTTGGAATAAGTGCAGATGATGAAAACACTCATGATAAATTTTGTGATGAAAAGGCAATAAACTACACTTTATTGTCTGACCCAAAAGGAATGATTAGTGAGAGATATGGTTCTTGGCTTCCACCCTATTCAGACAGGAATACCTTTTTAATTTCTCCTGACGGCAAAATAGCTTATAGATGGATAAGTGTTTCACCATTAAATCATGCTAAAGAAGTATTAAGTATTCTAAAAAAGAAAGTTTAAAAATTTTGCACGAATTATCAATTGGTACATGGATAATACATATTTCAAGTGTGTTGGAATGGGTTTTAACAATATTAATAGTTAGCAAACTTAGTAATTTTGATACATATAAATATTTCTTTTGGTTTGGTTTAGCTATGGTTCCAAACTTAATAGGTGCAATGTGCGCGATTACTTGGCATATTTTTGATAATCCAATTGAATTATATGGATTGGTGACATTACAAGCAATTTTTACCATCATTGGTAATAGTTCACTTGCCTTTGCTTCTTTTTTTATCTACAGGAGCTCTAAGAAATTATGAATAATTTTTTTATAAATTTTTTAAACTTATTAGAGAAAATTGATAATGCTCCACTATTTGCCTTCTCCATCATTCCTTTTTCATTTTTTCTTTATTATCTTTTTAAGATAAGTAAATTAAATTATTTAGTAAAAATTGGTTTTTCATTGACTCTTCTTTTTGTTTTTATAACAATTATTTTTTCTGTACTTGCTACTCAGATTTATAATAAAACATTGGTAGAAATTGATCTATTTCATGGATTGGCAGAATCATTTCTTACATTAAGCGACCTTGTAATACTTTTTGGTTTTCTAAATATTTTAAGAAGCTTAGAAGTAAAAAACTCTTAATAATTAGTAAAAATTACTTTATATGAGTAAAAAATGTTGCAGAATAGTACTAATAAAAATATTCTTATGTTAAATACTTTGTTTGCGGCAGCCACTTCTCCAGCAACTTTTGAATGGTCCCCAAAGTGCGCACTAGTAATGATTTCTTGTAATATCCTTGCTTATGCAATTGCAAGAGCAACTATTAGGAGACCAAACGATGGTTTTGCCATGCCTAATGCAAGATTTTTTGGAGGTTTAAGTCATGGTGCTTTCGTTGGAGCAAATTGCTTAGGACATATATTAGGAATTGGTTCAATACTAGGGTTAGCTGCAAGAGGTGTTCTCTAAATTAATTAATCAATATTTAATAATATCTCTACATATTCTCAAAATATTTATTAAGTATATTTTCTGACATCTGTTCAGGTGTGATGCCTAATGTTTTCTTGCTTTGCTCAGGAGATGCATGATCTACTAAAACATCAGGAATACCAATCCTTAAAACAGGTATTTTAACTTCATTATCATTAAGTATCTCAACTATTGCAGATCCAAAACCTCCAATTAATGTACCTTCTTCCATCGTTACTATTTTATTTATCTTGTTAGCTAGTGACAGTATTAATTCCTTATCTAAAGGTCTTACGAATCTAGCATTCACTACGGTAGCAGCAATATTTTTTTCTTTTAATAGTTTTGCAGTCTCTACTGCTGAGGAGACCATAGATCCATAGGCAATAATTAACAGATCATTTCCTTCAATAATAATCTCACCTTTTCCAATTTCTAGAGGTTCCCAGCCCTCATCCATAGTCGCAACTCCACAACCTGAACCTCGTGGTATTCTCAGGGCTGTTGGACCTTTGTGATTTATAGATGTTACTAACATTCTTTGAAGTTCAGCTTCATCCTTGGGTGCCATTAATACAAAATTTGGAATTGATCTCATATAACTGATATCATATTGACCTTGGTGTGTTGGTCCATCTGCACCTACGATACCTGCCCTGTCTAAAACAAAAGAAACAGGTAAATTTTGAATTCCTACATCATGAATTAATTGATCAAAAGCTCTTTGTAAGAATGTACTATAAATTGCAACAACTGGTTTTAAACCATCACATGACATCCCTGCGGCAAGAGTTACTGCATGCTGTTCAGCTATTCCCACATCAACATATTGATCTGGAATATTTTTTTGAAGTAAATCTAATCCAGTCCCTGTAGCCATTGCTGCAGTAATACCTATAACTTTGCTATCTTGTTCACATATTTTTAATAAAGTTTGACCAAATACTTTACTATAACTACTTGGTTTTGGTTTACTAGATGGAATTGATTTTCCTGTAGTTAGATCGAAGGATGATTGAGCATGATATCCTACTTGATCAGCCTCTGCGTATGGATAACCTTTACCTTTTGTAGTAACAACATGCACTAGTACTGGTTTTTTTAGTCTATGTGCTGCATTAAAAGTATTAATTAGATTTGATATATCGTGACCATCTATTGGACCCATGTAAGTAAAACCTAATTCTTCAAAAACAGCTCCAACTTTTGGTACAGCCAAACGTCTAACACTACCTTGAATATTCTTTAATTCTTCAGGGATATCTTTACCAATAATAGGTATGTTTTTTACACTTTCTTGAACACTATTTGACAGGAATTGCAGTGGAGGACTAAGTCTTACTTTATTAAGGTAAGTTGATAAAGCACCAACAGGTGGTGAAATAGACATGTCATTATCATTAAGAACAACTAAAAAAGGAGTGTTTGGTAATGTTCCTGCATGATTTATCGCTTCAAGAGCCATTCCTCCTGTTAATGCTCCATCGCCTATTACAGCCACGCATTTATAATCATCTCCATTTTTATCGCGAGCAAATGCCATCCCTAAGGCTGCTGAGATAGATGTGCTAGCATGTCCAGCACCGAAATGATCAAAGATGCTTTCACTTCTTTTTAAATAACCAGCAATACCTTTTTTTTGTCTTAAAGTATCAAAATCTTTGAAGCGTCCAGTAATCAACTTATGAGGATAAGCTTGATGACCTACATCCCATACAATTTTATCTAAATCAAGATCTAAAGTTTGATAAAGGGCTAGTGTTAACTCGACTACACCTAAACCAGGGCCAAGATGACCTCCACTTGTAGAAACTACTTGCAGGTGTCTTTCTCTAATCTGACAAGCAATTTCTTCAAGTTGTGATACCGTTAAGCCATGGAGCTGATTGGGGTGAGTTAACTCACTTAGAAGCATTCGTAAAACTTATCTACATATAATCTAAAACGCGGAGGGACAAAATGAGCGTTTTTTATAAAATAGATTATGTAATGTCTTATTCAAACAATATTTATTGCTAAAAATAACTATATGAAGGAATATTTAAAAAAAGTTCTACAAGCAAGAGTATATGAGGTAGCAAAAGAAACTCCTCTTGAAAAAGCTAGGAATTTAAGTAAAAGGTATAAAAATAACATCTATCTTAAAAGGGAGGATTTGCAAACTGTCTTTTCTTTCAAAATCAGAGGTGCATTTAACAAGATGCAGAATTTAAGTGCAGCTCAGCTATCTAAGGGAGTGATAACCTCTAGTGCTGGAAATCATGCTCAAGGTGTAGCTCTAAGTGCATTAAAGTTAAACTGCAAGGCAACAATTTTAATGCCAGTAACAACTCCAATAGTAAAGATTAAAGCAGTTAAAGAATTAAAATCAGAGGTTATCTTATTTGGCGAAACTTATGATGAAGCCTACAAAGAAGCTCTTCGCTTGAGTAAAGAAAGAGATTTAAGTTTTATACATCCTTTCGATGATATTGATGTTATTGCTGGTCAGGGAACTATTGGAATTGAAATAATTAGTCAATTAGGATTAGCTCCAGATGTTATTTACATTGCAGTTGGAGGTGGAGGATTAATTTCAGGAATCGCTATGTATATTAAAAATCTTTGGCCTAAAACACAAATCATTGGTATAGAACCAGAAGATGCTAATGCAATGTCAATTTCTTTAAGTAAAAAAAAGATAATTGAGCTTGAGAATGTTGGATTATTTGCTGATGGTGTTGCCGTCAAAAAAGTAGGAAAACTTACCTTTGAAATTGCACAAAAATATATCGATAAAATGATAACAGTCAATACAGATGAAATATGTGCAGCAATTAAAGATGTTTTCGAAGATACTCGATCAATTTTAGAACCTGCAGGAGCTTTATCAATAGCTGGAATGAAAAAAGATATTAGAGAGAGAAATATATTAAATAAAAATTTAGTAGCTATTGCTTGTGGTGCAAACATGAATTTTGAGAGGTTAAGATTTGTTGCTGAAAGAGCAGAGCTAGGAGAATACAAAGAAGTTATGATTGCAGTAGAAATCCCAGAAAGAGCAGGTAGCTTAATAGATCTATGCAGACTTTTAAAAAAAAGAAATCTCACTGAATTTAGTTATCGAATGTCAAATTCCAATAATGCCCAAATATTTATTGGATTAGAGGTTGAAGATTTAAAAGATAAAGATAAATTAATCAAAGAATTTAATGAATCGAAATATAAATTTATTGATATTAGTAATGATGAATTATCCAAAAATCATTTAAGACATATGGTTGGAGGTAGATTGCCAAGTGAGTTCGTAAAATCATCCGAAAATAATTTCCAGGAGCTTTTATATAGATTTGAATTTCCTGAGAGACCTGGAGCCTTGATGACCTTTTTAAAAAATATGAATCCAAATTGGAGTATCAGTGTTTTTCACTATAGAAACCACGGCGCTGATGTAGGGAGAATAGTAGTAGGAGTATTAATTAAGAAAAAAGAAATTAATCAATGGTTAGATTTTGTAAATAAATTAGGTTATAAATATTGGGATGAATCAAAAAATAAAACATATAATTTATTTCTTGGTGCATCTATATAGATATGACGTTATTTTAGAAAAGACTTAGTTTAAGATGATCTCTGAGAAAGAAATTACTACTAAAACTTTTGAGGGAATAGGATTAGCTACCAAGATTGAGGCGGTTTTATATTTGAAAGGTAGACCAATAAGTAAGAAAGCACTTTCGGAGATAACAGGATCTGATATTAATGAAGTCGCAAATGTAATTAAGGAACTTAAATTGAAATATTCAGATAATAATTCAGCATTAGAAATATTAGAAAACAATTCGTCAATTTCATTAGAGTTAAAAAGAGATTTAAACTCATTTGTAGAGGATTTACTTCCTGCTGAATTAAAAACAGCTGTATTGAGAACTCTTGCTGTTATTGCACTAAAGAAAAAATTATTACAGTCAGATTTAATAACTCTTAGAGGTTCAAGCGCATATGAGCATATAAAGGAACTTTTAGACAAGAAATTTATAATTAAACGAAAGCAAAAAGATGGAAGATCATATTGGCTTTCATTATCTGAAAAATTTTTCCAGACTTTTGCCGTAAGCAATGAATTCTTGTCAAAATTAGGCGACTCAAAAAAGTAAATGTTAATATTAAGAAATAATTTTTAGGAATATGATCTCTGAAATTTTTGCAGTGTTAGGTCAAACATTATCAATTTACTCTTTTATCTTGATAATTCGAATTTTATTAACTTGGTTTCCAGGAATTGATTGGAGTAATGGCATTTTGTCCGCTCTCTGCTCAATAACAGACCCATACTTAAATATTTTCAGAGGCATAATCCCACCTATAGGAGGTTTTGATATTTCATCAATATTAGCTTTCCTTCTTCTTAATGTTGTTCAAAATCTTGTAACTAATCTTCAATATGCAAGCCTTGGTTATAGTTATTAACTAACGATCATCTCCTGATCCAGATATTTTCCCTCTTAACTTTCTGGAATGTAATTTATCCAAATTAATATCAGCTACCTCACTCAAAGATAAATTTAATTCATCACAAAGATTTGAAATATACCATAAAACATCACCTAATTCTTTCTTTAATGAATTTCTTTCTAATTCATCAAATTTACCATTTTTATCTCTAATAACTTTTTTAATTTTCTCTGCAACCTCTCCTGATTCGCCTACTAGTCCTAATGTAGGATAAACATAGTTGGAACCTATATTTGGATAAATAGCTGTTTTTCTTGCAATTTTTTGATAAGTATCAAAATCCATAGCTTAGATAAAGAGTTTTTATTATGATAAATTTATCTTAATCACTAGCAAAAATATATGTCGAATATAGATTTGAACAGAAGGACCAAAATTGTTGCAACTATAGGACCAGCTACTCAATCTAAGGAAATCATTGCTGAATTGATTAAAGCTGGAGTTACAACTTTTCGACTTAATTTCTCACATGGAGACCACGAAGATCATGCAGAAAGAATTGAAACGATTAGAAAGGTCTCTGACAAACTGAATATTGATATAGGTATTTTACAGGATTTACAAGGACCAAAGATAAGACTTGGAAGATTTAAAGATGGACCTGTAAAAGTAAAAAAAGGAGATTGTTTTTCTTTAACGCCAGAAGAAGTTGAATGTAATAATAAAATAGCTAATGTAACTTATGAAAAATTACTTGAAGAGGTATGCGTAGGTAAAAGAATTTTATTAGATGATGGAAGAGTAGAAATGATAGTAGAAGATGTTAATCATAAAGATAAGCTCTTAAAATGTTTGGTAACTGTAGGAGGTGTGCTCTCTAATAACAAAGGTGTTAACTTTCCAGATGTTCAATTATCAGTAAAAGCACTTACAGAAAAAGATAAAAAAGATCTAGCATTTGGTCTCAAGAATGGTGTTGATTGGATTGCATTAAGTTTCGTTAGAAATCCCTCAGATATAAATGAAATTAAAGATCTCATAAATGAATATGGATTCTCAACACCTGTTGTTGCAAAAATTGAAAAATTTGAAGCTATTGACCAAATCGACGCTGTATTGCCTTTATGCGATGGCGTAATGGTTGCCAGAGGAGATTTAGGTGTAGAAATGCCTCCAGAGGAAGTCCCTCTACTTCAAAAAGAACTAATTAAAAAAGCAAATTCACTTGGTATACCAATCATTACTGCAACCCAAATGCTAGATTCCATGGCATCAAGTCCAAGACCCACTAGGGCAGAGGTAAGCGATGTAGCTAACGCAATATTAGATGGAACAGATGCAGTTATGCTTTCAAATGAAACTGCTGTGGGAGATTACCCTGTTGAAGCTGTAAAAACAATGGCAACAATTGCAAGAAGAATAGAAAGAGATTACCCTCAAAAAGCTATAGAAAGTCATCTACCAAGCACTATTCCCAATGCTATAAGTGCAGCGGTGAGCAGTATTGCTAGACAACTTGATGCTGCAGCAATAATTCCATTAACAAAATCTGGCGCTACTGCTCACAATGTAAGTAAATTTAGGCCACCTACTCCTATACTTGCTACTACAAGTGAAAAATCTGTAGCCAGAAGATTACAACTTGCTTGGGGTGTTACTCCTATTTTAATAGAATCACAAGAACGGACTTCAAAAACCTTTAGTATTGCAATGCAAATAGCTCAAGAGATGGGTATTCTTAATCAAGGAGATCTTGTTGTGCAGACCGCAGGAACTCTTACAGGTATAAGTGGTTCTACTGACTTAATTAAGGTTGGATTAGTTAGAAAAGTCGTTGCAAGAGGTGTTTCTATAGGTGAGAATGGAGTAACGGGGAAAGCTAGAGTAATAAATAATGAGAAAGATCTTTCTCTAGTCTCTCCTGGTGAAATTATTTTAGTTAAAAGTAATTTATTTGATTCATTACCCTATTCAAAAAAAATAACTGGAATTATAACGGACCAAATATTTGAAGAATGTCTTAAAACATTCAAAAAACACAAATTAAACATATCTACAATTTGTAACTTGGATAATCTTGATAAAAATATACAAGATGGGGAATTAATTACCTTGCAACTAAATGAAGGGGTTATTTACAAAGGACAAATTGAAGAGTTTGATGATTCCATGGAAAAATATAAAAATGTCTAGAAATATTTCCTTAAATGAGGCCTTTAAAATGGCCGCCAAAACACTTGTTTCGAACAAATTAAGAAGCTCACTTACTATGCTTGGAATCATTATTGGTAACGCATCTGTCATTACACTAGTTGGCCTTGGAAAGGGCGCACAAACATTAGCTAAAAATCAATTAAGCAATTTAGGTGCGAACGTTTTATTTATAGTCCCTGGAAATAATGATACAAGGAGAAGAGGTATAGCTTTCCCAAAGAACTTAGTATTAGAAGATGCACTGGCAATAAAAAATCAAGTTCCTAGTGTTAAAGAAGTTGCTCCTCAAATTTCTGCAAATGAAATCGTTCAATTTAATTCAAAGAGCCTTAATATATCAATTGCTGGAATTACTCCTGAATTCCTTGGTGTAAGAAGTTTTGAAGTTAATAAAGGAAGATTTATCTCTCAAGCAGATGTAAGAGGAGCCAAAAGTATCGTTGTGATAGGACCAGATTTACAAAGTGAGTTTTTTAAAAATAAATCGGCAATTGGAGAAAAGATAAGAATTAAAGATAATTCTTACGAAATTGTTGGGATTTTAAAACCAAAAGGGGCCGTGTTTGGAAATAATCAAGATAAAAACGCATACATCCCAATTACTACAATGGTAAATAGAATTACAGGTAAAGATCCCACCTACGGAGTTAGCCTAAGTTTCATAAGTGTTGAAGCTGTAAATAAAAATAAAACTAGTGCTGCAAAGTTTCAAATTACAAACCTTCTTAGGCAAAGACATAAAATTCTTAGAGATGATGATTTTGCTGTTAGATCACAAGAAGATGCTTTAAATATTGTGACTAACATTACAAGCGGACTAACATTCCTTCTCGCAGGAATTGGTGCCGTTTCACTTCTTGTAGGTGGAATTGGAATAATGAACATTATGCTTGTTTCGGTTAGTGAAAGAACTGAAGAAATAGGATTAAGAAAAGCCATTGGTGCTAAACAATCTGATATATTGATCCAATTTTTATTTGAAGCTCTTATACTTTCAACAATAGGCGGTTTACTAGGTACCCTTACAGGTCTATCAGGAGTTTATATCGTAGGTATTATAACTCCCTTACCTGCTTCTGTAGGTTTATCAACAACTATTTCTACAATGATTATTTCTGGGTCAATTGGATTAATATTTGGAGTTCTACCTGCAAAAAGAGCGTCAAGATTAGATCCAATAGTAGCATTAAGAAGTTTGTAAAAAATCCTTAAATTGTATGCTCAATTTAAATAAAACACTTGAGTATATTATTTGTTTTGAAGTTATACTAATTTCAACATTTATACCAGTATATATATTTTCACCTTCGCCATCTAACATTTTCGAGATAAGCTCATTACCTTTAAACTATCAAATACCATTGATGATATATATTACTATTTTATTTTCAGAAAGGATAGTTATTAGATCATTTTTAATGTACTTGATTACAGGATTATTTTTTTTGCCAGTATTTTTTGATGGAGGCTACCTAGAATATTTATTAACACCAAACTTTGGATATCTTCTTGGTATATTTCCTCTTATAAAAATAATAAGCTTTTTAAAAAAGACAAAGAGTAATTCTTTATTAGTCGTACTAAAGTTTGGATTCTTGTCATTGTTATCAATGCATATAATAGGTATTATTTATTTAAGTTTTCAATCACTGCTTATAGGGGAAATTTATTTAATTCCTTACTATATAGGAAGATATACACTTGGAAAATTACCATTTCAAACCTTAATGTTATTTCCATTATTTTTAATTATTAGATTTAAATCAATCATAAATAGTAATGAATAAGATTAGAAGTAATAAAATTAAATTAATAAATATTATATTGATAGTATTTCTATTAGATCAAATAAGTAAATACTTAATTAGTAAATATATTAACTATTTATTAAATAAAAGCTTCTTATTCTTTTCTATAGAACTAGTTTATAATAATGGAGCTGCATTTAATTTATTTAGTGGCAATAGATTATTTCTTTCAAGTATAAGTATTATATCAATTATAGTTTTAGTTTATATCATATTTGCTAAAAATAATTTAGAAATACCTAATAAGTTAGGTTTATCATTTATATTAGCTGGAAGTATTGGAAATGGTATTGACAGAGTATTAAGAGGTTATGTAGTTGATTTTATAAATTTAAATTTTATTAATTTTCCTGTATTTAATATTGCAGATATATCAATAAACATTGGTTTTTTTATCTTACTAATTCTTTACCTTAGAGAAATTAAATAATAATAATATGGTTTATTTTTTTAGAAGATATAAACATTTAATTTTATTTATATTGTTAGTATATTTCACTATAAATATATTTAAGAATATTTTGAATATATATACTCTCACAATATTCTTATTAATTATTTTCATTTTTTACAAGAATAATAAAAAGTTATTCAAAAAAATTATTTACAAAGCTTTTTATAGAAATAAGGCTATTAAGATAAATAATAAATATTCTGCCGTTAAAAAAAGTTTAAGAGGTATCTCAGAAATTAATAATCTTATTGAAGATCGAGTTAATTCGAGAATTATCTATCAAGAAAAATTGAAAATTGAAAAAAGATTAAATGAATCTGATTACAATGTAATGCTATTCGGAGCAGGATCATGCGGTAAAACATCTATTGCTGGTGCATTATTAAAAAATATAGTTGGTAATATATCACCAACTATTGGGACCACAAAGAAAATTATTTGTTATAAGATAACGATTCCTTTACTCAAAAGGAAAATCAATATTATTGATACGCCAGGTTTATTTGAAGCTACCGCAGAAGGACAAAATAAGGAAAGAAATACAATACAAAAAGCAGCAAAATCTGATTTAATTATTTTCGTTGTTGATCAGGATTTAAATAAATATGAACTCTATTTAATAAAAGAATTATCAAAAATTGGAAAGCATATCATTATTGTTCTAAATAAATGTGATCTTAGAAGTTCTTTTCAAAACAAAATGATAAGAGAAAATATATTTGAATTAACTAGAAACTTCCCCCAGAAATTTAAAATAATAGAAACCATTGCCTCACCACAGTCTAAATTGCCAGATCAACCTATTACTTCAAGAAAACTAATTAATGTTGATAATTTGTTTAATGAAATTATTAATATTCTTGAAAAAGAAGGTGAAGAATTAATAGCTGATAATATTCTTCTTCAATGCAATAAATTAGGTTATTTAAGTAAAAATATTATTAATAAACAAAGAAGCAATTTATCTAAAAATATTATTAATAAATATTCATGGATTACAAGTGGAGTTATATTGTTTACGCCTGTTCCAGCAATTGATTTATTGGCTACTAGCGTTATAAATATACAAATGATCTTAGAAATTTCAAAAATTTATGGAACAAAATTATCAAAAGAAAAAGCATCGGAGCTAACAAAATCAATTTTAAGTGTCATCGCAACTTTAGGGATGGTGAAGGGAGGAATGAATATGATTACAAATTTACTATCTTCTAATTTTACTACAAGCTTTATTACAAAATCTATTCAATCTATTACTGCGGCATGGATTATAAGAATAGTAGGATTAGCATTCATCAAATATTTTGAAAACGATCAAAATTGGGGAGACAAAGGCATTCAAGAGGTAGTGCAAGATATATATAATTTAAATAAAAGAGAAGATATTTTAAATAACTTCATAGAAGAAGCCCTAAGAAAAATTAAAAATAAAAAAAATATTCCTTTGAAAAAAGAGCTCCCTCCACATGTGCAGGATGACTAATCAGATACTCATTAAGTGATGATCGAAAGTCAAAAACTGTTATTAGAAGAAGATATATAATGCAAATAACTATTGAGATAATTCCAGTTATAAGTGCAATTATTTTAGGCCGATACATTAAATTTTTTGATTTAGCAAGTTAGTTAATTTAAGAATATGAGATTCTTCAGTATTAAAATTTCCGAAAACTATTCTCAGGAAATATCTTCCTTTATAAAAAGGTCGAGAAATCATAAAATTATTTTCAAGAAGAAATTTTTTTGTAATTAAAGTCCACTTATCCGTTTCTTGTCGATTTAAATTTTTTGGTATAAAAGAGATAATATGAAGAGGACCAGTAAAAACATCATACTTATTAGTATCTAATTTTTTTAAAAATAAATTTTTCTTATCAATAGATTGATCTAATATTTTATTGATCCCCTTAGATCCTAAAACCCTCAAGCCAAGCCATAATTTTATTATTTCAGCTGGTCTTGAACCTTGTACACCTAACTCACCCCTATTTAAGACCTCAAGAGAGGAATCTACGTATGGAAGTCCGGTTTGGAAAGTTCTTTTTAAACTTTCAATGTTATTAACCAATAATAATGAAGAAGTTTTTGTAACTCCTAAAATTTTTTGTGGATTAATAGTTATTGAATTAGCCTGATTTATATATCTCATATCGCTAATTTTATATTTTCCAATAGCGTATATACCCCCTATAGAACCATCAACATGAAGCCAAATATTTTTATCTCTACACAAATGAGAAATTTTATTTAAAGGATCTATCGATCCCCTTATTGTAGTTCCCAAAGTAGCAATAACAGCAAATATTTTTTTTCCAGAATTAATTAATTTATCTATTTCATTTTCTAGTTTAGATACAATCATTCTACCTTCGTTATCAGTTTCTACTGACAATATATTAGATTCATTGAGACCAAGGATTCTTCCACATTTATTAAAAGATACATGAGCATCTTCACTTACTATAAATGCAGCATCAGGATCAGATGATAGTCCTGAAATAAATCTCGCAGTAACCAATGCATTTAAATTATTAAGTGTCCCTCCACTTGCAGCTATACCTCCTGAATTTTCAGAAAAACCAAGTTTTTTAGAAAACCACTTGCATATTTGATCCTCTAAAAGAGAAATACTAGGTGATAATTCCTCAGCAAGAAGATTATTGTTTAGAGCTCCTGCAATTAAGTCACCAACTATAGAGATACTTAACGGTGGTGGATCTAAGTGTGCTAAAGATCCAGGACTAGATGGATTAAAGGAAGAATAAATTAAAGAATTAATCTCTTCAAATAATGTTTTTATATCGCAACCTGATTCTTCAGGTAATGATGCTTTAAATTTTGATTTTCTCGGTAAGGGAGTTAAAATTTCTGCATTTGAATACCAATCACATAGTATTCTAGAGGTTTTGTTTAAAAGAAATAGCAATTCAGAATTATCATCAGTTGTCGATGGGAAAATATTTAAAATATGGTCATT